>JGI24539J26755_10000331_pt1 | contig 21921 bp, 13 predicted proteins | sample NorSeaMetagenome_2_FD_26755 | JGI IMG/M metagenome (IMG submission 26755) | reverse complement strand
TCTTCTTCATGAACTTCTTCCTCATGAACTTCTTCTTCTTCATGAACTTCTTCCTCATGAACTTCTTCTTCATGAACTTCTTCTTCATGAACTTCTTCTTCGTGTGCTTCTTCTTCAGTATGCTCCTCATTTTCTTTGTGCTTATCTTCTTCCTCACGAGTATGTGTATGTGTATGTGTATGTGTATGTGTGTTTTGTTTTAAATAAAATTGTTCTAGTTCATTTGTATTTACTATATTATTATCATTTATTTTAGTATTTGATAATAATTCATTACTTGAAGGAATTTGTGTATCTTGTAAATATTCATGAAAATCATTTGCTTTGTGAAATTTACCCATTAATAAAGAGCGTTCTATAATTGTTGGATTTTCATGATTAGATGATGTAGCAACTAAATTAATATAAGTTGTTGGTATATATTCAATATAAGTGGATATAAAAGTTCTAGTAGTATCAATATAACTTTTAACAAAAATATTTTCATTTGTTGTTTCTTCTTTAGTAAATAAAAATTCAGTATTAATAATATAAATACCACCTTGTAAATTATTACCATTCATAGAAATTGCAACTAATTCATATGGATTTACTGGATTAAATGCAACATCTGTCCATCTTCTGGATGCATAACCCAATGGAACATTATACCATTTATTAACACTTACATTCAGACTATTTTTAGTAAGTTCACCAACATAGAAGCCAGAACCATTTTCATTTAAATTTTTAGTATATGTAACCATACCATTCTTCAATAATGCGACAAATTTTCTAGAAACTAGATTAGATTCGTTGCCGTTTTTATCTAAATTTCCTGAAATAATACCACGAATGCAATCTTCTGTATATTTTTTTTGAGAGATATTCTCACTACTTGTCAATGGATTCCAATGAAGATTTTCATTTGAATTAATATTATCTAACACACTACTATAAATTAATGCATCACTGCAATAATTCTTGTCATTAGATATTTTAAGGCAAGTAACTAATATATCATAATTAGTATGATTTTCAAATAAACTGCCTTCGCTAATAGAGATACTAGATAAAAGTCTTTCTCCAAAATTCTCTCTAGGATTAGTAACTCTACCAGAAATTATTTGTGCTGGTGCTGAAATATTAATCCAACTATGACCTCTATTTTTCGATAACACGAGTTGTCCTCGTCTATTATCTTGAATATGTTTTTGATATGGATTTGTAACAATTGCAATTATATATTTCTTATTAATACCAAAAATATTAATATCTTGTAAATTATGAAATTTATTTTTTTTATTAATAGGATTTGTATTTCTAGTGCTTTTATCAATAACATTAATAGAACTTTGCGACCATTTAATCTCACTATTAATATTATTAATATCAACATCTTCATCAGTTAAATAAATTAAATCATCTCCCCAAATACATACAATAGTCCCTTTCTTATTTATTCCATTGTTTTTATTCCAAAAATATTTAGTTTTTGAGAATTGATATTGATTAGTACCATAGTTATCTGAATCACTATACAATATTGGCAGAATAATAGGTTTTATTTGATTTCTAAAATTAGCTCTGTTATTTTTAATAGAATCATGTTCAATATTAGATTGGTCATTATAATCTGGTGAATAAAAATATTTTCTAGTTTCTTCATATGTAACAACCTTTCTCTTAATAACATCAGAACATGCTAACCTATGACATGATTTGCAAGACATCCAATCAGCTGGTAAATACCCAGCACTAATTGCTTCATCTGGTGTTAAAAAATTAATATCACATTTACCATTATGATAAATCGATATTGGCCAGTGTTGTAAACACGGTGGTGTAGGTAAATTATTTTTAACCATTAATCTTGTTTTCATATAAACATCATATGATATTACTTTATTTTGGTCTTTAAAAAATCTGGCAGTATATTTTTTCTTACCACCAATCATATAATAACCATATTTACAATAAGAATTTGCATTTTTATTACATGGAATATCTTTAACTTTGAGAGAATTGTCTATGGAATATATACAAATATTAGGATTTACAATTTCACATATATGTTTTAATGATAATTTTTCAATATAACTTCCTTGACTATGTTCAATCGGACAAAATTTTTTTACCCAGTTAGTTTTAAATTTACCCAAGCATTTAATAGCAAATAAAGTAGTAGGGTGTCTAACTGTAGCATTAAGATAACCATCTGTATTCATTGTTGATCTTTTAATAATATTATTATCATTTGCATAATTTACACTGCTATTTATTATTTGATAATAATTCTTACAATTTTTCGTACCATTTCCAATAGCTTCACTTCCTTTAAATGGTGTGTGAATTAAATGTCTTCCTCTAGAATCATGTCCAACCCATCCATAATTTCTTAAACCACCATTAATTGAAAACCCATTACTATTTTCATTTCCATTTCCATTTCCATTTCCATTATTATTAATACTATTAATACCACTATTTGATGATATTTTTGATTTAAATCTTTGAGATTTCTTTTTTAGTGTAGCTAAAGACATCTATGATATATATAAACTAATAAGTATTTAATTTAAATTAAATACAATGTAATTTTTTCAAATGTGTTTGTATATTGTCTTCAAACAAAGAAGGTTTTATTTTACTGCGAATATATTCATTATTTGAAAATGACTCTATGTTTTTAACTAATCTTGGCTTAGAATTATATGATATTCTTGTATCACTATTGCATACAGAAACACCATGTGCAGATGTTGATGAAGCACAAGAGTTTCCAACACCTGCACTATTTCCAGCATCTTTAACTTTAATATTGCACATATTTTTGTTTATTATTCTGTCTATATTAGTAGATTGTGAATTATTATCATAAGTTGTAGAAATATTATTGTAAGGAAAATTTTTAGCAGTATAATATTGACATTCTTTATTAAAATTTGATGAATTGATACTTGATGATTTAATAATACTAGGATTATTGCTGTTATTTTTATTGTAGATTGCATTTACAAGATATTTTCCATGATTCTCTCCATGACCCATAGGTTCTGGTCCCCTGAATGGAGTTCTAGAGAGATGTCTACCTATAGAACTTTGTCCAACCCATCCTTGATTTCTATATCCACCTACTAAAGAGAAATTATCTCCTTTTGATATATGAGAATTTTTAATTCCTGATTTACGTTTTAAAGTTACAATTGACATTATATAAAATATATGTATAATAATTATCAAAGTATAAGAAATATTCTTTTGTATGAATTTTCTTCTAAACAACCTTTTAATATAAAATATAATTTACTTTCTTTAATAAGTAGTAAATTCTTATCAATTCTTTTTTTGGTAAATTTTATTTTATTTTTTTTATTTTCATTATTTTCAAATTTCACAGAATCAAAATTTAATTTTATTTTATTATCTGGTAAGTTGTTGAGAGAATACAATGCAATTTTTGCAAGACTATAATATGAGCATGTATAAAATACTTTAAATGGCAAATAATTTATTTTTTCTAATTCACAACTTATAAATTCATTAAATTTAATTGGATAATTAATTTTAATATTATTATTATCTAGTGGAAAAATAGTATTACAAGTTGGATTAATTATAAACCAATTTTTATTAATAATTAATATATCAGACAATGAAAAGAAAAGAATACCTAAATTATTATTTTTTAAAATAGATATTTGTTGTCCAATACAAATTATAAGTTTATAAATAGAATTATAGTCTAAATAACCATATTTACTAATATAATCTTCTAATGTTAAATTATACGAATCATATATTTCAATAATATCATTATTTATATTACATCTACCATTCCAACCTATTTCGTGCAAACCTTCGATAAAATCATTTGAAAAAAAAATATCATCATTATATGGTAATTTAATAATAGAATCCATTAATATTAATTAACCAAATTAATATTAATAATTAACCAAATTAATATCATTTATTCCACATATCACCATCGTCATTCCATCTATCATATAAACTTCTCTCTTTACACCTTTGCACATTTAAAACGCCGATTTTAAGGCAGGTAATTTTTTAGTTTTCGTGTTCTATTTGATGGTTTCTTTACATATTTTTCTGTTCTATTATATGCTCCCTTAAATATGTTTTCATATTTTTCCTTTGGTATATCTTTTATAACCTTTTCTATATTTTCTTTTAATTTTTCGTGTGTTAATCCGTCTAATTTTTGTAATCTTGACTTTAACATACTGAAATAATTTTCAATTGAATTGGTAAAATGTTGATATGGAACAGCATATAATATATTATTATGTTTATTCACTAATTCTTTTATTCTTTCGTTTCTATGACTACTTGCATTATCTAAAATAATTAATTTATTTTTGAACTTTGTAGTTATATATTTCTCTAAAAACTCAATTAATCTATCAGTATTTATTCCACTCTTTTCATATAACTCCCAACCTAAAACTCCTTTGGTAGAAATAGCAAATATTCCAGTATATTTTTTGAATACTTCTTGACTTTGTGTTTTTATTACACATCTTTTACCAAGTTCATTATAACAATGATTTCGTTTTTGTAATGATTTTATACTTGTTTCATCAATACAAATAATATCTTCCATCTTATACTTTTTCACTTCATCATAAAACTCTTTGATTTTCTTATTTATATCAATGTCCTTACCAAAACGCTTATTTGGTTCGTGTCTAATTCTTGTAGTTTTCAAAGTGATATTATTATCATTTACTATTCGGTTCAAATGAAAACGACTTAATGTTAATGTAGGGTATTTTTATTTTAGTTTTTCAAGTAAATCCTGCATCGTAATAGTTTTATTTTTCTTTATTTCATCTAATATAAACTTTACTTGGTCTTTATGAACTTTATACGCAATAGGTTTTCGGTTGTGTCTTTTTATTTCACCATTTTCATTATATTTATCAACCCATCTTAACAAACTTCGTGCAGAACATTTAAATATTTTACAAACTTCTTCCTGTGTTTTGTCTTCTGTTAAATAATATTCAACCGCAGATAATTTATAATCTTCGCTTTTGTGTGTAGGCATTATATTATATAATAATTATATTATATGATATAATTTTTGAATAAAAAAATGTTTATAATAAATTAAATTATTTATACTAAAATTATGTGCTAATAAATGAATGTTAATAATTATACTTCAATATTTTCTTCTACAATAACAAGAGGTTTTTTGACTTTTTTAACAATCTTTTTAACCTTTGGTTTTGGTTCAATGATTACTTCTTCTTCAACAGATACTATTTCATTTTGAACTTCATCAATAGGTTCAGTATTTACTGAACTTGTATCAGGTTGTTCTTCTGTTTGAACTTGTGCTTTTACAATACCTGTAATAAATTGTTGTGCTTGTTTTTTATTGTTTTCAATATCTTTTTCTAATTGTTTAATGAGCGTATCATTATATTCACAATACTCAACAATCTCTTTTTGGCGTTCAAGTGATGGAATTGGGATTTTTAAATCTTTTAAATCTTTTGAATAAACATGTGGTTGTGCTGCTCCTGTTTGATTTTTATATATTATATATTGTGTTGTTTTTAGTAAATAATACAGATAATTGTTGTCAATTATATTTTCTTTTGGTATTATTGAAAAGCAATCACTCGCCCATACTTTTTTATCATATTTACTAATAAACCCAGCATATGCACCACTTGAAGAACATAAAATAGTATTTTCATTTGTATTATATTCATTGTGAAAACCCATCGGTTTTTGACCTCCACCAATAACAGGATATTCACCTTCAATTAATGTGTCTTTTTTTATTCCTTTTCCATTTTTAAAATTACAAACTTCCCCAAGTGTTTTCACCATATTCTCACCAAACATTTTTTGATTATTCAAACAAAACTCATTCAACTGCTTCAATTCCGCAATTTTCTCATTACTTGTTTTGTTTGCCTTTTCGTATATGAAATCTAAATATTTTACGATTTCTTGTTGGCGTTCAAGTGATGGGATTGGGATTTTTATATCATAATAATTTGATTTACTAATCATAGGTATTGCCGTTCCATTAATGTATTTATTGAATATTTGTTGATTTAGTCTTAAATAATAATAAATATATTTTGAGATACATTCATTTATATTTTTCACTTCACTAATAAACATTGATGTTCCTATGGCAAATTTTTCATTATTTGTCATAAATACACTTTCTCTAATTGTTGAACCTCTACTTCCGTGAATAATAAATGTTCCATCATAATAATATTCGTTATGTGTAGTTTCTTCTCTTGAACAAGTAAAGAACCTATATGTCCCATCAACTCTATTAGATGATGGAATATTTTTACTTGTTGAAATATCTTTACAAACTTCTCCAAGTGTTTTTACAATAACACCTTCTTCATATTGTTCTTCTTCGGTTTCATCTTTCATATATTCAGCATAATTAAGTGAATATGAATTACTCACAATTTTCTGAATAGGAACTTCAACTAATAGATTTTTAACATCTTCATAAGGATTGTAATCATAAAACTTGACTTTGGTTGTTTGATGTGTTTTTGAAAACTTGTAATCTCTACCTGTTTCTTTTTGAGTTTTGGATACTTTAATTTTGGTTTCCAAAACATCAGTTCCTTCCCTCTTTTTCACAAAATAAAACACACAAGTTTTAATGGATGTGTATGTAAATATACCTGATGGTAGATATATAATTTCTTTTAAATCACAACTTTTCATAAGATATTCTCTTATCGCAATAAGAGTTTTATTTGTTTTTGAAAATAAATCTTGTCCGTCAGGTAATACAACCGCACATTTACCATTAATCTTCAACATATAAATTATTGCTTGAATAAACAAGGAAACAGCATTATCTGTTTTGATTGGAACATATTCACTTTTTAATGGACTTTGAAAATCATCATATTTTAATCCCTTAATTCCAAATGGTGGATTTGCAAGAATATTATCAAACTTTCTTGTGATAGGAACACGAATACTATCGCCTCTATCCAGTTTTTCAAACATATGACCTGATGAGATTAGCATATTTGAAACCGCAAGTTGATATGTATCAGGTTCTAATTCTTTACCATATAATCCTTCGGTTTTGATAAAATCCCAATCAGGTTGAATATTTTTAGCAGTTGCTTGTTGTAAAATATATTGTAAATATGTAATCAAGAAACCACCAGTTCCCATAGTAGGGTCTCCACAAGTATCTATTTTTCCGTCAGGATATATTTGTGGATTAATTAACTTTACCATCATTTTCTTAACTAATGGTTGAGTAAAGAATTGTCCCAACACTTTACCTGTCATAATATCTTGAATAACTTCCTCATATGCATTACCCAAAACATCATATTCAGTTTGAGATAAGTCAAGAGAGTTTAGTTTATCAATTAATTTTTTATAGGTTGATTTGTGTTGAATATCAAACCCTTTGCCTTTCAAGAATATATTTTTTGTGGTAGGATGATTTGATAAAATATCATCCCATAAATATTTCATATTTACAGGAATATTATCCTCTTTTTCATTTGACAGATTACTGAAACGAACAATTTCTAATAATTTATTTTTATGTTTTTCAATCATTTCATCTTCAATATGACTAAAATCATATTCATAATCATCAATATTTATTTCACCTCCAAAATGGGGTTCAAGTAATTTTAATATTAGCAAATAAGACATAGTTCTTAACGCTTTCTCACCAGTCAAACCTTCATTATCTCTCAATATATTCAAACAACTTTTGAATACACTAATAAGTTTGGTTTTATTATTAATTTTAACTTCTTTTGTTTGACTAATTTGTTGCATTTCAGTTAATGTTATACAAGGTGCTTTCTTATTTTGGTGTCTGGTGAAATCAATTTTTTGATTAAATACTTTTTTGCAAAATTCACAAGTATACGTTGGCATTTTATATATATTAAGTATATATTACTTTTTATTTTTAAATCAATTTTTTATAATATATTATTTAAAAAAGTATTTTTAACTTAATTATTCCTAAACATTACAATTTCCGAATATTTACAAAATAGCACCCATCTTTTTTTTCTTATTTGTTATAGTAATTATATCTCGCAAATCCTTTACATTATAGTATTCGACCCATAAACCATTTGGTGGAAATGAACTATCTATTTTGCATAATTCATTACTTACAATTGATAAATCCAAATAATATTTTTTTATTTCAGGATGTTCCGATAAATACTCACCTACTTTATTTTTACAGGTTTCCAAATCATAATATACTCGTTCAATACTTAAATATTCAATCCAATTAGTAAATAGTCCTTTGAATACTATTTCAGGTTCTTTGGATAATCTATTATCTCTTTCACATAATTCATAATAACTTTCTTTACTTTTTATATTTTTATCAGCAATTATTTTTCTTGCCTTTTCATATGTTGTAGCAAGTGCAGTTCTTTTTATTGTTTTTAATCTTAATTTTTTTGTTAATTCATCGTCATATTCACCAAACTCATCAATCATTTCTCTTTCTTCTTTTTCTCTTGGTTTTGGTTTCTGTTTTTCAATCTCATTTCTAAACACCTTGATTTTTTGAGTAATAGTTTCATCTTCTAAACCCATTTGGTAAATAACTTCTCTTACCTTTTTCAAATCAGGATTTTCATTATTTTCTAACCAGTCATCTCTATTCAAAATTGGTAAGATGATTTTGGTTTTTTTATTTATATCATTTTTATTTTTTCTACTTGCTCTTAATGCCGATTGAACGATACGGATATTTGATGTCATATTTTCAGCAAATACAACACCATCCAATAATGGAAAATCCCATCCTTCACCCAAACAATAGACACAAGTAATTATTCCAAACTTCGCCTTTTCAAAATCATTAATTATTTCTTTTTGTTTTTTTGATTTCATTTTACTATGGTAATTTGAATAATATAAATCAGGTTCAGGTATATCAAAGTAATTATCGTCTAATAGCATTTTTATATATTGAATTAATTTCCGTGAATTATCCTTGTTATTTGAATATATCAATAAATGATGTGAATGTCCGTGAAATATGCTTTTCAAAGATGCAAACGCACTCAAAAACAACCTCTTATCATTTTCTTCTATAATATGAAATCTTGATAATTGTTGTTCTTCAATTGTAATAATGGTTTGAATTTCATAATCACAAATAATATTTTCATTAATTGCCCATAATAGACATTTTCTATCAATAATTTCTCCAAAGTATTCAACATTATTATTTGAAACTACAATACCATCATCGCACATACTTTCCAATTGTTTAAGTGTAGCAGTTAATGAAATTTGTTTTACAGATGGTATATTCAACATTTGTATATATTTTTTTGTGGTATCTGATGATTTCATATTATTAGAAGTCAAATGATGAACTTCATCGTTTATTTTCATACCAAATACGAATTTGGTGGATTGTGTAGCAGTATAAACTTTATGCGCAGATGCATATGTTGTTATTACTATGCTTTTTTTGGGATTTTTTTCTAAAAATTGTATGATATTTTCAGTATCTATACCACCTGAAACAATTAAATACGGAACACTTTGAAACAAAACACAAATTACTTCTTCCCATTGTTTCAATAATAAATGATTAGGAACACCAATAAGAATAGTATTTGAGTTTAGTTCTTGTGTAATCCATAATGAAATTAGAGTTTTTCCTACTCCACACATTAATACAAGCATACCTTTATCGTATTGTTGAAAATGTATAACTGACTTTCCAATAATAATAGTTTGGTCGTTTCTTGGTATGTAGGAAACAATTTGTTTATTTGTTCTATTGGATTTTAGTATGTGAATTAATGATTGAATATTTATTTTTTTGATTGTTTTTCTTACTCTGTTGCATCTTACCAAATCATTAATTTCTTGCTTGGATAATTTTTTATATTTAATTCCAATCGTAATTAGATAAGGTTCAATAAGAGTAATAATTTTTTTATTGTAAAATTCAGTTCCAGCATCATATTTAACATTTAATTCACGAAATTTATTTTGTAATAAGAGTTCAACAATCCCCATTTTTTCAATAGGAACTTCAAACACTTCTTCAAAATATCCTCTCCTAATCTCGCCAGTAGCATATTGTGTATCCCTTTCAGGAATATTGTTTGCTTTACCCATTTTACACGCATCATCAACATCATACGATGGATGATTTCTAACATAAATATATCCGTTAGTTTGGTTCATTTTGATAAAGTTCATATAAGTTATGTAATATAATTATAAATCAATTTTTTATTATATTCAGGAAATAAAATAAAAAACTTTTAAGAAAATCGGCGTTTTAAATGTGCAAAGGTGTAAATCCAGATAACTCTCTGTTCATTGCTTGTTGCTGTTCAAATGTAAAAGATTCATAACAATTTTTACGTCTAGGTATATTACATGCATCAAATACTAAATCTTCATGTACAAAATCACCTAACCATCTTCTATCAACTATACATGATTGTCCCATTGTACAATATCCAAATGGATTTTTGCATCTAATTTCATCGGGCATTTCATGTAAATCATATTGTATATTATCAGTATTATCATTATTATCATTATCATTATTATCATTATTATCAGTAGTATCATTATTATTTAGTTTTCGCTTTTGATTACGTGTTTGTATCGGCATTATTTTGTATAATTAAGATGTTTGTTTTAAATTAAATTTTATTTATAATAATATAAATAAAATTGAACTTAAATTTTATTCCTTATTAAGGGTAAATAAGAACTCTTGTATTATGTATTCCAATATGAAAAACAATAACAACAACAATAACAGTAACAATAAAAAATATAACAATAACAATAACAATAATATTAAAAAATATAATAATAAAAATAATTATGATAATCAAAAAGATAGTAAAAAAACTATAAATTATTCAGAAAATAATTTTCCATCATTAAATTCAACCACACAAACAAATTCAACCACACAAACAAATTCAACCACACAAACAAATTCAACCATACAAGTAAAGACAAACACAAGTAAAATCAATTATGAAAAATTAAAAATTGAACCATGTAGAGATATAATACATCAATTTAATTTAGATAAAAAGCAAAATAATAAATTTGTATATGTAAGTTATGGTAAAAATAAATCAATAAAAATTAAAGATGTAGAAAAATATATACAAATTGTTGAAGAATTTAATATGGTAAATGAAGAAAATGATATTTATTCTGGTATTGTAAATTTAATTTCTAGATGGCAAAAGCATAGAGATGAACTAAATGAATTATTAAAAGAAGAATCACCATATTATGATGAAGATAATTTATGGGATATAGAATATGGTGATGAAAATGAAGATGACGAAGAGTTATTATCAGATGATGATGATGATAATGATGATAATAACTATGATGTATATGATGATTATTAAAAATAAATAAGTTAATGTAGAATATAGAAAATATTATATTTTTTTAATATGAATAATGAAAAAAATATAAATACTAAAATATATTCTTTAAATAAAAATTCATGTCCAGATAATGATAATGACTCACTATTATCAAGTGATAATAGTATAATATCTGATGATGAAAGTATATTATCGAGTGATGGTGATGATTTTTCTAGTGATGAAGAATGGTTAGAAGAATTTAACAAAAATAAAGAAAAATATAATAGTTTTAATAAAACTATACCGTCTGCTGTAAAAACATATTATATTTACATATCAAATAATAAAATAGTATCATTAAAGGAAGAAACATTATTATTATCAAATGGTGTTTTAGATAAATATTTAATAAATTCAATCATAAAAGATAGAGAGATTAATGAAACAAATGAAACAAATAAAACAAATGAAACAAATGAAACAAATAAAACAAATGAAACAAATGAAACAAATGAATATATTTTTAAAGTATTATTAAGATTTAATATTGATATAGATAAGGAATATATAGGTGATTTATTTACAGAAAAACATACAAAATATAATTTTTTTAGTGTAGTAAAAGATAAAGATAGCCCTCTAACAAATATTAGTTTCAATAAAACAATAACAATGTTTCAAGATATAAATACATTGTTTTTTATTTTCGAAGAAAAAATAAATGATAAAATGAAAAAAAATAATTTTAATAAATTAATTGATAATAAAACAAGAAGAAAAAAAAATAAAAAACAAACAAATCATAAGAAACCTCAAATGACAAGAGTTAAAAGAACTTAAAGAAGATTATATATTTAATATAACAATGGCGAGCTTGGTATCTGCACTAGATTCAATGACACCTAAACAGGTTGGAGAGAATAATCATCAAGAATATGGATGGTCTGGTGATATAGAAGAAAAGATACTGCAATTATCATTTCAATTAACAAGAACAAAGAATGATGAACAAAAAAATAAAATTTCAAAAAATTATTATGATTTGATTAAACAAATTTTCGATACAAATTCAAGTCTATATTTGAATCTAAATCTAATGTGCACACTTTTGAAGTTGATGTTTCAAACAAGAGATTTGATTAAAGGAAAGGGAGAATATGGGCTATTTTATATTTTGCTAGGGCAATGGGTAAAGATTAGTAAAAATATAAATACATTTAATAAAACAAATTGTGAGGGTAGTCAAAAGATTGTTGATAGTATTTGTAAAATTGTATTGAAATCATGTATTAGTATACCAACCAATAATGAATCAGAAGAACAAGGGTATGGTAGTTGGAAGGATATGAAATATTTTATGAATTATATGAAAAATGAATTGAAATATACATATTCTGAATTGGAAGAATCTGTAGTATTTAAATATATGATTGAAATCATGGTAAAACAGTTGAAACAAGATAATTTGCAAGTAAATAATGAGAAATGTGAAAATATTTCATTGATTTCAAAATGGATACCAAGGGAAAAGTCAAAGAAATTTGGATGGATTGCAAAACATATTGCAAAACAATTTTATTATGATTGGATTGTAGATTATAATGTAGATAAAGATAGACATATCAAAAGTGTAAGAAAAGCAATGACATATTATCGTCGTATGATTTCAACACTAAATAAAAAAATTGACACTGTTCAAATCAAACAATGTGGTAAAACCTGGTCCGAAATTGATTTTGATAAAGGTGTAACAAGCATAACATTGTCAAAACAAAAGAATGCATTTAATTATATGGATAAACGAGGTAATTTGAAAGGTTCAGATAATGATAGAATTAAATGCCGAGATAATTACAAAAAATACATAAGTGATTGTTCATCTGGAAAGAAAGAAATTAAAAGTGCGCGATGCAATGTAGTTGATTTGGTAAAAGATGCAATGAGTGAGTCTTCAAAAATGAATCATTTGCAAGATAAAACTATTATAGATACAATTAATTTGCAATGGGAAAAACTAGGAGAACAAGTAGGCAACTTGGGAAATATGATTGCAATGGTTGATACATCAGGTTCGATGACATGTGATAATGGTCAACCGTTGTATGCTGCGATTGGACTTGGTTGTAGAATCGCTGAAAAATCAAAACTAGGAAAAAGAGTAATGACATTTAGTAGTATGCCGGCATGGGTAAATTTGGAAGGAACAAAAACATTTACTGAAATGGTAAATATTGTAAAAAGAAGCAATTGGGGGATGACAACAAATTTTTATGCGGCAATGGCAATTATTCTTGATGCGTGTATTAAAAATAACTTGCAACCTGAAGAAGTAAGTGATTTGGTTCTTGTAATTTTCTCTGATATGCAAATGAATCAAGCAGATACAACAAATACAACATCATTGAATAAAACAATAAATAAAATGTTTCATGATGGAGGTATGAAATCTAAACAAGGAAAACCTTATAATGCGCCACATGTTTTGTTTTGGAATTTGAGGTCAACAAGTGGATTCCCAGCACTTTCAATCGAACATAATATTAGCATGTTGTCTGGATTCAGTCCAGTTCTTTTGAATACATTTTGTGAGAAAGGAATGGAAGCATTGATTAAATGTACACCAATGTCAATTTTGATGGAACAACTTAATAATGATAGATATGTTTGGATTGATTCTGTAATTGAAACAATTGTAAAAAATACATTTTTTCTAGATTCACAAGAATCACCGAAATCACAAATTTCTACAGATTCAAATAAAGATAGCGAAATACAAGAAACACAAGATGAAACTGATATTGAAGAGATATCAGAACTAGATGCAACAGAAGAAAATCTAAAATCGGGTTGGTTTGATTGGTGGTATAATAAATAATAAATATTATGTAAAATAGTTTAAAATTTATATTTATAATTATAAATATGTCAGAGCGTGTAAAACAACTTGAAGAAATTCAAACAGAAGCACGTGAACTTTTTAAGAAAAAGAATGCAGATTACGGAGATGCATTTGCAGATTATGGAACAGTAGGTGTTTTAGTAAGGCTAGGAGATAAAATTAGACGTTTGCAATCAATTAGTAAATCAGGTATTACAATGGTAGAAGATGAGAAAATGCGAGATACATTAATTGATTTGCATAATTATTCAGCAATGGCAATAATGTTAATGGATGAAAAACAAGAAAATTAATCAAACAAATTAATAAAACAAATTAATAAAACAAATTAATAAAACAAATTAAACAAATTAATCAAATAAATTAATCAAATAAATTAATAATTTAGTTTTTAATAATTTCAAAACTAAATTATTAAAAACTGAAACAATATATATATATATAATGGAATCATTTAATTTAAATACAGATGATTATTCAGATAATGATATAAAACAATTATTAGGATTAAGTGATAATTATACATTAGATGAAATAGAATTTTCAAAGCAAAAATTAATTTCACAAATTAATGAAAATGAAGATTTAGATGGAGAAAAAAGTGCAAATTTATTACTTTTTTTAGATACAATTTCAGAAATGATTTCAAATAAATTAACAAATACAAATACAAATACGAATACTTTTTCAAAAAATTCAATATTAAAACATGGGAGAAATATTTTGATAAATAGTAATAGAGATACAGATTTTTTAAATCAAATAAAATATAACAAAATACAAAAATCAATTAGTATTGATTCTAGATTTAGAAAAGATATAAATGATGAAATGAGCAGTTCTACTAATTATAATTATATACTAGCAGAAAGACAAAACAAAGTAACTAGTATGATAATCACAGATGTTAATATACCAACATATTTTAATAATATATCAAAAAAGAAAAATAACAATGCTTTTCTAATAATTACAAATAAAAAATATGAATCCGATGATACATCAAATGATTCAGATATAGCATTTTTACTTACAGTTCCAGATGGTAATTATAATGACAAATATAATGACAAATATAATGACAATACATTTTCAATTAAATCTAATAATATTGAAACCGCACTTAATAATAGTTTAGAAAATGCAATATTAGGTTATTATGATGATAATACAGAAACTTTTACAAAGATAGTAGATAAAGCAAATGATTTAAGTAACAATTATTTTTTAAATTTTAATTTTGAATTAAATTCATTTAATAAATTGCAAATAAATACATCATTATATAATTTTAATGAACATACATTTACATCTTGCGATTTATCGGGTGCAAATGGTCCGGATAATCTCTCAGATTGTCAACAACATTACGGAAATATTCCTTGGATTACAGATGAAAAAAAATATTATGATGTAAAAGATGGATTTCAATATTGGATTGTTCCAGAAACAAGTATATATGAGTTTGAAGTGATTGGTGCACAAGGTGATTCATTTACAAAAGATAATAATAATGTATCTTCTATTGGTGGTTTTGGTGTAAAAATAATAGCACGATATAGATTAATCAAAGGACATAAAATAAGAATAATAGTAGGACAAACAGGAACATGTATTTCAAGCACCACCAGTACTGAAACTCGCACATTTTTTGGAGGAGGAGGAGCATCATATATTTATAATGAAACTACAGATACATTATTATATGTAAGCGGTGGAGGTGGCGGAAAAGGTATAATTGAAAAAAAAAAGAAAGCAACTAATAAAATAGATACTTCATTGAAATATTGTTTTGGTATAAATGGTTCAATACATAAACACGGATACACATACTTATATAATGATGAATTTGAAAGCTTAGCTAATTATAAAAAATATTATAATGATATTACTTCAATTGAATTTATTAATGAACCAAAATATGATGGTATTGGTAAAAATGTATTTGCTAATACAGAATTATTGACCTATAATAAAGAAAGAGCGAGAGAATCATATAATGGAAAAATAAATATAGATATACCTGACTTAGCTTCTACAGAAGCTAGATGTGGAGCGGGATGGAATACAGAATTTAATACAGAAGAAATAAATGATGCAAATACAAATTTTATGTTTAGAAACGCAGGTAGTTTAAAAAATAATGCGAAAGGAGGAGTATATTATATTTATGAATCAGCTGGTAGCACAACTGTTAAAATAAGATATGAAGGTGGATTTGGTGGTGGTGGAAGTGGATATTCAGAAGAAATAGAAATAGATGACCCTTCATTAGATGATAAGTTAACTTTTTTTCCTAGTAGTGGTGGCGGTGGATATACTGGTGGTAATCCAGGAATTTTTGGTGGTGGTGGTGGTTCATTTTATGTATTAGCCAATGAATCGGAGCTAGACAAACATTTTAGTATTTCTGTTTCTAACCACGAAGGCAGTGGTAAAGTAAAAATAAAAAAAATAAATATGTTTGATATTAATAATAAAATAGGTAAAGAAATTACAATAGAAACTGTAAAATCTTTTAAATTTAATGCAACATCAGATGGATTAATTAATAATAGTATAAAACTTCAAAAAACACTTGGTTGGCTTCTAGGATTTAGAAAATTAGATTATAATATTGAAAAACTTATTCCAAATGTAGATTATATAGAGTCTGAATCATGTTGTATGTTGAAAAATCCAATGTATTCTTATATATCTATAAATGATTATAATACAAATTATATGGGTAATTTGTCATTAACATTTGCAGATGATGCAATTATAGATAAAAGCATAATAAGTAAAGTAAATATATGTTCAAATTCTTCAAACAATTGTATGTATTCAGATAAAGCATCGTCTAATGTATTAGAAAATCAACTAGATAGAAAAAGAGTTTATTTTGGACCAGTAGATATTCAAAGGCTATCTATTGCTTTATTTGATGAATATGGAGATGTAGTAGATTTAAATAACCTAGATTGGTCCTTTACTTTAATTCTAGAACAACTGTATTAATAAAATAAATTAAAAGAAATTGAAACGTTTAAAATGCTTAAAAACATGCAAGCAAATATGTTAAATATACATTTAATGGATTATTTAGAGAAAAAGAACCCACATAAATTAGATAAAGATATAACATTGAATGAAAGAACACATGTTTATAATGTAAATGGAAATACTAAATTTACATCTGTAACAAAATGGGTACATAGTCATTTTGAGGATTTTAATGCGGATAAAGTAATAGATAATATGATGAATAGCTCAAAATGGGAACAAAATAAGTATTATGGGAAAACAAGAGAACAAATTAAAAGAGAATGGAAAAATAATGGTATTGAATCAGCAAAACAAGGCACAAAATTGCATTATGATATTGAATGTTATTACAATAAAGTTAAAGAAAATAAACATAAAAAAAATAATTCGATTGAATATAATTACTTTTTAGATTTTGCTGAGAATAACAAACATTTAATTCCATGGAGAACAGAAATGAAAGTATATCATGATGAATTAAAATTAGCAGGTTCAATAGATATGATTTTTGAAAAAGATGATGGTTCTGGTTCATTAATGATTTATGATTGGAAGAGATGCAAAGATATTTCAAAAACCTCATTTGGTGATAAATGTTCTAAGACTGAATGTATTGAACATATTCCAGATAGTAATTTTTGGCATTATACATTACAATTGAATACATATAAAAAAATTCTAGAAGAAAAATATGATAAAAATGTTAGTGATTTAGCACTAATATGTTTACATCCAAATAAGAAAAGTTATGAAGTAGTAAAAGTGCCTATTCTTGAAAATGAAATAACAAATTTATTTAATTTAAGAAAAGACAATATTTAATTTAAGAAAAGACAATATTTAATTTAAGAAAAGACAATATTATGTATTATATACTTAAAACTATAATATAGTAATTATTATATACTATATTATATGTTTGGTATTTTTTATTTGGTAAACAGTTATAATTATTTGAAAAATAATTATTTTCAATCTATTACAAAAATGATATGTAATACTAGTTTTAGTATTATTGGTGGTGGGTTATTAGGTTTGCTAATTGTATCGCATACATACCCTTATTTAGTAAGAAAATATAACAAGAAAGATAAAAATATAAAAAATATAGAAATAAGAAATTATGAATTACTGTATTATGATGAGTTTGAAGATTTAGATAAGATTTCTTATGAAAAAAATGAATTAAAAAATTTAAAATTTAAAGAAACTATCGAAAAAACACCGAATGGTAAGGTTGTAATGATATATAATTTAGATACAGAATCATTTTGGTATTATACTAATTCAAAAAATATAACATTTAAAATGTTGGATACAGTAGCAAGAAAATTTGCAATAGATAATAATTGTAAATCATTATGTGTAAATTATAGAGAAGAATATAGAAATAGTGAGAAACTATTTCTTGAAAATAAAGAAAAAGATGATAAAACTAAAGCGAAATCTGCGAATAAATCAAAAGACAAATTCAGAGATAAACCAAAATATAAATCAATAGATAAAAGTAAAGAAAATGAATCTACATTAAATAAAAAAAAATCAAAAGAATATTTGTATATTAAATTAAAGGATTATAATAATAAAGATACTAAAAAACAACAAGAATGTATTTTAACACAAAAAGCTAATAGATTTACTTATAAAGGGAAAATAGATGATTTTTATTATACACCTCCAGAAAAAACTTATAAAAAGATATCTTATAAAAATTTCAAATTTTTATAATTATAAATGTGTATATTTATAATTATAAAAAATTATAAATATATAAGAGACATGAAAAATAATACTAGTTTATTATTAATATTAGTATTACTCGGTATATCAGACGGATTAGTGCGATTTGCAAAGAAAAATGGAATCGATATAAATTTTAACGATTTAAAAGGCGGAACAAACATAATAAATACAAATACTAATGATACAAATACTAATGATACAAATACTAATGATACAAATGATATATATGCTACATATGATAGAGAAAGGGAACAAGTAATGAGAAATATTTTACAATCAGCAATCTATAAAGAATTGGATTCAAAAAATTTACAAAGTGGAGGAAATAATGGTATTGGTGTTAATTTTGATGTAAATGACGATATTAATATTAAAGAGAGAAGAAATAAAATTCCTAATATCATAGAACAATTAAAAAGAAATGAAAATATCCCGAGCTTGCAAAAAAATGATGGTAGCCAACCAAATATGATGTCTAATATGATACCAAATACATTGAACCCTACATCATCATTCATGAATGGATTAGGACAATTAACAAATTTATTTGCTCAAGGGAAAAAAACATTACCTCCTCCTCCTACAAATTCTGTAGATATTTCAAAAGAAAATGATTCATCCAATAAAAATTCACTAGATTATTCTAATCTAGCATTAACTAAGGATTATATTGATAATAGACAAGAACTTAAGGGGGCATTCTCTGGTGTGCAAGCTAAATTTTGGCAAGCTGTAAGTAGAATTATTTATTTTTTAATTGATACATTTACATTAGGATTAACATCAGGTGTTTCTCTAGATAATAAAGAATCAGTTATTAATCTTTTACAGTCTACACATAAAAAAATGGATGCATTATTAGAAAATGATGAATTTAAAAAAGCTATGAAACATGTTGTTGAATCTGGTGTTGTAATGAGCATGGAAACAGTTCAAATATTTGAACCAAGTATTAAAGAATTAATAGTTACATTTTGGAGTGTTCTCTCGGATTCTAGTGAAACTATGATAGAAAATGGGTTACAATTTATAGGTAATATTTTATTAACAATAATAACAGCTATTCCAGCAGTAGGACCAATAGTTGTATTAATTGTTAATTTATTAAGAGGAGCAAATGGTGCGCTAGAGACAATTGCACCGTTCTCTGAATTAGCATCATATATTATCGCTACAATTGGCACAGCATTAACTCGTATTGTACCAGCATGGGGAATGTTTTTTATGGATACATTTAAATTACTTGGTAATTTATCAGGTGATAATGGTGTAGGAGTAAATTTAGCTGAATTAAATTATGATGATAGTTCTATAGATATTTATAAAGACCCAAAAATAACAGAATTAAATAGTTTGAGAGATAGGAGTCAAGATGATAGTGAGTATTCAAATAAACTAAAGCAATTTATTGATACAATAAAGATTGAAGCAGAAGGAAAAATACTTGCATTTGAAAAAGAAGAAAATAGATTAAAGATGATGGGTGCAGATGAAAATACATCAGGTATGGGAATGAATATTTCAGCTTTGAAAAAAAACATATCAGGAATGAGCATTTCGGGAATAAATTTACCAAGTGTAAAATTACCATCTGGAATAAAAGTACCGAATTTCATAAATTCTATAATGGGAAATTCAAGTGCAAAACAAAAATTAATTGATGAATTTAAAAGTGAATATAACTCTAAAAACTCAGAAAAAGAAAAACAAGACCTAATTGTTGCTTGCAAAAATGAGATTTTTGAAATAGAAGATAAAGAAGATTTAGATAATAAAGAAGTTGAATTTAAATTAGATACTATTTATTTTAAACTTAAAACATATAAGGCCGCCAGAGCCGATGAACTTTATAAAAAATTAGAAAAAATTTTTAGAGGAAGCGAACAGCTATATTTTTCAGATTCTGCAACTAGAGTAAAAAAATTATGTGATATGTTCCATTGTGGAGAGAATAGAAAAGGTGCTCGTGAAATATTTAGAGCAAGAACAACAGGTGGTATGGAAGTAGAAATATTATTATATAGATTATCATTTTATTTATTTCCAGAACAAATAAAAGATTTAATCTCGCAAAATGATAAAAATTCTAATGGTAAATCCAAAAATATTAATGCTGCTGGATTTGCAAAACATTTTGCAAAAATAACCAAAAATTATGATGCTGTGAAAAACAGTAATAGATTAAATAAACACTTTGGAGATATTCCATATAGTGATAAAGATGAACAACAAGAATTTTTTACAAAAACTTCTATGGGTGGTAATTTAGATTCATTGCCCGTCTTTCTAACAAATACAAATAAAATGCAAGAATTTAATCCATATTCTGGCGGACATATGTTTTTTGATAAATATGAAGAATATGCAAAAAAATCAGATAAAGATGGTTATTGGGATTTATTAGGTTATCCTAACGAAGTTAAAACTGATTCAACAACAAATACTACAGCTGATTCAACAACAAATACTACAGCTGATTCAACAACAAATACTACAGCTGATTCAACAACAAATACAAGTTCTGACTCTTCTACCAGCATTTCTTTGCCGACACTAACACCTAACAATAATAGTTCTAACACATCAATAACAAGTTCTTTTAATACTGGAAAAAGTAATTTAACAGAATTAAGACATGAATCTATTAAATTTGTTGCAGCAATTCTATATAGTTTAAAAAAAATTAAAAAAATAAACAAAAAACAAAAATCATTAGAAGCACCACCACCACCACCATCACAATCACCACAACCACTTCTTCAAGAAGGAGGAAGTGAAACACCACCACCAGCACCACCACCAGCACCACCACCAGCACCACCACCAGCACCACCACCAGCACCACCACCAGCACCACCACCA
>JGI24539J26755_10000330_pt1 | contig 21971 bp, 21 predicted proteins | sample NorSeaMetagenome_2_FD_26755 | JGI IMG/M metagenome (IMG submission 26755) | reverse complement strand
ATAGGTCAAGAGTCAGCTAAGCGCTGTAGTTTTAATTTTTTCAAAACATTTTCTGCTAATTCAATAAAAATACGGCTTACTTTGTGTTCTGGCACTAAATCTGTAAGAGGGTGTCCATTTTCACATTGCTCTAACAACAATGGATCATGAGGAATTTTGGTAAGAATTTCATAATCATATTTTTCAGCAACTTTTTCAGTTTTACCTTCGCCAAATAATGGATATTGTTTGCCAGTATCCGGTGCCACAAAATAACTCATATTTTCAACCAAACCCATAATCGGTATTTCTGTTTTTTCAAACATTCGTAATCCTCTAACCGCATCAATTAAAGCTATGTCTTGAGGAGTAGTAACAATTAAACTGCCATCAACTTTAAGTTTTTGGGTTAGTGTCAATTGAACATCCCCAGTTCCAGGAGGCATATCAATAACCATAATGTCAGCTTCACCCCAATTTACTTTTGAAATTAGCTCGTTGATAGCTTTCATAACCATTAAACCACGCCAGATCATAGGATTGTCATCGCTAACCATATAGCCAATTGACATTGTTGCTATGCCATATTTGTTAAGTGTTTCAATTTGCTTTCCATCTGATTTTGGTTTTTCATTTATATCAAACATAGTTGGGATAGAAGGCCCATAGATATCCGCATCAAGCAAACAAGTTTTTAATCCTATGCGCTTAAAGGCAATAGCTAAATTAGAAGCTACAGTGGATTTACCAACACCACCTTTGCCAGAAGCAACCATAAGAATATATTTTATTTTAGATGTTCCTAAGCCAGATATATTTTCACTATTATCTTTGCTGAATTGTTCTTCAGGTTCTGAAGGGGCGTTTGTGTTTTCACTATGATAAGTAGTAACTATATTAAACTTGGTTATGCCTGGGATTTCACTTACTATTTTTTCACATTCTTCATGTATTTTTTTTAGATTAGTATCATTTCGATCAAATTCCAAAATAACAGTGACTTGACTTGCTTCAACGTTAATATTTTTTACAATACCTAATGAGACAATGTTTTTGTCTTTATCATGGTCAAAGACTTGACCAAGAGCATGAAGTATTTGATTTTCGAGTGTTTCAGCCATTTTTTAGTATTGTAATTTTAAAATTAGTAACAATATAACATAAAATCGACAAATTTTTATTCAATTTTAAATAGTTGCTTTTATAAGATATGATTATACATAACATACTTAATAATATAGAAAATATTTAATGTCTTGGTCTGATAACAATAATAACAATAACCCGTGGGGTTCTCAAGGTGGCGGCAATGGTCGTAACCAAGGTCCAGATATAGACAATATTATTAAAGATTTACAAAGTAAATTTAAAGGAATTATACCGGGATCATTTTTTGGTAAGTTGGGACCACTAGTTCTACTGGTTGGATTTATTCTTATTTGGCTAGCTACAGGTTTTTATAGAGTTTTACCTGATGAACAAGGTGTTGTTCTTCAGTTCGGTAAGTTTGTTAAGACAACTCAACCAGGTTTAAATTACCACATTCCATATCCAATCGAGAGAGCGCTTACGCCAAAGGTAACTAAGGTTAATAGAATTGAAATTGGCTATCGCCAAAGTCCAGACAATAGAACTACTCAAATAAGAGATGTTCCAGAAGAAAGCCTAATGTTAACTGGTGATGAAAATATCGTTGATATCGATTTTTCTGTATTCTGGATTATTAATGACGCTGGAAAATTTTTATTCAATGTTCAACTTCCAGAGCTAACAATTAAATCGGCAGCTGAAACCTCAATGCGTGAGGTAATTGGCCAAAGTAAAATTCAATCAATTTTTACTGAAGGCCGAACAGAAATTGAAGATAAAGCAAGAGTACTAATCCAAAGTATTGTTGATGATTATCAGATGGGCGTTACGATAACACAAGTTCAGACCCAAAAGGCTGACCCTCCTGGTGAAGTTATTGATTCATTTAGAGATGTTCAGGCTGCAAGAGCTGACTTGGAACGTCAAAGAAATGAAGCCGAAGCTTACGCAAATGATATTATTCCAAGAGCAAGAGGTGAAGCGGAAGAAATCTTACAAAATGCCGAGGGTTACAAGCAAAAAATAATTGCTGATAGTGAAGGTAAAGCAGCACGGTTTTTATCTATTCAATCAGAGTACGCTAAAGCGCCTGTAGTAACAAAACAGAGAATTTTTTACGAAACAATGGAGTCTGTATTTGGTGATATGGATAAAATCATTATTGATAAAAATAGTGGGCAAGGTGTTTTACCTTACTTACCACTTCCAGAAATTAATAAAAAGAAAGCAGAATAACTAAAATGAAGCTAGGTAGAATATCATTAGTCGTAATTGCTCTTATTGGCCTTACAGCATACTTAAGCCTGTTTACTGTGTTAGAAGTAAAGCAAGCTATCGTTCTTCAGTTTGGTGATCCAAAAAAAGTTATTACTGAGCCTGGCTTAAATTTTAAAATTCCATTTATTCAAAACGTTGTTTTTATTGAAAATAGAATTTTAGATATTGATGCTCCTGCAGCCGAAATCATTGCATCTGATCAAAAAAGATTNGTAGTTGATGCTTATATCAAATTTAGAATTACAGATGTATTGAGCTTCTACAAAACTTTAGGCAATGAGAATGTTGCAAGATCAAGAATTTCTACCATTGTAAATTCAAGAATTCGTAGTGTATTAGGTGAACANCCATTAAACATGGTTTTATCTGAAGAGCGTTCNCCTTTAATGAAGCAAATCACNTCTGAAGTAAATGATGAAGTAAAAAACTATGGGATNTATATTGAAGACGTAAGAATTAAAAGAGCTGATCTACCTGCTGCAAATAGCCAGGCTATTTATAGAAGAATGCAGACTGAACGTGAAAGAGAAGCTAAAGAGTTTAGAGCGCAAGGCGCTGAGATAGCCCAAACAATTAGATCTACTGCAGATAAAGAAGTAACCATTTTAAAAGCTCAAGCAGAAAAAAAAGCTAACATAACTCGTGGTGAAGGCGATGGAACTGCAAGTGCAATTTTTGCAAAAGCATTTCAAACAGATCCAGAGTTTTTTGATTTTTATAGAGCTATGCAAGCCTATACAGAAAGTCTAAAAAATGATGATACGACTATGATACTTTCTCCTGAAAGTGATTTTTTCAGATACTTTGGTAATGCTCAAGGCAAACCACTAAATTAAGATACATCATGATAGAGTGGTTGATAACTGCATTAGGTCTCGTTTTAATAATAGAAGGTCTAGTTTACTCAATTTTCCCAAGGCAAATGAAAGCTATGCTTAAAAGCATGTTAGACTACTCTGATAAAACCTTAGTATGGATAGGCTTGCCATTAGCTTTTTTTGGTTTATTTTTAATATGGATAGTGAGGACCTAAATGAGATTTATTAATTCTAAAGTTATTGTTCTTTTTTCTATAATTTGTATTTTTAATATTAATTTAGCTTATTCTTTCAATGCACCAGAAACTTTTTCTGATCTTGCTGAAAAACTATCTCCTTCAGTGGTAAATATTGCAACAACTAGTGTAGTTAAACAAAGGCAACAAGCTGCACCATCATTTGATGACTTTTTTAATTTTCCTTTCAATGCTCCAAGACAAGGTGAGTCAAAAGAAAAGACTGTTAGCGCACTTGGATCAGGTTTTGTAATTACTGCTGATGGTTATATTGTTACTAATAATCATGTAGTAGAAAATACAACAGATATTCAAGTAACATTTACTGATGGCGTGACTATGGATGCCACACTAATTGCAAGCGATAAAGAAACTGACTTAGCATTACTAAAGGTAGACACAGAAAAAAATCTACCATTTGTTAGTTTTGGCAATTCAGATAATGCAAAAGTAGGAAACTGGGTTATGGCAATTGGTAATCCTTTTGGATTAGGTGGTACTGTAACCGCAGGAATTGTTTCTGCGCGAGGAAGAATGCTTGCNGGAAGATACGACAANTACATTCAAACAGATGCAGCTATTAACAAAGGAAANTCTGGAGGNCCATTATTTGATTTAGATGGAAATGTTATAGGGGTTAATTCAGCNATAATATCNCCNAGCGGTGGNTCAATTGGCTTAGGTTTTGCAATACCTTCTAATTTAGCNAGCAATATTATTGAACAATTAAGAAGTACTGGGGAAATTAAGAGAGCTTGGTTAGGAGTTAGAATTCAAGAAGTAACTGATGAAATAGCNAAGAGTGTTGGCTTAGATAAAACTTATGGAGCCTTAGTGCAAGGTCTTACAGCAGAGAGTCCAGCAGCATTAGCTGGAGTAAAAGAAGGTGATATTATTGTTGAGTTTGATGGCAAAGAAGTTGAATCTCAAAAAGTATTACCAAGGCTTGTGGCTGATGCNAANATAGGTAAACCAGCTTTGGTAAAAGTCTGGAGAGATGAAAGCTTTTTAAATTTATCTGTCAAACTTGGAATCCAACCATCGGCAGAAACCTTAGCAAGTATTGAAAACAATATTACAACTGTTTCTATAAAGGAACTAGGTATTCAAATTAAAAGTATTTCTGATGATGATAGATTAAGATTAAAGCTTAGTAATAACTTGAATGGCGTTATTATAACTGACATTAGTGCAGACTCATTTCTTGTGCGCCAAGGCATTTCTGTTGATGATATTATTTTAGAAATACAAGGTAAACAGATTCAAAATTCTAGTGAGCTTTTAACTGTAATTGATGATGTCATTGCGCAAGGTAAAGAAAATGTGTTATTGGTATTCTATGCAGGACAAAATGCTAAAAAATATATTGGAGCTAAGTTGTCGGTCAAATAAATTTTTTTTAAATGACGGATAGAAACGCAATTCTTATAATTGGCCCTACTGCAAGCGGTAAATCTAAAACAGCTCTAAAAATAGCTGATAAAATCAATTCAGTAATTATTAATACTGACAGCTTGCAAGTATATAAAGATCTTAATATTTTAACTTCTAGGCCTACAAGTAGTGATGAAAAATTAGCACAGCATAAACTGTACGGCCATACAGCTGGCAATATTCAATATAATGTAGCTGACTGGTTACGAGAGGTTTCCGTAGAGATTGAGTCTGCATTTATTAACAATCTAAGACCCATATTGATAGGCGGTACAGGTCTATACTTTAAAGCATTAGAGGAAGGGTTGGCAGATATTCCTGAGATACAAGAAAATATTATAAAAAATACAAATGAACTGATTGATAAATATGGATTAGATTATTTATTTAGAGAGCTTATTGAGAAGGCGCCTAATTGCAAAATTAATAGTAACGATACAAGTAGAATTACTAGAGCATATAATGTTTTGATACAAACCGGCAAACCAATAGAGGAATGGTGGAGTGATACAAAGCCTAGTATTCAGAAAGTCTCATATCAAAAACTATTAATTAATCCTGACAGAGAAAAACTTTATAAAAATGCAGAAAATAGATTTGGTCATATGTTAAAGATCGGGGCTATTGAGGAAGTAGAACAGCTTAATTCTTTTAGCTATGGTAAAGACAATACAATTATGAAGGCTATAGGAGTGAGAGAAATAAGTGACTACATTGCTGGAAAAGTAACTCTTGATGAGGCTGCCATGCTTGCAAAGCAAAAAACTAGGAATTATATCAAAAGACAGCAAACTTGGATAAATAGTAATAATATTACCTGGAATAGTTCTTATAAGAAATTAATGGAAAGTTTATAAATAATATACTTGTCATTTATTTATTTAATTTGACATTACTACACAAATTATCTACCTATGCTCCCACCAATAAACATATAAAGGTAAAATATTATGGTAAGTATACAATTAACTGGAGCAGAAATGGTTCTTCAAGCTTTTGAAGATCATAAAGTGGACACTCTATTTGGTTATCCTGGTGGAGCAGTTCTGCCAATTTATGATGAATTAGCAAAAGATAAGAACTCAATTCATCATTATTTAGTAAGACATGAACAAGGAGCTGCACATGCAGCCGAAGGTTATGCTCGAGCAAGTGGTAAAGTAGGTGTGTTTCTTGTTACTTCTGGGCCAGGTGTTACGAATGCTGTTACAGGACTTGCCGATGCAATGATGGATTCAATTCCTTTAGTTTGTATCAGTGGCCAAGTGCCTTCACATTTAATTGGAACTGATGCATTTCAGGAATGCGATGCCGTTGGAATTACAAGACCATGCACAAAACATAACTGGTTAGTAAAAGACATTAATGACCTTTCAAGAATATTACATGAAGCATTTTATATTGCTGCATCAGGTAGGCCTGGACCTGTATTAGTAGATATTCCAAAAGATATTCAATTTCAAACTGGAACATANATAGGACCAGAAACTATAAAACATAAATCCTATCGTCCAAANCTTAAAGCAAGTATTGATAAAATTGATGAAGCATTAAAGTTAATTGTTAAAGCTCAAAAACCAGTATTTTATACTGGAGGTGGAGTAATAAATTCTGGAAATGCAGCTGTTCAGTTGNTAAGAGAGTTTGTNCGATTAACTGGATTCCCAATTACTTCAACCTTACAAGGTCTTGGTGCTTTTCCAGGTGATGATAATCAATTTATTGGGATGCTTGGAATGCATGGAACTTATGAAGCTAATATGGCTATGCACGATTGCGATTTACTTATTAATATTGGTGCGCGATTTGATGATAGAATTACTGGAAAAGTAGATGAATTTTCACCAGATTCAAAAAAAATACATGTTGATATCGATCCATCTTCAATTAATAAAACTATAAATGTAGACGTTCCCCTAGTTGGCGATGTAGCTCATGTTCTTGAAGATGCCATAAAGTTGTGGAAATCAAATGTTTATAAAGTTGATAAAGCTGCTGTTAAAAATTGGTGGAGCACTATTGAAAAGTGGAAAGAAAAAGATTCACTAGGCTATAAAAATGATGAGAAAACTATTAAACCTCAATATGCGATTCAGAGACTGTATGAATTAACTAAAGATAAAGATTCATATATTACGACTGAAGTAGGGCAACATCAAATGTGGGCCGCACAATATTATAAGTTTAACAAGCCAAATAGATGGATAACTTCAGGTGGCTTAGGGACAATGGGTTTTGGTCTCCCGGCTGCAATAGGTGCACAAGTTGCTCATCCAGATAAATTGGTAATCGACATTGCTGGTGAAGCATCGATTTTAATGTGCATTCAGGAAATGTCGACCGCAATACAGCACCAACTACCAGTTAAGATTTTTATAATCAATAATCAGTATATGGGTATGGTTCGTCAGTGGCAGGAACTGTTACATGATAAGAGGTATTCTCACAGTTATACAGATGCACTTCCTGATTTTGTAAAATTAGCAGAGGCTTATGGTGCAAAAGGAATAAGAGTAGAGAGTCCTGCGGAACTTGATAAAGGTATACAAGAAATGATTGACTATAATGGTCCAGTTATATTTGATTGTGTTGTAGATCAAAATGAAAATGTTTATCCAATGATCCCATCGGGAAAAGCACATAACGAAATGTTGCTTGGTAAAGGAAACGAGGACAGTGAAATATCTGATGAAGGAAAGGTTTTAGTATAATGGAAAGTAAACATACTGTTTCTGTATTAGTTGATAATGAGCCTGGTGTTTTAGCAAGAGTAATAGGTCTTATTTCAGGAAGAGGCTACAATATTGATAGTTTATCAGTTGCAGAGGTAGATATGGAATCGCATGTTTCAAGAATTACATTCGTTACGCTGGGAAATGAAATTACAATTAATAAAATGATAGCTCAGTTACAAAAACTAATTCCTGTAAAAAAAGCAATAAACATCACATTAGATAAACAAGGTATTGAAAGAGAGATGGCTTTAGTGAAAGTTGTTGCTACTGGTGAAAAAAGAGTTGAATCTCTGAGATTATCAGATGCATTTCGTGCGAAAGTTATTGACACAACCCATGATTCATTTGTATTTGAACTAAATGGATCGCCTGTAAAAATTGATGCATTTATTGACTTAATGACTCCATTAGGATTATCTGAAGTTTCAAGAACAGGTGTTGTTGCAATTGCTCGTGGTAGCGAGAAACTATAAAAAAGGAAAAAAATTATGAAAGTATATTATGAAAAAGATGCGAATTTAGACTTAATTAAGTCAAAAAAAATTGCAATATTTGGTTATGGTAGTCAAGGACATGCACATGCACTTAATTTAAAAGACTCTGGTGCAAGTGAATTAGTGATTGGTTTAAGAGATGGTTCGAGCAGTGCTGAAAAAGCTGCTGCCGAAGGCTTTAATGTAATGGAGCTATCAACAGCTGCTGCATGGGCTGATGTTATAATGATGTTGGTTCCAGATGAGTTGCAAGCCGATGTATACAAAGAACATATTGAAGAAAAATTAAAAACTGGTGGTGCGCTAGCTTTTGCTCACGGATTAAACGTACATTTCAAATTAATTGAACCTCGTGATGATCTAGATGTATTTATGATTGCGCCTAAAGGACCAGGTCACACTGTTCGTTCAGAATATAAAAAAGGTGGCGGTGTTCCATGTTTAGTTGCTATTGAAAGTGATAAATCAGGCGAAGCATTGTCTATCGCTCTTTCTTATGCCTCTGCAATTGGAGGAGGAAAAGCTGGAACTATTGAGACTACTTTTAAAGATGAATGTGAAACTGATTTATTTGGTGAACAGGCTGTTTTATGTGGTGGAGTAGTTGAGTTAATCAGGAATGGATTTGAAACTTTAACCGAAGCAGGTTACCCACCTGAAATGGCCTACTTTGAATGTTTACATGAAGTTAAACTTATTGTGGATCTAATCTACGAAGGTGGAATTGCTAATATGAATTATTCAATATCCAATACTGCTGAATATGGAGAATATGTATCGGGACCCGTTGTAGTTGATGGAGATACAAAAAAGAAAATGAAGGGCGTATTAGACAAGATTCAATCTGGTGACTTTACTAGAGAATGGATTGAAGAATACAAGAGTGGAGCAAAGAATTTTTACGCGATGAGAGCAAAAATAGATGGTCATCAAATTGAAGAAGTTGGTAAAAATTTAAGATCTATGATGCCATGGATTGCTAAGAATAAGCTTGTAGATAAAGAAAAGAACTAATCTTTTAATCTTTCTTTTTCATATTTGGGGTATTTACTAAATTTTTGTAGTAAATACTCTCAGTAAGTTATTGATAAATATCTAAAATAACTTTAAAACATTGTTTATGAGCAATAACAATTTTTTCTTAACTGAAGCAAACGTTGCGTATGACGTTTTTGCGTCTACTGCTCTTTTATCTCTATCTTTATTTGAGCTGCTTAGCAGCCCCTGGGTGAAATAATTTTCTACTTCAGGGGATACTTAATTTAAACACAATTTAATTAAATATTATAAATAGGAATTTAGGATGACTAACAAAAACCAAATAAAAATCTTTGATACAACATTGCGTGATGGTGAGCAATCTCCAGGCGCTTCAATGAATATTGAAGAAAAATTAAAAATTGCAATCGCATTAGAAGCATTAGGTGTTGATATTATTGAAGCAGGTTTTCCTGCGGCTTCAAAAGGTGATTTAGAGGCTGTTACAGAAATTTCAAAAATTATCAAAAATTCAAAAGTTTGTGGATTAAGTAGAGCTTCTAAATTTGATATTGATGCAGCTAACAGCGCTCTAAAATATGCGGCACAACCAAGAATTCATACATTTATATCTACTAGTGAATTACATATGACTCATAAGTTAGAATTATCTGCGGAACAAGTTTACGAAAAAGTTATCGATAGTGTTTCATATGCTAGAAATCTATGTGATGACGTTGAATGGTCTTGTGAAGATGGAACAAGAACTGATAGAGATTTTATGTGTCGTACAGTTGAAGCCGCTATTAAGAGTGGTGCTACAACAATCAATATACCCGATACAGTCGGCTACTCTGTCCCAGAAGAATTTTCTGATATAATTACTCATCTTATCAATACAGTTCCAAATATTGATAAGGCAATAATTTCTACACATTGTCATAATGATCTTGGTGTGGCCGTTGCTAATTCATTAGCTGGTGTAGCAGCTGGCGCTAGACAAATTGAATGCACAATTAATGGCTTAGGTGAAAGAGCTGGAAATGCAGCTTTAGAAGAAGTTGTAATGGCCATGAAAACTCGAAATGATCTAATGCCATATACAACAAATATAAAGACTGAATTGTTAAATAAAACATCAAAATTAGTATCAGCAGTAACAGGGTTTCCAGTTCAATATAATAAAGCAATAGTTGGAAAGAATGCATTTGCTCACGAAGCTGGAATTCATCAGGATGGCATGTTAAAAAATTCAAAAACTTATGAAATTATGACACCTGAAAGTGTTGGTGTGTCTGAGTCAAATCTTGTTATGGGCAAACACTCAGGCCGACATGCATTCAAAGAAAAGCTAATAGAACTTGGTTATGATGATATTGGTGATAATGCAATTGAAGAGTCTTTTAATAACTTTAAAGCTTTGGCAGATAAAAAAAAGAATTTATACGATGAAGACATTGTAGCTATTGTTGACGATCAAGTTATTAGAGTTAATGACATTATAAGCTTGAAGGATCTAAGTGTGGTAGCTGGTACAAAAGGACCTCAAACTGCTGAAGTAACCTTGATCATAGATAAGAATGAGCACTTTACAAAGTCGTCCGGTGACGGCCCAGTAGATGCGATATTTAATGCATTAATTCATCTTGTTCCCCACAAAGGAAAGCTTCAACTCTATCAAGTTCATGCAGTTACTGAAGGAACAGATGCACAGGCTGAGGTTTCAGTTAGACTTTCAGAAAATGGTAAGACAGTTGTTGGGCAAGGTTCAGATACTGATACTCTTGTTGCATCAGCTAAAGCGTATATAAACGCTTTAAATAAACTAATAGTAAAACGAGAAAAAACTTCTCCAGCTAAGATGAGCAGTATATCTTAGTGATAATTTTAATTGTGAAAGGACACAAATGTTTAATAATTTAATGGGACTATGGTCATCAGATATGGCTATTGATTTAGGTACAGCGAATACACTCGTGTATGTAAAAAATCGAGGTGTGGTACTTAATGAACCTTCTGTTGTGGCTGTGCTTCACAATATGGGTAAGAGCAAGGTAATAGCTGTAGGTATGGAAGCAAAGCAAATGCTTGGTAAAACACCTGGTCATATTCAAGCTATTCGTCCAATGAAAGATGGGGTTATTGCTGACTTTGTTATCACTGAAGAAATGATCAAATATTTTATTAGAAAAGTTCACAACAGAAGAACTTTTGCAAATCCTAGAGTTATTATTTGCGTACCAACTGGATCAACTCCTGTTGAAAGAAGAGCAATTCATGATTCAGCTTTAGCTGCAGGTGCTAGAAAAGTATCGCTAATTGAAGAGCCGATGGCTGCTGCAATTGGAGCGGGACTTCCAGTTAATGAACCTCAAGGATCAATGGTAGTCGATATAGGTGGTGGTACAACTGAAATTGCCGTTATATCTCTTGGTGGTATTGTTTATTCTAGATCAGTTAGAATCGGTGGTGACACAATGGATACTGCTTTAATTCAGTTTATGCGTAAGCGTTATAACTTATTAATTGGTGAGACTTCAGCTGAAACAATTAAAAAAGAAGTAGGTATTGCTATAGCGCCAAAAACTGGTGATGGTAAAACTATTGATATTAAAGGACGTGACCTTGCTTCTGGTGTTCCAAAAGAAATTGAATTAACTCAAACACAAGTTGCAGAAGCACTCCATGAACCTATTCAGCATATTGTAGATGCTGTTAAAGCTGCTTTAGAAGAAACACCACCCGAATTGTCTGCTGATTTAGTAGATATGGGTATTGTACTTACTGGAGGAGGAGCATTGCTAGAAAAAATGGATGAAGCAATTAGAGACGCCACAGGTTTACCAGTAACAATTGCTGATGAAGCTCTTAATTGTGTTGCGTTAGGGAGTGGAAAAGCTTTAGAGAGCGAAAGATCTTTCGAACCAATACTGTCTTCCGCTTATTAAATTAAGTGAGATCATTTGAAAATAATTCATTTGGATTTATCAAAGATAATTATCTAAGAACTATTGTAATTACAATAGTTCTTGGGGCTATTTCACTATCATTAATCTACATTGATTCTTCAAAAAGAATTTACTCCGATGCTCGTTCAAATATTAGGGATTTAATATTAACAGTCTCATCTACAATAGCTTCACCCGCAATATTATTAAATGATGGCATCACAACAATCATTGAGATTAATAGTCTTTACTCTGAACTAGACGAATACAAAAAACAACAAGCTTTAAGTAGCAATATTTTTCAAGAACTTTCAGTATTAAGACAACAAGTAGAAATATATGAAAGTGATCTAAATATCATCAAAGATGATGACCATGATAGTATTGGAGCAGAAATATTTACCGATTCATCAAATAGATATTTTTCTTCAGTGCTTATTAAGGCTGGATCTAATGATAATCTAAAAGAAAATAATACAATAGTTAGTTCAAAAGGCCTTCTTGGTAGAATTTCTGAAGTTGGAGAAGAAGTTTCAAGAGGCTTATTGTTGACAGACATTAGCAGTAGAGTTCCCGTGTCAGTATCTAGCAATGAAATTCAAGGCATACTCATTGGACAGAATCTTAAGAAACCAAGAGTTTATTACTTGTTAAACATGTCATCTTTAAATGAAGGAGATCTAGTCACAACGTCTGGAAAAGGTGGAATTTTTCCATCAAATATTCCAATAGGTACCGTATCAGATAAAAATCAAAAAAATAAATATATTGAGATAGATTTATTTGAGCGCATTAATAATTTATCACACGTAAGAATTATTAATTACAAACTAGAGAAAGAAATTAAGTAGTACAAAGTGGACAATTTTCTTTTAGATAAATATTTTAAAGAATTTTTTTTTCATTTAACTATATTATTTTTAATTTCAATAAGTGCATTTTTAAAAATTAATAATTATTTTGATTTTCTTTTAGTTGCTAGCTTAATAATTTTTACTAGAAACAAATCAATGCTATTTTCATATTATCCACTAGCTTTATTTACTTGGGGAATTTATTCAGATGTATTGATTGGCTATCCATTTGGATACTCAGGAGTAATTTTTTTATTTTTTTTACTCTTGAAACAATTGTCAGAAATTTTTGGTGAATTGGAAAATATAAATATAAGATTTTATATCTATTCATTAGCTCTTATAACTTTATTATTATTTGAATATTTAACTATATACATATTCTTTAACGTAAATTTATCATTATTAAATATTTTGATTAAATATTTTTTAATATTAATAATTTTTTATCCTATGATTAAATTTTTTATATCNATCGAGAATTATAATGAAAAATAAAAATATTTTTTCTTCTTTTGATAAGGCTAATACAGAGAAGTTGATTAATAGACGTATGGCTCTTTTAACAATTGCTCAAGCAGGTCTTTTTTCAGTTCTTGGAGCAAGGCTTGCTTATCTACAAATATACAAACACGATGACTATAGTTCTCTTTCAGATGACAATAGAACTACACATAGATTATTAGCACCTCTTAGAGGAAATATAATTGATATATCAGGAAAAATACTTGCCACAAATACAGAAAATTACCAGGCATTAGCTGTTCTTGAAGAAACTGGTAATATTTACGACGCCTTAATTGCTTTTAACACAATTTTACCAGAAAAAAAAATCAACATAAGAAAAATTTTAGAAACTGCAAAAAAATCCTCAAAATTTAAACCAATAAAGCTAATAGAAGATTTAACTTGGGAAGAATTTTCTAAATTGAATGCAAATGCACATAGGCTTCAAGGGATATATCCAAGTGTTGGCTATAAAAGGTACTACCCAGGCAAGGAAGCTAATGCGCATCTCGTAGGCTATGTCTCAAGCTTAAGTGAAAATGAAACTTATAATAATCCATTCTCTAAATTAGCTAATGCTAAATCAGGAAAAATTGGCGTTGAAAAATCAAATAATTTAAATTTAAGAGGACAAATAGGAAGTAAGAGGCTTGAGATTAATGCTTTTGGTAGAGAGATAAGAGAGTTAAATAGAGTTGAGTCTAAACAAGGCCAAGATATTCAACTCACTATTGATAGTAGTTTGCAACAATTTTGCTATGAGCAACTTGATGGATTAAGTGGCTCAATAACTGTAACTAATATTCATACAGGTGAATATTTGGCTCTTGCTTCAGCCCCAGCATTTGACCCTAACAAGTTTTATAGTGGCATATCACATGATGATTGGAATTTTCTTACAAGTAGTATGTATAAACCTCTTATTAATAAAGCAATATCTAATCATTACCCTCCGGGCTCAACAATAAAACCATTAGTAGCCCTTGCTGCGTTAGAAAGTGGTTACGATCCTAATAAGAAAATTAATTGTGATGGTAGTTATGAAATAAAAGATACATCAACTGAAAAAGGAATTAAGTCTTTTCACTGTTGGAAAAAGAAGGGGCATGGCTTAATGAATATGAAAGAAGCTATTCAAAGATCTTGTGATGTATATTTTTATACTCTAGCAAGAGAAATAGGCATTAATAAAATAGCTGAAGTTTGTAAGCGCTTTGGTTTGGGNGAAAAAGTTTTTAATGATTTTGTTGAAGAGNTATCGGGGACAGTTCCGAATAAAGAGTGGAAAAAAAGAGAGCTTGGGTATAATTGGATGATTGGCGAGACTTTAGTTGCAGGAATTGGACAGGGTTATTTCNTAGCGACACCAGCACAGCTATCTTTAGCTACAGCTCAATTAGTTAACGGTGGAAAAAAAATAACTCCTAAAATTATCTATAAGGCTGACGATTCAAAAAATAAAAGTACAAATGTAAAATATTTAGCAAAATCAACACACCTTGAATTTTTAAAAGAGTGCATGAATGTGGCAACTAACGAGCAGGGGGGGACTTCTTACCGATCAAGACTTACTGGAAAATACCAATTTGCAGGTAAGACAGGAACTTCTCAAGTTAGAAGAATTTCTGAAACAGAAAGGGAAGAAGGTATCATTAAGAATAAAGACTTAGAGTGGAGTAAAAGAGATCATGGAATATTTATTGGGTATGGACCTGTAAGTGAGCCAAAGTTTTCAATTTCAGTACTCATTGAGCATGGTGGAAGTGGTTCAGGAGCAGCAGCGCCAATAGCCAAAGATGTCATGAATTTTATCTTTAATAATAAGATTGATATTAAGAGGATTGTTACCTCAGATGCCTAGTTTTTATCAAATTAAAACCTCATTAAGTCTAATTGATAAGTTAAAAGAAATTAATATTTTTTTAGTTATTTTATTGTTAGTTACTTTTCTTTTTGGACTTCTTTCACTTTACAGTGTGGCTGATGCAAATTTTAATCCTTGGGCAAGAAATCATCTTATTAGATTTATAATTAGTGCAGTTTTATTTCTAATAATTTGTGTAATTGATATTAAATTAATATTAAAATTAGCATATCCACTATTTTTTTTAAATATTTTAGCACTTATTTTGATAATGTTTATTGGAACAGAAACATACGGCGCTACTAGATGGATTAGAATTGCGGGAATAAGTTTGCAGCCTTCTGAATTTATTAAGGTCTCACTTATTCTATGTCTGGCTAAATACTATCATTCGTTTCCAATTATTGAAGCAAGTAATATTTCAAGAATGATAGTTCCAGCAATTATCACACTAATACCAGTAGGCTTGGTAATAATTCAACCAGATTTAGGAACTTCAATTATTATACTTATAGGTGCAGGCTCAATTTTTTGGATTGTGGGAATTAATTATAAATACTTCATAACAGCTTTTTTATTGGCATGTGCCTCAATACCAATTGGCTGGCAATATTTACGTGATTATCAAAAAGAAAGAGTTTTTACTTTTTTTAATCCTGAAAGAGACCCGTTGGGGCATGGGTATCACATATTGCAGTCAAAAATTGCCTTAGGCTCTGGAGGAATTTCTGGAAAAGGTTACCTTGAGGGAACTCAAAGCCATTTAAATTTTTTACCTGAAATGCATACGGATTTTATTTTTACAATGTACGGTGAAGAGTTTGGTTTCTTAGGGGCGTTTTTATTATTAATTATTTATTTAACTATTATTTTAGTGTCTTTCCAGCTTGCTATTAAATCGAGGAGCAGCTTTGGTAAATATGTCTCATGTGGTTTAATTTTTTTATTTTTTAGCCATGTCTTTATCAATGTGGGTATGGTTATGGGTTTATTACCCGTAGTTGGCGTACCATTGCCTTTAATTTCTTATGGTGGCAGCTCAATGTTGGCAACTATGATTAGCTTTGGTTTGATTATGAACTGCTATATCAACAGAGATATAATCTTAGCAAAAGAAGGTTTTATTGATTAGGGAAATAATCTTCACAATTTCCTTCTCTATATACATCAGTAGTAGCGCAATGAAGCGCTCCACCAAATGGATAGGCATCTCTAAATGGAACTGGAATAACTTCAAAACCTAATTTATCTATTTGCTCACACTGATACACTTCTGTTTCCTCAACACATACAGTCTTTGGATCAATAACCAAGACATTCATACTCAACCAAATACTAGAGTAACATAATGGTGGTGGTTGATTATGTGCTGGTTGAGCAGCATCTATTATTTCCCAATCATTTTTCTTAAATATTTCTCTTTGAGTATCGGGCAATTGTCTTGTCGGATTATTTATAATTAAACCTGGTCTTAGTGGTGTAAAGGTTGCATCTATATGGATAGGGTATGGATCACCTGGAAAATTTAAAGTATGAATTCTATGATCTGGAAAGTGCCTTCTAAGCCAATCACTTCCTTTCAAGTTAGTTGTAAAACCATGCTGAACAAAAAGATCTTTTCCCATTCTCAAAATATCCGCAGCATCAAATAGAACTTCTTTTTCTGTAGTGATAAATTTTTTATCAGCTACCATCCTCAGTCTTTCGTCTATAGTTATATCTTCACTTAAATAGTTTTCCCTGTAAGATTCATCAGTAAGTCTTGGTTTGGGAGCTGACTCAAATTTCATTTCAGGATCATTATCAAAATATTGCTCAAGTAACGGTCTGTAACATAAATATTCAAACCATCTTGATCTGTAGGACATTGTTGCCTCAAGCATTTCGTTACCAAGAGTAAGAATGACATCTCTTGGAGGCATGCAACCAAACATTGTTCCATTATCCCAATCAGGAGTTGATATTTTTTGGTTAAAGTCTAACGGTGTAGGTCTATCAACCTTAATACCTCTTAACTCAAGAATTTTTGATAAATTATCTAGCTGTATGTTTGCTTTAATAATCGACTCTTCAGATCTTGGGCCATCCAATCCTTTCATGTCACTATCTTCGGGTATCTTTGCATCAGTTGCAGGTTCAGCTGGAGGAATACAGCAATTATCTGCTCTACCAACAATTACATGTTTTAATGGATCCCATTCATTCCAAGAATTAACTATTTTAGCCATAAACTCTTATATTCTATCATTAATATTAGCCTTGAATTGAATATAGATTGAAAGTAAGAGTCAAGGAAATTAAAGGAACGTATATTGAAAAACAGTCTATCTAGTTTTGATGTAGTCATAGTAGGTTTTGGACCTGTCGGTCAATTTGTATCTAATCTACTCAATCAATATAATTTAAAAATTGCAATAATAGAGAAGTCATCTGGTAACAGAGTTTGTCCGGGTGCTAATGTACTTGATGATAAAATTATGAGGTTTATTAATAAATTTGATAAGCTTGCCGAATTTAAGAATAAGACAAGTGTTCCAGATTTTATTGAGTTTACTTTTCCAAATGGAAAAACTATTCAAAGCAATCCTGTCAAGAAAACATTAAATGGTTTTCCTGCTGTTACTACGTTTTATCAGCCTGACCTAGAACATGTATTATCAAAAAATATAGCTTCTTCAGAAAATATAGAAATTTTTTATGACAATGAATTAATAGATTTTGAAGATAAAGGTAATCAAATTACTTTGACTACAAGCAGTGCAGATAAGAAAAATAATAAAATTATAAAAAGTAGTTTTCTGTTAGCGTGCGATGGATCAGAAAGCTTAATTAGATCCAAATTAAAAATTGATCAACTTGATCTTCAATACAATAAAGACTGGCTTGTTATAGACGTTGTTTTAAATAAAGGTATTATTTTAGATAANGTTGCTAGACAAATATGTGATCCAGATAGACCAACTATATTTATGCATTCTCCAGGTGGAAGGCATAGATTTGAGTTCCAACTTTTGGCTGGTGAAGATTTAAATCAAATGAAAAAGGAAAGCTCTGTTCAGTCTCTTTTATTAAAATGGCTAGAGCCTTTACAATACAAAATTCTACGCAGCGAAATTTATAAATTTAGAGGAACCAAAGCCAATCAATGGAGAGTTGGAAATATTTTTTTACTTGGAGATGCGGCACATCAAGTACCACCTTATGCAGGTCAGGGTATAAATTCAGGAATCCGAGATGCAATTAATATCGCTTGGAAACTAAACTTAGTGGCTAATCATCTTGTTGAACCTAATATGTTAGAGTCTTATCAAATTGAAAGGGAGGTTCATGTTGAGGAAACTATAAAATCATCAATTGCGCTAGGCAAACTTATCGATTCATTGGCACTAGCATATAAGAAAAAAATACCTCTTGCTGATGCTGTTGCCCCTGAAGCTAGAGATCAGGCGTATGGAGGTAAAAAAGCCAATCCATCTTCAGACATTAACCCTGGAATATATTTAAATTCTTTAAACCACAAGTTCACTGGCCGATTAATTCCAAACATCAATTTAAAAGACAGTAATGGAAATGAAGTTAGTTTGGATAACCTCTTGAACGGTCAAATTGCTATCATTGGAGAAGGAAATTCAGAAAGCCAATTAAGCCTTAAATCAATAAAATCTCTAAAAGATTTAAATGTTAAACTTATAGATACTCTAAATTACATTTATACAAATAGTGATTTTGAAGAAATTATCAAAACTGGATATGCTATTATAAGGCCAGATCTGCATATTTTTGGAGTATCTGATACTGAAAATAGTATTCAGGATCTAACAGATCAGTTTTTTGAAATGTTGTGTCTAAGGAAAAATAATCTAAATTGATTAAAAATAACGAATCGACTCTATTTACTATTAAATTTTATGAGTAAAAATTATGTGGTAATAATGTCACAATAATTCTTTAATATAGATTTAATGAATAATATCAATTACTTAAAAACTATTAGGTTCTTGGCATCTATATCTATGGAGGTTATTCTCATCACAACACTAAATGTTGTGTAATGTGATTAGTCACAATAACGGAAGGAATAACAAAATGTTAGATAATGCAAAAAGAATGGTTGCAAGCCTTACTTCGCTAGGAATAGCTTTACTAGGTCTTGGAATAGTTGCATCACTTTTAAGTCCTACTGGAAGAATTCCATGGCTTGGTGATATTGCAGGCAATATTATAGGTCTGATTAATAGCTTGGGTAGCCAAGGTATTGTTGGTCTTGTTGCTTTAGGTGTAATTCTTTATTTATTTAAAGACTAATATCTATTTTTAACCCCTAAGTATATTACTTAGGGGTTAGAGCTATTTAATGATATAATCCATGTATGCTATCAAAAATTAAAAATATTTTACGAGAAATTATTGATTTTGGACTTTTGCTTATTGTATTAGCAATAATTCTAGAGCTGTTATTTGGTCCTTCATCACCATTTCTTGGTCAAAATATAATAGATAATTTGGTCAATTTAGTTAAAGAACTTGGTGACGCCGGTGTTGTTGGCTTGATTTCAATTGCCATCATCATTTATTTATGGTCAAGAATTAAAAAAGACTGATTTTATTAAGAATTATTTAAATTTACCCTTGCTCACAACGTATTTTTAAAGATAGGCTGTCTTCATTATATAATATGGAGGTCTAACGTGAGAATAATAAAAGTTTTTACAACATTACTAATAACATTATCTTTGTCTACTTTTGCATTAGCAGGAGACTGGTCGAAAATAAAAGTTGGTACAGAAGGGGCTTATGAGCCTTGGAACTATACAAATGCAGCTGGAGAACTAGTGGGTGCTGAATTGGATCTTGCAAGAGATTTATGCGCTAGAATGAATGCTGATTGTGAATTTATACAACAAGACTGGGATGGGATTATTCCTGCTCTAGTTCAAGGTAAGTATGATGTAATCATGGCAGGAATGTCAATTACTGAAGAAAGAATGAAAACAATTAGTTTTTCTTCAGCTTACATGACTGAGCCTGCTAAAATGTCTACTCTAAAAGGGTCGCCGTTAGCAACTTTGTCTACAGCTAAAAACCTAAATTTAGATGACGATAGTGCGGCTTCAAAAGGTACTATTGGTACTTTAAATGCAGCTCTTAAAGGTCTAAGACTTGGTGTTACAGCAGCTACTATTCATGAAGATTTTGCTAATGCTTACTTAGATGTAGATCTAAAGATTTATCCTACTCAGGATGAAATGAATTTAGATTTATCAGCTGGAAGAATTGATGCTGCTTTAAGTGACAGTGGAACTATTGAAGCGTACATGGGTACTCCATCTGGAGCTAACGTTACATTCTTTGGACCAAATATATTTGGTGGTCTACTGGGTGAAGGTGTTGGTGCCGGTATTAGACAAGGCGATGCTGATTTAAAAGCAATGTTTGATAAAGCAATTGCTGAAGCTGCAGCTGATGGAACTATCGGTAGAATTTCTACACAATACTTTGGAAAAGATTTAGCTCCGTAATAGTTAATCTTTAACAAAAAAAAACAAAAAGCGGCTGTATTATATTGCAGCCGTTTTTTTTTAACCTATTATCAAAAACATGATGGAGCTTTTAACTTTTGGTGACACGGGCTGGGGTGATGAACTGCTTTTAAGTATGGTTATGACTATACTGGTAAGCACTTCTTCGCTTGCTTTTGGTTTATTAATTGGAACAATTTTTGCAAGCTTTAAATTATCAAATTCATATATACTAAAAACTATAGCAGAATTTTATACAACTGTTGTAAGAGGTGTTCCTGAACTTTTAGTTATATATCTTTTATTTTTTGGAGGCAGTGGTGCGGTAATGTATGTGGCTAAAATATTTGGTCATATGGGGTATATTGAACTCAGTCCTTTTACAATTGGGACAATTGCTGTTGGCGCTATTTCTGGGGCTTATTCTACTGAAGTAATAAGAGGAGCTATTTTAGCTGTGCCAAAAGGTCAATTTGAAGCTGCACGAACTCTGGGAATGAAAAAGTATGCACTATCATTTACTATCATATTCCCCCAAGTTGCACGATTAGCGCTTCCGGGCATTGGCAATGTCTGGCAAGTAACCTTAAAAGACACAGCTTTAATTAGTGTTACAGGCTTAGTTGAAATTATGCGTCAATCAAAAATTGCAGCCGGCTCTACTCATGAACCATTTTTATTCTACACAGTTGCAATCATTTTATATTTATTTATTACATCTATCTCCTATCAATTTTTTAATAGAGCAGAAACAAAATTTTCTAAAGGTTTTGTAAGAGAGGATGCATAATGAGATTTGATCTAATGTATGAATCTTTCTTTAAAATTATTCAAGGCATTCCTTTGACTTTAGAAGTAGTTTTTTTATCAACTATTTTTGGCTTATTTTTTGCAATAATTATTGCATTAATGCGAGTTTCTGAAAATAAACTCTTAAGTAACCCTGCTTATTACTTTATTTATGTAATTAGAGGCACTCCANTGCTACTGCAGTTATTTTTTATNTATTATGGACTTGCACAGTTTACTTTTATACGTGAAAGTTTTTTATGGTTTTTTTTAGAGGACCCTCTTTTTTGTGGCATACTAACTTTAACACTAAGTACAGCTGCTTATTCTGCAGAAATTATTAGAGGTGGCATGCAGTCTGTTGCACCAGGACTTATTGAAGCTGCAAGCTCAATGGGAATGAGCAAAATGCAAAGATTAAGAAAAATAATTTTGCCTATTACCATTCG
>JGI24539J26755_10000327_pt1 | contig 22015 bp, 28 predicted proteins | sample NorSeaMetagenome_2_FD_26755 | JGI IMG/M metagenome (IMG submission 26755) | reverse complement strand
TTTAAAATCAAAATCATTATTTAAACTCGACCCTGTTTTGTCTGGTGGAAATGAAGTCATTGGCAGTAAGAAATCGATACAAGAACTAGAAAAGAGATTAAAATTTAATGATCAACTTACTAAAGAAATTAAGGAAATTATTAATGAACTTATTACGACAGCTAATAATGGGGACATTTTTTATGTACACAGTACTAGACATAATATAGAAGATAGACTTTCTTTAGAAAGAGGCTCTTTGAAACCTCGAATGAAAGAAATAAGGCGTTTAATGAGAAATCGTGTAAAAGATATTTACGTAGAAGTGCCATCTCCTGTACCATCTCCAGTATTATCCCAAGTACCATCTCCAGTATTATCCCAAGTACCATCTCCTGTATCGCTCCAAGTACCATCTCCTGTATCGTCTCCGGTATCTACCCAAGTACCATCTCCTGTATCGCTCCAAGTACCATCTCCTGTATCGCTCCAAGTACCATCTCCTGTATCGCCTCCGGTATCTACCCAAGTACCATCTCCTGTATCGTCTCCGGTATCTAACCAAGTACCATCTCCTGCATCGTCTCCGGTATCTAACCAAGTACCATCTCCTGTATCGCTCCAAGTACCATCTCTCCGTAAACTGCCAGGTGCGCGGCGTAGTTTAAAAGTACCATATCCGGTATCGACCCAAGTACCACCTCTTGTATCGTCTCCGGTATCTGCCCAAGTACCATCTCCATTAAAATCGTCAGTTGTTCCAGTGATATCTTCTGAGATGGGTTATAGTGATCTTCTAACTTTAATTCAAGAACCCTCAGGTACAGATATCAATGAATTAAGTAATGTTCATACAGAAATATTTTCATGTATGGGATTTCTACCTTCGGTTCAATCTGATAGGTATTAAATTTATATACGTTATTAATTAATTTATAGTTGTATAAATTAATTAATCAATTAATTTTATTCCGTGTTTTTTATAAAGATTTTCTCTACGCCAATGTAGATTGTGTAAATCTGTTTGTGTTGAAATATGTGACGGGCAATGATTTTGAGATATTTCTATAATAGTAGCACGAGATGGTCTTATTCTTGTAAATTTACTGAAATCTCGTTTTTTTTAGGTTCCATTGTATTAGAACCTAAATCGCTCAATTCAGCTAATTCCTCCCTTAATGCTTCGTCCATTTGACTTTCAGTTTCTTCCTGGTCATTCACATCATCATCGTCATTCACATCATCATCGTCATTCACATCATCCTCGTCATTCACATCATCATCGTCATTCACATCATCATCGTCATTCACATCATCATCGTCATTCACATCATTGTTAATAATAACTTTACTTTTTGTTACGGTATTTTTATGTTGTTTGTATGTTGGTTGTATACGTGTTTTGTTTAGTGTGTCTATTAGTTGTTTAATAATTCTCTCATGGTTATCTATTTTCTCTTCTTGATCTTCTAGACGTTGTGATAAGTCATCTATTTGTTCCCATAGATTATTTGTTTTTCTACTAACCCAAAATATTAATACACTTAAAACAACGACTTCACAAGTCACATGTATAAGAAAGGATTTGTTTTCGAGTAACATTTATTTAGTTTTTTATTACATGGTTTTAAATAGGCTTAAAAACCATGTAATATACAATAAATCATGTCATTTAGTATAAAAACTCACAACCGTAAGAATGTTCCGAGAATTATAGAGGACCATAGTCAATTGAGTATGTCGTACAGCGAAACATTAGGAATTGTCGAAAATAATATGTCATATTTAACAGAATTTGAAGATATTGAATATACAAAAAGCGAAAATACACGTATCGACGAAGATAGAGGAGAAAGAGGAGAAAGAGGAGAAAGAAGAGAAAAGGGAGAAAGAAGCGAAAAGGGAGAACGAGGAGAGAGAGGAGAAAAGGGAGAGAGAGGATATACTGGTAAAAAATCTATTTTATATGTTCCGGACACTGAATTTAATAGTAACAAATGGACTAAAGTTGTATCAGTTCCTTACGATGGAAATATATATACAATGTCAGAAATGAACCTAATGGTGTCAGGTAATAACAATTTCAATGTACAGGTAATTGATCAAGACAATAACGTAGTATGTGAGTATAATAATACAATTACTACGTTATATGTAAATAAGTTAAATATAATAAATGTATCTATGTTTAATAATATACCTACTAATCTAACTTTCCTCACATTGAATATTAGATTAAACACGATACGGGAACCAGCAGATTCATTGGAACCAGCAGATTCATTGGAACCAGTAGATTCATTGGAACCAGTAGATTCATTGGAACCAGTTAGGTTGTATTCTGTGGAATTTATAATGTAAAATGAATTTATGCAGGAAAGTTATATTAGTTTAAAATAAATATCTATGTCTTCCGAATCATTTATCCATAACAAATATGGATATCCTACTACAGAAGAGAATGAAGAAATACTAAAGTTTACAAGTCGGAATAATTATAACGTTGACGAAGAACTTAATCAACTTATTCTAAAATATTTTGGAGATGTTGATGCACTACATGAAAAGGGGCTACGATATCACTTTGTGTTGCTTGAAAAAGAGGTGAGAGAAAAACATTTAATTGGTTTAGTTCTATATGGCGCTAATAAGAATAGTAATACTGTACATATCAATGATTATATAGATTTTAACTTTACAAGTGTAAAGATCACTGTTCAATCTGTATGTTATGTGTTATTAGAAGAATATATAAAAAATGATAATATTAAAGTGTTGATAACTAAATGAGAACGGTCGTTCTTTTCTATAATATAGATCATACAAAATACAAATTAACTAACATATATGAATTCGTCTAACTGTACAATAACTTTCAGGAGAATAATTCAGATATTTAGATAAATATCTGAATTAATATGATATGAATTACTAGTTTAAGATTAGTATACTATTTTAATAAATGAAACGAAATATAAGTGATTATACATCTAACATACAAACAGATATTCAGTCGAGTATAACGAATGAATTTATCAAAAAATGTAGAACAGATTTTAATTCAAATCCAGATAATATATTCAAGAGAAACACTATAGTTGCTACGGGATCTTTAATGCCCTCAACAAATTCCAATGAAGCTAGAAAAGTTACTCATATTTTTCTTAACTCCATAAAGAAAAAAGATTTGAAAGCTACTAATCAAGGTATGAGTGGAAGGTGTTGGATGTTTGCTGGGTTAAATATTTTTCGACATGGTTTAATCAATGCGTTAGATCTTGATTCGTTTGAGTTTTCAGAGACTTACTTGTTTTTCTGGGATAAATTGGAAAGATCTAACTGTTTTATGGAATATTTCATTGAAAACTTTCCAGAAACAGATTCTAAAGAGTTTGACTGGCAAATGGAACATTGTTTAAACGATGGTGGTTTTTGGATGGATTTTGCTCAACTTGTAGATAAATATGGAGTAGTACCTATATCAGCTATGCCGGAAACATATCAATCAGATTGGTCTGAAGATATGAATTCTGCTATTCAAAATAGACTAAAAGCAAAAGTAAGCGAATTCTACTCATTAAAGAACAGAGACACTGGAAAACTCCGGGATATGAAAGAAGAGACATTACAACAAATATATGATATACTCGTAAAATATCTTGGAGAACCTCCTCAAAATTTCTCATGGTTTTTTAAAAGAGATGATTTAGAATCTTCTACAAACGCAATTGGAGATATCAGTCCGGATAAGTTTAAAGAAATGGTTATGCAAGAGTCTTCCCTTACAGAAGATTTTGTTGTTCTGTGTAACATTCCTAATAAACAGTATTATGAGATGTATGAAATATTAAATACATCTCAAATACAAGGAGGGAAGAATACAATTGTACTAAATGTCCCGTCTCACGAACTTAGAAAATATACAAAGAAATCAATACTATCAAGTATTCCAGTATGGTTCGCATGCGACGTACATAAAGGGTTTCATCCTATATATTCTGCCTTGAATAATAAATTAACAGATGATTCTTTGTTATTTGGCGAATATGGCAAGGGATTTACAAAGGAAAAGAAGATAGAGTTCCGTGTATTAGAAGGGACTCATGCGATGTGTTTTGTAGGTGTTAATATAGATAAATCTGGATATCCAGAAGATTGGCAAGTTGAAAATTCGTGGGGATATTACGATAACGAGACTCCCGGATTAGATGGATTCTTGAGTATGAGCGATGAATGGTTCGAGAATAATGTTACACAAGTTGTTATACATGAAAAATTGCTTACTCGTACTTTAAAGAATATTTTAAAAACTACTCCTAATAAAGTTAAACCATGGCATTTCTTTTCATCTGTACTGAGAGTATCTAATGTCAAACCACCTGTTAATATGTGGACATAAAATACTAAATGTAACAAATGAAAATATTTGTTACATTTAGTCAATTAGCGAACCATGTTATTCATCTACATACGTAGAATTTTTACCATATAGTTCTCAATCAACTGTTTATCCTTTACACACTCGCTACATGCAAGAAAATGCCATATAATATTATTATTTCTAGGAATTTCTGGCGTTCTACCTTTGAACTCCAGAATATGTACATTACTTAGAAGAGTACGTGTAATAAAATCAGTATATTCTTTTCGGCGATCGCAATCACAATTTTCGGGTGAGGTGTTTATATACGATACGATAGAATGAGAATCATTTTTATAAACACCTCGATTTATTCTAGGTGTTACAATTTTTATACATTTACAACACGGAAGTGTCGTATCAACTATTTTATAAAAAGATGCTTTATTTATCATACAGTTATTACATTGTAATTGTCCGATATTCATTTACTTATTATATATATGTGAAGTTTTTAGACTAATTGTTTATCAACACCCATACAAATATACCCAAGAATATTGCTAAAATAATAGCAATTATACTAAAAGAAATGTAAAAGGCAGCCGGATTTGCCTTAGCATAATCATTAAATGTAGAGTTGTCATCATCATCATCATCATCATCATCATCATCATCATCATATAACAATTCAAAATTTTCTGATTCTATCAATGCATTTGCATCAACTTCACATCTATTTTTGCAAGTATTAATTGCGTATGCATATTTATCGCACATATCTTTACATTGTTTAAGAGCAAGAGACTTACTACGTGTTTCAAAATACAAATCCTTAAAATATGTAGGATTTGTAAATACCGGAGATGATCTAGGTTTATAAGAACGCTTATTTTGTCCTTGCGAATAAACAAACGGAGCAACGCAAGAGTCACATTCTCTATAACATTGTGTTCCGACTGCATTACTTCCCGAACCAAACCAATTATAACATGTTTCATAACAAAGATCGTGTACATTGTTATAATCAGAATAACCAGATTTTTCCAAATGATTTATTGCTGCTTTACAGGGGTTTATGTTTACTTTATCCGTACTATCGTGATTCATTTATATTATCATATATTATATATATGATAACTTTTATGATATACCCTATTTTCTATAATTTTTGTGTTAGCATATTACCCAGTAGATTATTCAAATCGTAATCATCACCCAATTCCTTCTGGACTTGATTTTTAATTTTAATCATTTCGTTTTGTTTAGCGTTTTTAGACAGTCTACGAATTTTTGACGCATTTATTTTTGCTTTTAGGGAACGTCTCAAATCATCTTTTTTCTCTTGTGAGTTCATATGTTTATCAGTTGGGTTATTTACAGTATCTGTGTTCATTTATATATACCACATTTGTTTTTAGGTATTATATTTTTCAATCATTCTTTTCTTAATCGTATACAATACATCCATATAACTCATCCAGCATAAGACCATTGAATACCGCATTTTATACATGTACAGTAAGTAGTCATTGGCTCGTCGCATGAACGTTCCTGAATCTGGTATGAAATTACACGTTTTGATTTACATTTCTTACATTCGTTTACTCCTTCTTCTACGTGAAATGGGTTAATTAAGAATTCGTCTTGTTCTTGTTGTTTGAATTTGGAAGAATCGTAACAGGAATGATTCCATCCAATATTATTTTCCTTCAAATTTTTTAATACGGGTTTAATAGACTGTTTAGTTTCTCTTGCTTTCTTAATATCATAGGATGTTTGATAAACTATTCGTAGATATTGTTTCATATCGTCTTCATCCAATAGTTTAACCAAATATTTCTCAAATATCGCGATATTATTCTTATTTCCGTCCAAAACAGATGAGAGAATTTTATTTGTTTTAACAGACATTTGGTTGAATTTCATAACTTTGTCATAAAATTCAATTTATGTTCGTAATTTCTCTAGGGTTATATTAAATGCCTAGACAAATCAATTGGTGGCGTATATTTGGTATATTGCTTATAATCAGCATAATTATAGGGGGAGTTACTTGGGCGATTATATCACAAGTAACAGATCATTATGAAAAAAGTGACCCAAAGCTACATCAGCTTCGTAATCATCTAACAGATTTACATCCAATTATCCATGATGTATCATTGAGTAGAGGAAACAAAAGTTATACAATTAACAAGAAAAGAGTTCATCTATGTCTTTATGACGAGAACAACAAATATTATAATGATAATATGCTTATATATGTATTAATACACGAGCTTGCTCATTGCATTACTAATAGTATTGGTCATACAGAAGAGTTCCATGAAAACTTTAATATGTTATTGAAAAAAGCCGAAAGTATGGGGTTATATGATAGTAGTACACCACCCATACAGAACTATTGTGGACATAAATAAATTTTATATATATATGTATATAAAACAATCATGGGACAAAGTCAAAGTTGCAATAATTTAAACGAATTTGGAAATGTATGTCAAATTCATAATTGTATAGAAAGAGTAGTTGGATTAGATTCAAACTCTTCTTCTCCAACAGATACGTGGATTCTAACATTCAAATCTGGTACAAAATATGAGAACAACATTATTAAAAAGGGGTTTGTAAAGTTTTTTATAGACCCGTCTACTCTTCCTGCTGACTATACAGGAATAAATAATTTGGAAGGATTAGGATACGAGATACAGGTATACAGAGATATTATTAGACCTCTAGTAGATCTAAAAATTTGTCCAAATTTTATAAAGTATTTAGGTAGCGGTAAATCCTGTAGTTATGAATCGATGATTAAAATATTAGACGGGAGTACTTATATTGAGAATTCAAATAGACTAAAAGAAAATCACGAATTAGTAGAAAGTTTCCAAGATAATTTTAATCACATGTTTGAATTGTCAGAAGGTAGAGAATCTATAAATACATCCATGAGGGGTTTACATGGAACTGAATTCGCGCAAGATTATAAATACGACCTATTAGTTAATGAAACAATTTCATCCGATGCAATAAATTTTCAAGACTATCTCATAGCAAGACCAGATATTAACCAATCTCCATCTCCTCTTAATGAACAAGATTGGTGTATTATATTTCAAATTATTATTGGTTGTTATTCCATGTCATTATCAAAAATGTCTCATAATGATTTACACCACGAAAATGTATATATTGAACCTTATTCTGAACCGTTGAATTATGTTATAGGAACGAATAGTAATGTATATAGAGTTAAATGTGGTCATATCATTAAGATATACGATTTTGATCGTTCTTACTGTGAACGTCTTGGTATCAATGTAATGTTGAGAGAGGACGACTGGCTAGAATCTTATAGCCAGTCTAATGATTTTATTCCTAACAGAGACATGTTAAAAATTTTCGGATATATATATGAAGCAGTTGACGAGAACGATAAACGAACAATTGAAAAAATAGTTTCTAAACCAGACAATTATGATTTTTTAAGACGTGTTTACGAAACAGATATGTTTCTGGGAGATCCAGACAGTGACGGGAAAGCACTGGTTGCAGAAGATTATGAAACTCGTTTTAACACTGCTGAACAGATTTTAAAGAATGTTGCAAGTTTTAGTAAAACAGAAGTGACAGATGAGAAAGATATAATCGATATACTTGTCGATACAAATAATTTATATACATGTATTCCACAATACTTTAACATAGACGGAAAGATAACAGGTCACTCTGCTTCAGAACAATTCTCGTATTATAAGCAAAAAGAATTAGGGTCAAATAAAAACAAAGGTTCAAACTTTAGAATGCAGATAGACAATGTAATTAAGAATAAGGATGATATAATCGCAAAGCTAGATGAAGAGATACGTAGGTTGAAAGATGAAAATAAGGAACTGAAAGATGATATGAATAATTTAAAAGAACAGATTAGTAGAATTTTTAAGTAACAGATTGACGAGATCGTTTAAACCAAGCTTACGATAATTTAAACGAATATTTACGTATATAAATGAAAAACATATCATTAAAACGGTCATTTTCTAAATCAAAACAATCAAACGAATCCAATATTGTCACTTTATCAAGTATAGCAAAAGATATCAAAGATACAAAACGAGATATTAATAAAATTCATACAATGATAGAGATACAAACAGAAATAATGGAAGGAATACTTGACGTACTAAATAGACAGGAAGTCAATATTGTCCCAAAAATATTGATAAATTAGATATTAAAATTAAAATTTTAATATCAGACAATGCCAGAAGATACCACCTCTTCATCTTCTAATAATACGATCTTGAGAGGAGCAAAACATGATCTTATTGTGGTTATATCTATTCTACAGTTATGCGTGGCTAGAAAAACTGACAAGTTTTCCCAATCTGGACGTTCACAGTATTTTACAGAAATATTAGATCTGGTGTAGTTCTTAAAAAGTTCTCTTACACGGGTGTAATTTAAAACATCTATTTTATCTAAAGCATTCTCTTCGAATTTCTTCATCTTCATACCGTTTGCGCGTAAATTATTAATATGAGATTCAAACCCCTCTATGCTCTTATGATCGCGTATTATATCATAAGCTTTAATAACACCGATTTTTTCAATATTTGTATTATAATCAGTACCACACATTATACACAAATCAAGAAACTGATCATACGTTAGACCAAGTTCTTCCAAAAGTTCTGAATGTAACACTCTTACACATGTATCAGTAGAAGTGTTTAGTTTACTCAAAAATATATTAGCTCCGTAAGCTAAAACATCCGTATCTTCAGTTAATACCGCATCCACAATACCTCTTTTACATAGATCAGACGCCATTGTTTCTGCCTCAACTGGTGCCATGAAATAAGGAACCCCTAGATGTTTAAATAACTGTTTAGCTAATTCAAAATCTCTGGGTTCTATATCAATAGTTCTAGCTTTTATTTTCTCCATGTAATATTGTATAGCATGAATATTTATACCAACCTTTAGTAATCGTTGTGGTTCCCCTCTCTTTTTTAATTTATCGTCCAAATCAATAAGTGGTTGTAGAACTTCCCCTGTGCAATGAAATGTATTCAGAGCCTCTTCTATTTCAAATAACTTTCTCTTATCTTTTTCTCTGTTTTCTCTCCGTTTTGTTTGTTCTACCTTCTTATCGTCGGAAGCGGGAGAGTCAAATATAAAAACGCAATGTATTTGATTTTTTCTAAGACGTGATACTAGAGTCACGAATGAATTCATCCATTGGTCTCCCTGTGAAAATTTATACTTGTATACAAATAAACTAGTATCGATTGCCACCTTTTTATAAGCAAAATCAGAAAGATGTACTTCTTGGTGAATGTTTTCGAATCTTTTTAGAAGACTATTTAACGATTTTATTCCCATTGGTTGTATTATTAGAATATAATACCAAAAAACAATCATTTTAGATTTTGTGTATTGGTATTTTTAAAATTATTTCTTGAACAATATAAATGCACTTGAAGCGCGCCGATATGGAGGAAAAAGAAAAAGAAACAATAGTTAGAAAAAGGCAAAGGCCTCGAATTCGATTCAAAGAAGCACCTCCTGTATCTTGTCTGCGCGATCTAATAGAAGTAGGGAATTCTATACAATTCTACAAAAATTTAGACATGCAAATGTTATGGAGAATAGCTCCGTATTTAGAAGAACTAGATAAACTAATAGGTATGAAGTCTTTAAAAGAGTCTATATTTTACCAAATCTTATATTATTTACAAGAACTTCATCACCGAAATCAAAACGAAGAATACCTACACACTATAATCATGGGACCCCCCGGTTCAGGAAAAACATCAACTGCGAAAATTTTAGGAAAGATATATAGAGAAATGGGTATACTTTCTGATAAAGGAAAATTTAAGATAGCTTATCGCGACGACTTTATCGCCGAATACCTAGGACAAACAGCAGCAAAAACTAGAAAGCTATTAAAATCATGTATAGGAGGAGTACTTTTCATAGACGAACTATATGCTCTTGGACCTGGTAAAGATGATAAAGATTCTTTTTCTAAAGAAGCATTGGACACGTTAACGGCATTCCTTTCTGAACATAAAAACGACTTCTGTTGTATAGCAGCAGGTTATGAAGAAGATATTAAGAGTTGTTTTTTCTCAATGAATAAGGGATTAGAGCGAAGATTCCCGTGGATACATACAATTGACGAATACACTTCGGATGAACTAACACAGATAGCTACGAAGATGATAAAAGAAATGAATTGGGAGCTAGGTGTTAATGAGAATATCATCACAGATATTATTAAAAACAATAAAGGGTTCTTTAAAAATGCAGGAGGAGATATAGAAATACTTATTAGCAAGTGTAAAATGATACACGCAAAACGTGTTTTCAATTTAGATAAATGTCATAAATTTATACTTTCCGAACATGATTTGCAGAAGGGATTCGAAATGATGAAGAAGTATAGAGTATTAGACAAAAACGATATACCTCCAATTGGAATGTATATGTAATTATTATACCTATGGGTATAATAATATCGTACACTCTAATCAGAATAAGATAACACTTTAATAGTAGAAGAATTATGATACATATTATATGCTTCTATCACCGACATTTGCGATTTACCTAAACGCTCATTCACAAAGTTGTGAAAGTCCACGCCCCATTTAAAATAAGAAGATCTGGTAGAAGTCACTGAATGCAACCCATTGGTATTAAATTTAGATATATATTCCTGTGCATGTAAAAAACATTCCTTACACGAAACAAGATATGGAATAGCTTTAATAAACATAATAGCATGTTGTTGACATATTTTACTTGGACTAAGCGGATAATGAGCAGAAGAATTATGTATTACAAACCATAAGGGTGGACCGAATACATCTGGATGTTTTGTACTAGATACCTCTTTCTCCTTCCATTTAATTGACAAAGATGGTTCAAGATGATTTACTTGTGACGATTGTGACGATTGTGACGATTGTGACGATTCTGGTAAAGTATGTTGTGAAAAATGCTGTATTGTTTTATATTTGGGAGCTCTATCCATTTATTGTATATCCTTTTAAGATTTAAATCATTTTTATATATTATTCAATGATTATCATATTAAACGTATACCGCTTAAAAAATAGATAATTATTATAAAATGAAATGTGGAAATTAGAAGATGAATATTATAGAAACATGTACAAATCAAAATACCTATCAGACACTCCAACGAACGGTATAAAACTAACAAAAAAACAAAAAGAAGCATACAAATACATGATCAATGGTAATAATATATTCTTAACGGGCAGTGCTGGTACAGGTAAGACAAAGCTTATACAACTATTCTCGCAAGAATTTTCTAAAAAAAAAGTCATTGGTCTAACTTCTACCACAGGAACATCTGCACTCTTGATTGGAGGTACTACACTTCATTCATATACCGGAATTAAATTAGGAGCTGCTTGCGCAGCAGTATTAATTACTCAAATAATGAGTAAACCATATCTCAGAAAAAGATGGACAGATTTAGATGTTCTAATTATAGACGAAGTTAGTATGCTAACTCCTGTATTATTTGACAAGTTAGAAGAAATAGCTAGAACTATACGCCGAAGCGATAAACCATTCGGAGGCGTACAGTTGATCCTTACGGGGGATTTTCTTCAGCTACCTTGTGTAGAAGGAAATCAGTTTTGTTTTCAGTCGAAGACATGGAATAGATGCATAAATGACGTTATGTATTTAACAGAGATTATACGACAAGAAGGCGCAGAAAAACGTAAATTCCGGAATATTCTTAACAAAATACGTATGGGAGTAGTAGATAAAGAAGTAAAAGAAACTATAAACTCACGTATAGGAAAAGAACTTGAAAATGAATATGGTATTGTACCTACAAAACTATTTCCACTCAAATATAATGTCGATAAAATCAATGAAGAAGAGCTTAATAATTTGGGAGATGTAGAGTTTTGTAGATATAATATGGAAATTACCATGTATCCGAAAGTAAAAAACAAACAATATGCATTGGAAAAATTTCGTAAAAATAATGTAGCTCCGGAGGAACTTGATTTAGCTATTGGAGCACAAGTAATGTTAACTTTTAATATCGATATTCAAGAAGGTCTTGCAAATGGAAGCAGAGGCGTGGTGACAGAATTTGTCGACGATTTTCCGAAAGTTACTTTTTTAAATGGGATATCCCGCATAATTGATTATAATGTTTGGGAGGTGGAAGAAAATGGTCAAAACGTGATGAAAGTTGTACAATTACCTTTAAGAGTAGCATACGCAATTACAATACATCGTGTACAAGGTTCGACGTTGGATTATGCCGCTATAGATTTAGATAATATTTTTGAATATGGACAAAGTTATGTTGCATTGTCTAGGGTTACCAGTTTACAGGGGTTAAATGTGATAGGGGTTAATTATGATAAAATAAGGGCACATCCAGACGCTGTTACATACTACAAACGGTTAGAAAAATTAGATGAACACGTGATATTGAAATAATGTATATTGACAAACTTTTATTACATACATCTAAATGTCGGAAAAAGATGATTAAATAAACCTACTTAAAAAGTACGTTAATAACATAAAATCTAAAATGGCTAAACAGACAACAAATCAAACTCGCAGAAGTAAAGTTAATACTAAACCTGTTTCTGTAAAGAAAAGTGTTTCAACCAAGTCTTCTACAAAAGCGAAGACTTCACAAAGTAAATCAAGGAAACGTCAACCCGTTAAGAAAGAAAATGTAGCTCCAGAACCAGAGGAAGTGGTTGAGGAAGTGGTTGAGGACGTGGTTGAGGAAGTGGTTGAGGAAGTGGTTGAGGACGAACCAGTTGTTAGAAAGACTCGTAGAGTAGTAACTCGTGAAAATCTGGTTGTAGACGGACAAGAAATTGTTGACATGATTAACGACGAAATTTCCCGTCTTCGTACAAGCGAATCAAAAGCAAAGGGAGTCAAGTATCTACGATCCCTAGGAAAGAAGGTTAAAGCGTATAACACTAACGTTGTTCGACTTACCAAACAACGTACACGTGCAAAACGTGAGAATTCTAATAACTCTGGTTTCTTGAAACCAGTTCAAATTAGTTCTGAATTGTGTGATTTTACTGGATGGGACCACGCAGAATTGAAGTCACGTGTTGATGTTACTAAGTATATCTGTAAGTATATTAAGGAAAACGATCTGCAAAATCCTGCAGATCGTCGCGAGATCTTCGCAGACGATAAATTATGCGATCTGTTGAATTATGAACGAGAAAGAGATGGGGAATTGAAGTATTATCATGTACAAAAGTTCCTTAAACCCCATTTTATTAAAACAAGTAACAGTTCTGTATAAATTGTACTTATAATTTTAAACACGTGTTCTAAATTGATTATTATATCTAAAATTTTAGATATAATAACAAAATAATAACAAAATGATAACAATGATTTCCAATGATAAATTCGAGATTATGTCGAAAACATCACTTTATCAATATGTTGAACAATCTTCTCTTGCGGAACTATATGAAAGAAAAAGATATTACGATGATTTGTATTATAATACAGGAGAGAATCCATTGGACGACTTACGATATGATATACTAAAAGATGCGATTATGTTAAAAGATTCGAATTATAATACACAAATAGGCGCAAAATTAAGAAATGACGAAGTAGAAACAATACTTCCATATTACCTTGGAAGTATGAACAAATTTAAACCAAATGAACAACGAGTACTTGATAAATGGCTGTCAAATAACTCTGATAACAATTATGTAATTATGGATAAACTTGACGGTATTAGCTGTTTGTTATGCACTAGAAACAATGAAGTTAGTCTGTATACTCGCGCAGACGGCACAAATGGTAAAGATATATCATATATAAAACCTTTTATCAATTATATACCAGACAATATACCAGACAATATAAACATACGCGGAGAGCTTGTAATGTCAAAAAATAATTTTGGAAAGTTAACAGGAGGTAAAGTTAATCCCCGTAATACCGTTTCAGGTGCAGTAAAGGCAAAGTCGCTTAGATTGTCTTTACGCAATGTTGACTTTGTTGCGTATGAAACTATTGAAGATTGTATAGAACAAGAAAAACTCACTATCCAATTGGACTTTTTGGATAAAATTGGTTTCCGAACAGTCAAAAGACAACTAATTAATGATATATCAATTGATATTCTCACACATAAATTAGAAGAATACCGTGAAACAGGTCATTATGAAATAGATGGTATCATTGTACATCGATGTACATCTTATATTCGTAATACGGATAAAAATCCAACATACTCCATTGCTTTTAAGAATGATGCAATTGTTGATGCAGAAGTTATAGACGTAAAATGGAATGTTACACGTAGAGGATTTTTGAAACCGGTAGTTATTATAGAACCAGTCAAAGTGTGTGGAGCAACATTGAGAAAAGTTACAGGATACAATGCTTGGTTTATTCAAGAAAATAAGATAGGACCAGGTGCAAAAATAGAATTAGTAAGATCTGGTGATGTTATTCCGAAAATTATAGATGTTATTACTGAATCACCTACTGGTCCAAAAATGCCAATTGATAAGTATAATTGGACAGATACACATATTGATATAATTGCAGATAATCCTGGATTATTTATACTTATTAAAGAAATATCCTACTTCATGTCTACTATGAATATTAAACACGTTAGTGACGCTACTGTAAGAAGAATAGTAAAATCTGGACATAAATCCATTGCAAGTATACTCGCAATGGATATAGAAGATTTTGAAAAACTTGATCGGTTTGGTAAGAAACTTGCGGAAAGAACTTATAAGTCTATACATGATTCTTTACAGAATGTTGACATTGCAACTCTAATGACAGCATCAAATTGTTTTGAATTAGGCATAGGAATAAAACGTATGAAAATTATTAATCATCAAATACCAAATATAATGAAGATTTCAGAACATATTGTTAACGTATATATTATAGGAATAGACAATGATAATTTTTACAATGTTATAAACGAAAACAATCAGAATGATATATACAACCCAATAATAGACCTCTACAAACAAATAATTGATATTCAAGGATTCTCTCATAAAATGACTGTAAAAATTATAGCAGGTCTTCCAAAGTTTTATAATTTCTTCCACGATAACAAGAAATTCATAACCCTAAAAGAACAAACTATACATGATAAAGATGATCGTGTTAATCAGATTTTTAAAGGTAAAAAGATTGTATGTAGTGGTTTTAGGGGAACTATTAACGATGATATTACGTTAAGAGGAGGAGAATTGATTGAATCCGTATCAAAAAATACCTTATGTGTTATAGTTAAATCTCATACTAGCAATCCTACAGGTAAAGTTAAGAAAGCTATTAGCTACGGTATAGACGTGTATGATATTAATGAATTTAGGACTAAATATAATCTTTGATAACTTCTATTTGAATCTTTATCTTTTTTAGAGATAAAGATGTCACATGTAAACTCTAAAAATAGTTATGAACAATTAGTATCCGCTTATTTTGGGAGAGAATCTGATACAGTTTTGTCAACAAAAAATCAATTTCCATTGATTGGTAGTATGTTCGAAAAATGTTCTGTATATTATGATAAAGATTCTAATAGTCTTATTTTAGCAGATAACGACAGAATATTCAAATGCTGTTTAGATGGCTGTTCTTCCTCCATCGATTTTTGTCATAAAAATTGTTATGAAAAACACGGAGATGAATCGATAAATACAAATAATACTTTGTATAAACGTTGTAGAGAACGATGCAATATCATCTCAGAAGACTGTGTATCATTATGTTCACAAGCTAGAAAATTACAAAAAGATAATGATCCTTTTATTAAAGAAGCAATTAAGATAGGTTGCTGGGATACTGTTAGCAACAAACCTAGACCTGAGTGTATTAAAGATAACGAAAAACATCTTACATATCATTGTATGAAAAAATGTTTTCCTACTGCAAATATAAATTGTACTGAACAGTGTAATACATCATATAACCTAGCTACTGATCCAAAAAAAGTTAGTAAGATATTTGAAAATAATATATATCATACTTCTATATCTGACAATATTCAAGATAAAGACTCTAAATCTGACTCTTTACTTTATATATTAATTGGTTTATCTGTAGGAATATTACTAGCTATAATAGTAATGATATTTATATTCAAAACAAAATGAAGTTTTAGGACAAAATTGTCATAAATTATAAATGACACTAGCAATTATCAAGTGCACTGTACCCATGATGTCTGATAGACTAGACCATAATATTGAGACTCACTTGTTAGAAACAATAAAGGATAAATACAATCGTTCGTATAATAAAAGCGAAGAATTTTATATTTTAGACGTTATGAGAATTATTGATACATCTAATTATGTTTCTAATGCTAATTCCCTCACTATATTCAAGTCTAATTGCGAAGTAGAAACTTTATCAATGCGTATAGGTGAATTTATGAAAGGAACATGTGAGATTGCAAAAGGTTCTGGAATATTCGTTCACTCTCCTAATAGAATAACAAAAGTATATATTAAATACGATAACATTGTGAAAGGGGGTGTAACGTATTCTCCTTCCCTTAACGCGTATATGAAAAACGATAAGATTGTTTTCGAGAATGATACATGTGTAAAAATACGTATTTTTAACAGAGATTTCATTAACAAAAACTTTAGATACATTGGTGATGAAATTATCGTTCTATAAGTATTAGACATTTAAGAATAAACACTTTTTATATAAATGTCTCAACTACAATTGCTTAGAGGATTACATTCTGATTTGTTGAAATTTTTTGATTCTCTTATAGATGCATTTCCTGATGAAGGTGATCTCGTTATTATTAGATTTGCTTTAACTGATCAATTTCCTATTACAGATATAATGGACTATATAATAAATTCTCTTCTTCCGTTGAAATATAAAGTTGATAACAGAGATAATAATTTTTTTCTTGAAAATAATATATTGTTTGAGGAGTTGGATAACAATAGGGTAAATCATTTCAAAGTGATATGGAAATCGGAATCACTGAACGACGAAGATAGGGAAAGTATTTGGAAATGGTTTGATAGATTTTTGTTGCGTGCGGAAAGGTATACAAGTTGTATAAACCCAAACTAAAAATGCTACAATTCTTAATATTATTCTATATCTATGTAAGATATAGAACAATTTGTAATTTAAAGTTATATTGTTAACTATTAAATGGACGAAATAGAGAAGGAAAGGGCTAAGATATCTAATATTACTGGATATCAACCCCCTGATACGTATTTATATGCTAATAAGAATAACGGGAGGTATAAAACATTTAATTCGAAAAAAAGGAAACAATCATTCGGTTCTGTAACAGTTGGTCCTAAATACGGATCATATAATCAACATAAACCTGTTGGTATTCAAAATTGTCCAACTTGCTACGAACATTATATATGTAAATATTGTTATATGGATGGAGATAAAAAAACAAAATGCGATTGTGAACAAGATAATTATGAATGCTCTAATGGACATGAATGGTATTTAGATTCTAACGGTTTCATTCAATTCGGAAGGAAATGAAAATATGATTTAAAAAAGTTGTATAGTTTATGCTTTTACACATAAACTATATTATTATTGAAGTGTTCTTATGTGTTAACACATAAGAACATAAATTAAAACAAATATCACTTATTCACTTATTCACTTATTCACTTATTCACTTATTCACTTATTCACTTATTCACTTATTCACTTATTCACTTATTCACTTATTCACTTATTCACTGCTACTGCTCTCACTTTGCGACGTGGTTGGACCTTTGCTGGTTTTCTCTGGGGTTGTACATCAATATCATTATCATTATCATTATCGGATTCATCGTTAATACTTCCATTTTCTTCTTCAACTTTATCACTAACAGGGTTACTCATGTCGTTCGCTTTTCCAAGTAGAAGACGATTATTTACATTCGGACGGGGAAGTAGACGAGTCATTCCGCCGTCAAGAATCTTGCAATTACTTTCATATAGTTTGACTTGTAGTGAAATGTTATTTCCGACGAAAATCGATTCAATTTTGACAGCGCTAAATGTCGTACAATATACACCAGTAAGTTGCTTAAGGGGGTCTATTGGGTTATTTTCGTAATCGTAGAATTGTGTCATAATCTTTAGGGCACCCTTTTTCTTTGACTCGATCAGCTTTGCATAAAGAGTTGGACCGTTTTCGTATGATCCTTCGTCAATAGATTTAGCAGATTTTTTACCTTTTCCCCAATACAGATTGTTGAACTTTCGGAGCTGTCCTTTGAATTCTACGGATGTAAATCCACCATTTTCTTCTGCATCTTCGTCGTCTTTGGCATATCTGTATTTATTGAATGATCTAGTCTCTAGCAGACCTTTCTTATGGAAATCAATCATAACTTTCTTGAGAAAGTCAACAATGCGGGTGTAAGTGTTAGTCCATGCAAGTTGAGACTCTGTTGGCACATACTGTTCCGATTGACGGTCACGATTCCAAAGACATAGTGACATTGTGTGTCCAGTAACATGTCCAGTCTCCTTGCTCGTATTTTCTCCAACACCAAACGAAAACAACTCTTCTGTTGGTAGTATCAAATCACCAACAGTTCCGTCTGGGTATTTTGTGGATACAGTAATTCTTTGGAATGTAACTCCAATATCTTTTTTAGATTTATCTTGATCGTTTTGCTTAACCTCTCCAAGTTTTGGTTCAGAACATACGATATTGTTTACGTCATAGCTCGTGGCTGAAGTTAGTTGAATGTTGTTACTCATTTGTTGTTTGTTATTATTATCCTGTTTTTAAATATTAATTCAATTTGATATTTCCGGTCCCTTTATAAAGTACAAAAATTATAATATATTACAACAACAATCGTCTATCATATCTTCGATAGATGTGTCATTTGTCGAACAATCTTTCCTTATAATATGCGCGTTATTTTCTATTGTTTCTTTTGCTTCTTTTGCTTCTTTTGCTTTTTCCATATGAATGGACACATCATTTCGCATGCTTTTTTTAAATGTATAGATATTTCTTTGTTGTCTAGACTAATCATAAGATCAATTGTTGTCGGGAGAACATTCTCTATTATTTGTAAGAGTTCCTTAAGTTCTGGCTTTTCTTCCTCGAAATGATCAATTACGTATTTTTTTAGGACTGATAGAACTATGTTTTTTTTTGCATGTCCTGATAGTTCAGGATATTCATCTACAACGATCATTAAAGACAGAGTTACTTTAGGTATACTCGCTGATGTCAGAGAATCGTTGTCAACAAGTTTCTCCACTTCTGCTAATAACATATTAATATTAGTTTGTGTATTTGTTGTTTTTATTTCGGTGTCTGTCATTTATTGTTGTATAATAAAATATTTTTATAATTAACTCCAACCGACTCCTTACCGTACATGAATGTGTAATTTTTGACATCTCAATAAATTTATAACATAATGAACTCTTAATAAGATCATTTCACAGCATCTTCAATACGAACATGTATATCAGCCGCACCATTCTCGTCTAACTCGTATTCTTCCACATTTACTGCTTTCCCGTTCAAGAATACGTATGATTTATCTCCTGTTATAATAATTAAATTATCTTTATAACGTATCTGTAGGGCCTCTACATTTTCACGGTTACGATTTTGTAACTTCGCCATTGATATAAATATAGGTTTCTTCATGAAAAATATACCTGGTTCTACCTTAAATTTTTCTGATACCATATCACGTTTGTTTAATAGTTTTGTACGAGGGTCTGATGTAATGTCTATTATACATGCTGTTGGCGACTGTAACGATATCGTTGGACCTATATTAGAACATGATAAAGTATCTCCTTTATAATCTTCTATAGATCCATTTTCTGTATAAGTGAATTTAAGCAACATTTTAGATACAGCTACAATTATTTAAATCATAATAAAGAATATTTATGAAAGATAAATGAGTAGCAATACACAAGACCGTGTAGAACATGTACTAAAAAAATGGTATAAATCAAAGCAAGATATTTCATCCCTAGAAAAAGAATGTAAAAAATATAAACAATTCATTGGAAAACTTATGGATAACCGTGATACCAATTCAATATCGAGAGGAGAATATACAACTAATAGACGTCATGATTCTCGCAAGACGTTAAGTAAATCTAGTGTACCTGCTGAAATATGGGAAAAATACTCAAGTGTTGTATATTATGATACGTATTATGTAAAACTGAAAAAGGATTGATGTCGGGAGTTATCATTTTAGTATCATTATATTTCTATTTATAAATGAATAATACAACAATTCAGCATAATATGAAGGATATCAAAAATGATAAAATCATACAGTCCGAATTCGAGAATACATCTGATAATGAAAAATATATTTTAGACTATTATTGTCCGTATAATTATACTAATACTTCAATAGAGATTAACATGAAAAAGTCATACTGGGATGATGTGTATACGGATATATTAAAAGGTGCTTTTTCCTCTCTACTCAATATATTACTAGAAATGAAACAAATGATAAAAGATCTGGTACCTAATAGAAAAGATATACACACAGAATTGAACGAATATATAGATATCCCATTTATTAAACAAAAATTGGAACATAATGTTTTCGATACAGATGAATTTATTAATCTATTTTGTTATTATATTAATTGGGTTCTACAACTAGGATCTCCGAAAGATGATAATAAGATGAATAATCTAAGAGAAAAAGTTATAAACATATCAAAAGAAAAAGGACATATGTACATTCTTCCATATGCATATGACACGTTACATACACAACTTGTCAACATTAAAGAGGATGCTATTAAGTATAAACAAACATTCATGGATGCAATTTCACCATAGTAACTTTATTATAGCATGATTGGATTTAAGACTTAGATTTATGGTTTAAAAACCATATATAAACGTATAAATGAGTTCTATTCAAGAAACATATATAGTCAGTAAAACCGTGACACTCATCGATCTTAACGAACTTGTAACAAATTTTAATATAGAGTTTGACGTATCAGAGAAAGATAATTCTGATTTTTATATATCAATTACAGATCAAGATACTCTGGATGGAGTGGATGGAATGGAAGTAGAGTATAAAGAAGTATCAGGATCCATAACAGGTACTATTAGAAATGATAAGAATCAATATAAGAGCTATATGATGGCATTAAAATCAAAATCAGATGAAAACTGTCATATTACGGTTAAAACTACTTTTCAATCTCTCCCAGATAATATTACTCCCTATATTCCAACTCCTGATGAACCTATCCCAACACCGCCTATTTCTGTAGATAAGAAAAGAAATATACCATTGAAATATGTTATTATTGGTATAGTTGTATTGATAGGATTGTGTCTATTGTATTATTTCTATTATTATGGAGATTCTACATCAAATACTAATAGTGAAGTCCTTTCACGCAACAATTTCAAACAAACGAAATCATTTGTAACAGAAGTTCCGAATAGTTCATTAAACTCTAATACAGGTTCGTGTGATATATTTGAGAAACTTCGAAATCTTCCTATACAATGAATCATTAATTTATAAGTTATAAAGATAAACTTATAAATATAAATAACATGTCCAACGGTGTAAATAT
>JGI24539J26755_10000323_pt1 | contig 22126 bp, 15 predicted proteins | sample NorSeaMetagenome_2_FD_26755 | JGI IMG/M metagenome (IMG submission 26755) | reverse complement strand
TATAATTTTCAACACCGCCTGTTGGCTCTACAATTGCTACACCATTACAATCTCCTTTACATAAAACATGAGTAGTACTCACTATGTTAGACTCAACGGCAGTAGAGGGCTGAATGATTGTAACTGATGAGGAATCTAAACAGTCATTTTCATCTGTAATAAAAACCTTATAAGTACCTGAAAATAAATTTTCTACCGTATTTGTTGTTTGAGAATTATCATGATCCCATGAAAAAGAATATCCAGAACCAATAGTTCCTCCTGAGGCGGTTGCAACGGCCTCCCCTGATGCATCACCAAAACATAAAACATGTACAGTATCAGATATCGATGAAATCAATTTATCTGGTTCGGTAATTGTAACATAAGTTGTATCTAAACATCCAACTAAATCCTTAATTTCTACTCCATACGTACCTGTATCTAAACTTGAAACATTATTAATTATTGGGTTACCAGGTGCATTAAACCATTTATAACTGTAAGGGGATGTTCCACCTACTACATTTGCCTCAGCTATACCATCTTGATTTCTATTACACTGAACATTTGTATAAAAAGAAATTGAAGCGTCTAATAAAGTTGCTTGTTCAATGATTATTGTTGATGTATCTAAGCAACCATTTCCGTCACTAACTTCTAAATTAAAAGTATCAGCACATAAATTACTTGCTTGAGGAATTTTTGGGGTACCAGGCGCGTCATACCAATTGTAAGAATATCCAGCAAAACCTGAGGTACCTCCAGAAGCAAGAAAAGTAGCATCTCCTGTACAATTTGAAAAACATAAAACATTATTTTTATCCGTAAGATTGGCAGTTACTTGAGTTGGTTCTTCAACAGATGCAACTGGCGTTGTGGTGTTGCAACCGAAATTATCTTCAACAGTTAGAGTATAATCACCTGCTTTTAAACCAAATGCAAATGAAATTGATTGCTCCGCAGGATCGTCCCATTTATAATGATATGGTGGACTACCGCCAAATACTGTTGCCGTTATGGTTCCATCCGAACCACCATTACAATTAACACTGTCAATAAAAGCAATTGTTGCTGTTATAGGTGAAGGACCGTCTACATCTATTGCAGGAAAAGCATTTTCTAAATAAGGAAAACCATCTGCAGAGTCTCTTACAAGAAGAATATATTTTCCCGCACAAACATTTGTAAGAACTAACGAATCCGTTCCGTCTGGTTCGTTGTCGCCTGTATGAGACCATCTATAGCTAAAGGGGCCACCTCCATCGTCTAAAGAAGCTGTTATTGATCCATTACAACCGCAAGTAGCATCAACAACAGTTGATGAAATTGAAGATACTGCAAGAGTTTGAAATGTGTTTCTTTCGTTTTTGTAAACATCAGTAAAATCGTTTTTACCATGAAATTCCCCTTTCTGAAATTGTACGGGGATATAATTCGCGCTAGAACCCGTTAAATAAACCTCACCACTGAAATTATTTTTCAAATAAATAGAGGTCTCAACCCTTCCTTGAACGGTCAATACAGACTCTGTGAAACCTATTAACTCAAATTTGCTTGTTAGTTGAGAAAAATCTAGATTGTTGGCTTCGGCGTATTTAATGATCTCAACTTGATTATTAACCGAAAATCCAGATTTAGAATCAAAATAAACGTTGTCGAAAACTGTAGGAACTGCGGCACCACTTTCTCCTCCACTGGTATTCGACCAATGACTTTTATCACTCCATTTTCCATTTCCACCAACCCAATATTTTTGAGCCTGTATAGTTTGGCACAACGTAAAAAGAGCGACTATAAATAGACCCTTTATAATTTTATAAATATTTCCCAACCCACAATAATTAAGCAGTGTTTAACTGCACTATCCTAAAAAATGGCGTAAAAAGCACCGTTTAATTTACGGCAAAACTAACAAAGGGTTTCCAAACTACCGCAAATTAATAGTTTTTACTGTTGATAAGTTTTTATTAACTTATTTCAAGACAAGGGTATTCCGCTTTAGATTTATTTCCTTTCACCAACTGTCCGCATCTAAAACATTTAAATTCTTCCGCTAAAACTATCTCCGTGTTATTATAATTAAAGGTAATTTCCTCTCCTACTTGAATTTGTTTAAGCGCATAAAAAGCCCTTTCTATCAACTGAATATTACCATCACATTTATGATTAATATACATCACCGGTTCTTTCACATTCACGTGAATCGAGTCACTTACTTGAACCGAGTAACGATTTGGTATTTTTATTTCTTCTCCTTCAACAAAAAAAATCTGTTCTCCTTTCAAAAAATATCGCTTAGAAATTAAAAACTTAATACCGTTTTTCTCCTTAACCTCTACTTTTTCATCTTCCCAAGTTGTAATCATAAACCAAGAATATATAATCTTATATAAACAAAGAAAAAAAAGTGCTCTTTTTTGTAAACCTAAACAGCAGAATTGCGCATAGTTTTCCACATTTTAACTACATTTGTTAACAACGTCTAAAACACAATATTTTTAGCTCCTATGGATTTAAGTTCTAAGTTTTCAAACAAGGTTGCCGCTAAGTATCAGATATACAACAGCTTATTCCTTACACTACCTTTCGAAGAAATAACAAATACAGGGGTTTTATTACCTGTATTGTTCAAAGAATGTCAAGATGGTTTCAACGCTAAGAAGAATCCAACGGAAATTATAGATACTTTTTTCGAAAAACACGCTGATGTTGAGACTGAAGAAGAAAAAATTCAATTGTTGTTCAAATTCATGCAATACATCGAACGTCAAGTAGTTTTATTTGATGCCGTTGAAGATGCTGCTTTTGAAGAAATTAACGATTTAAATGGTAATGGTACAGTTCGTTACGTTTTTAACCGTGCTTCTAGTCAGCAAAAAATGGACAAGCTGATTAAAAAATTGGAAGATTTTAAAGTTAGAATCGTTCTTACAGCTCACCCTACTCAATTTTACCCAGGTAGAGTATTATCTATCATCGGTGAATTAGAAAACGCAATTAGGGAGTCAAATCTTCAAAAAATAAATGAGTTACTTCAACAATTAGGAAGAACAGCTTTTGTATCTAAAGAAAAGCCAACTCCTTATGATGAAGCAATTCGATTAATGTGGTACCTAGAGAATGTTTTTTATCATTCAGTTGGTAACGTTCACTCAAGAGTTCGTCGTGAATTAGCAAAACAAGGTGTTACTGATTACGATAAAGATATTATCAATATTGGTTTCTGGCCATGTGGTGATAGAGATGGTAACCCATTCGTTACTTCAGATATTACATTAGAAACTGCTCGTCAGTTACGTCATAAGATTTTCATTTGCTACTTCAGAGACGCAAAGAAATTAAGAAAAAGAATGACCTTTACCGGTGTTGATCAATTAGCAGAGAAGGTTTACAGCAAACTTTCATCTACTATTTTCAATACAAAAGGAAAACGTTATAAAGCAGCTCAAGAAATCATTTCTGATCTTGAGGATATCAAAAATTACATTGTAAAGAATCACCAAGGTTTATTTGTTGATGTAGTTGAAGACTTTATTGTAAAAGTGAAATTATTTGGTTTCCATTTTACTTACATGGACATCCGTCAGGATTCAAGAATTCACGGTGAAGTTATCGCCGAAGTTTTCCAAGCAGCAGCTAATGGTAAACTAGGAGATACTGTGAAAGGTAAAATCCCTGCTAATTATGCAGATCTTTCTGATGAAGAACAAATCAATGTTTTAACTCAATTAGAAGGAAATATTGATCCAGAACTATTCGAAACTGAAATTGTTAGAGAAACATTGAAGTCATTCTATGTTATGAAACAAATTCAGGAAGAGAATGGTGAAACAGGATGTCACAGATACATTATTTCAAACACTCAATCTTCGAAAAACATGTTCGAAGTATATGCACTAGCAAGAATTTGTGGTTGGAAAGTTGATGAAATGACTTTTGACATTGTTCCTTTATTGGAAACAGTTGAAGATTTAGATAATGGTGAAGATATCTTAGGATACATGTATAATCACCCAGTATACCAAACGCATCTTGAAGCAAGAAACAAACGTCAATACGTAATGTTAGGATTCTCCGACGGAACTAAGGATGGTGGCTACTTAAAAGCAAACTGGTCAATCTTTACTGCTAAAGAAAACTTATCAGGAATTTCTAAGGACAATAAAGTAAAAATTATATTCTTTGATGGTCGTGGTGGACCTCCTGCTCGTGGTGGTGGAAACACAAACAAATTCTACTCTTCATTAGGAGAAAAAATTGAAGATCATGAAATTCAATTAACAATTCAAGGTCAAACAATATCTTCAAACTACGGTACATTAAACTCTTCTCAGTATAACTTAGAGCAGTTCTTTTGTGCAGGTTTAGAAAACACGGTATTTAAAGGGGATGTTGCTTCAATGAATGACTCTCAAAGAGACATCATGAACAACTTAGCTGATTTAGGATTTGAAGCTTACAACAACTTTAAAAATGATCCATTATTTGTGGATTATTTAGAAGATGTTTCTGTACTTCAATATTATGGTAAAACAAATATTGGATCAAGACCATCGAAAAGAAAATCTAACGGTAAATTGAACTTAGCTGATTTAAGAGCAATTCCTTTTGTTGGAGCTTGGACTCAAATGAAGCAAAACGTTCCTGGATTCTACGGAGTTGGAGCTGCCTTAAAGAAATATGAAGACGAAGGAAGAATTGATGAAATCAAAGACTTTTACTCTAAATCATTATTCTTTAGAACTTTAATAGACAACTCAATACAATCGGTTTGTAAATCATACTTCCCGTTAACTTCATATCTTGAAGACGACAAGAAGTTTGGAAAATTCTGGAAAGGAATCTACAATGAGTTTAATCAAACAAAACGTTTATTACTTTACATCTCTGATCAAAAAGAGTTAATGGAAAGATCTCCAAACACTAAAGCATCTATTGAGTTAAGAGAGAACATTATTCTTCCTTTAATCACGATGCAGCAGTACGCTTTAATGAAAGTTAAAGCCATTGAAAAAAGTGATAAGAAAAATGAAAAGTGGAAAGCTGCTTATGAAATGATGATCATTAGAGCTTTCTTCGGAAGTATCAACGCATCAAGAAACGCTGCTTAATTTAATAAGCACATTCAAATAAAATTAAAGGTTGCTATTTTTTGGCAACCTTTTTTTGAATTACAGTAAATATGAACTCAGACAATATTTCCGAAAATCCATTAAAACAGGAACGCTATGACAAAGCGTATTTAAGAATAGCTACAGAATGGGCCAAGCTTAGTCATTGTACGCGCAAACAAGTTGGCGCTATTATCGTGAAAGATAATATCATTATTGCCGATGGATTTAACGGAACGCCTTCTGGGTTTGAAAACTGTTGTGAAACCGATCAAGGTGATACGCATTGGTATGTTTTACATGCCGAAGCAAATGCTATTTTAAAATTAGCGCGTTCAAATAATAGAGGCACTAACTCTACTTTATACATTACCCTTTCGCCTTGCAGAGACTGTAGTAAACTAGTTTTGCAAGCAGGAATTAAAAGAGTGGTTTATATGAATGGATATAAAGACACTACAGGAATCGACTTTTTAACGAAGGCTGGTATTGATGTTCTTCAAATTGAAAATCCTTTTGATTAAATGGATAACAAAAAATTCTTAGTCAACTATATTCCACTCTTAGCTGCAATTTGTATTGTACTTGGGGTATTTCTTGGAAGGTTTTTATACGAAGGAGGCTCCTCTACTCTGTTCTCAATGTCAAACAGTTCTGGTGGAAAAGTTGATGAAGTGATCGAGCAAGTGGTGAACAACTACGTTGACCCCGTTAACGAAAATGAAATCACAGAATTTGCAATCAATAAATTACTTGCTCATCTAGATCCTCACTCTACTTATATTCCGCCTCATGAAGTGCAAGGAGAAAAAGAAAGAATGTCTGGAAAGTTCGAGGGAATTGGAATTGAATTCAGAGTAATTGAAGATACTTTAATGGTTGTAAATGCCATTAAAGGTGGACCTTCAGAAAAAGCGGGGATTGAGGCTGGAGATCGAATTATTGGATTAAATCTGCAAGAAATTGCTTTAGGTAAACTCAAAACGGACAGCCTAGTTAAACTTCTTCGTGGAAAATCGGGAAGTAAAGTCGTATTAATTGTTATCCGTCCTTTTGTTGAAGGGAAAATCACGATTCCTGTAATACGAGGTGAAATTCCAATTTTTAGTATTGATGCTAATTTTATGCTCAATCAAGAAGTTGGTTACGTGAAAATAAATCGATTCTCCTATCAAACTCTATCTGAATTTAAAACAGCAACAGAGTCNCTGTTAAACAAAGGAGCAAAGAAGTTAATAATCGACGTGAGAGACAATCCTGGAGGCTCTTTAAACGCTGTTATAGATATATGTAAACAATTGTTACCTAACGACAGAAACATTGTTTATACAAAAGGTGAAAATGAACAAGAAACCTATAATTCAAGCGCTGACGGGGTTTTTAAAAATTTAAAGTTAACGATTCTTATCAACAGAAATAGCGCAAGTGCAAGTGAGATTTTAGCGGGAGCATTACAAGATAACGATCGGGCGACTATTATCGGTAGACGAACTTTTGGAAAAGGACTAGTTCAATCAGTAATTACCTTGAAAGATCAATCTCGTATTCATTTAACAATCGCACGTTACTACACTCCTTCAGGAAGGTGTATTCAAAAATCGTTCGATAAAGATGATATCTCCGGTTATCGGCATGATGAATTGGAACGTTGGGGAAACGGGGAGTTATACTCTGCAGATAGTATTAAAGTAGTAGACTCATTAAAATATAAAACACTTTCTGGTCGAACTGTTTATGGAGGTGGAGGCATAACTCCTGATGTATTCGTTTCCTTGGATACAAATTCAAACAGTAAAATGCTTTTTCAAATCTTAGATAGTAGCTTAATTCGAAACTTTGCCATTAAATTTTATACTGCTTCAAGTATAAAAGGTGCTGATTATAAGGAATCAAACGAACTGCTTCAACAATCAGATTTAATAGCTAAGTTTAAAGCTTACTGTGAAAGTAAAAACATCCAATGGAGTAAGTTAGATTGGATAACTTCTCAGGCATACATCCACAACCGCTTAGAAGCTTATATATTAAGAGTTAAATACAAGAATAATGGTTACTTCCGCAAGACTGGAGAAATAGACAATGAGGTAATTGAAGCATTAAAAGTGCTNTCCATTGAAGATTAGTTTAAATATTCTACTTTTAAAATATCAGCAGGATTTACTTTATTCTGAAACTGCTTTACCCATCCATAAGAAACATGCTTATTTGGACTAACAATCTTCCTGATTTGAGTTGAGTCAGCGAAATAGTATTCTAATTTCTTTAACGATTTGTTATAAATCCCATATAACATTCCGTATTTAGTTTCTCCATTTCTAAACTTGATTCTTGGATAACGATATCTATAGTTTAAGTTAATTTCTTCCATAAAGCATTTAATTGTGTAGTGAGTTATTATATTTACTACGATTGAATCAATTATATGTTTAAAATCAAGCAGTTGAGTTACGAACAGCTGTTAATAACCGAACCGCTAAACTTAATAATCATTCATTTTTTAGTCGCATTTAGGATTTACAAAATTAATACCAAACATGAAATTTTTAACCTTTAGCTTGCTTATTTTAGCCTGCTTTACCAAATTAAACGTAACCTCTTTTAAGGAGCAAGTAGAATATCCAGGAATACAAACTGGAAGAACCTGGGCAAATTACAAAGTAGAAATAGCCAACCCCAAAAACGAAGAAATTAAAGTAGAAGGTATTTGGGTAAAACAACGCTGGATCAACTTCGTGCCCAAAAGCTACTCAGGTAATCCAATCACTATTTTAACAAGTGACCAATACATAAATCCAGATACATTAAAAACAAAAATTGATGTACCTACGAAAAATGAAAAACACAAAGCTGTGGTCAGATATCATTTTAAAGGCAAATCGAAAGTTAGGTTTTTGGGCGTTTCTGAAATTATAAAAGAAGAACCTTTAGCTCGACCATAAAAATAACCTATATCAATTTACCGTCGATTGACAACAAACTGTTCTCAACTTGTTTAAGATTCTTTAAATTAATCTTTTCTAAATGCTCAATATTTATAATTGACTTCGCTCCTGGACTATCTTTAAATCCTACCAAGCAATTTTCTATAAATGGAGATTTAAAAATTGAACGAGACTTTTTGGTGTAAAAAGCATTTTCTGTATCAATAACACTAAGACTATTGCTGAAAAAATATGAATTATCAGCTATATTTATTGCTGTTTTTGAGGACTTTATAGTCACATTTTCCAAAATAAAATTGCTATTTGAAACAGTTATCGGATAATCACATTTTTTAAAAACACATGACTTCAATAACAAAATTGAATTCTTAAATTTTAATTCTTTTTTAAAAAAAGTGCAATTTACAAAAGTAAACTTTGACATTTCCGATTCAATATAGTGAGTATTAGAACCCATAAATAAGCAATCTTTAAATGTATTCTCGAAACTGTTGGTAGAAGAGATGAATACATTATTAAAAAGTACATTTTTGAAAAAAGTTCTTGCCGTATTATTAATTACAATTTCGCATTTTGAAGAATCTGTTGATTCAATCTGTATAGATCCAGAAGTTGAAAATTTAACTTTTCCCTGAAAAACAATTCTTGAGCCATTTCTTAGATTTATCCTAAGATTTGAGTCACAAATAAATTTATAATTTTTAGGTAATACTACGGATTTATTGACATTCCATATTCCCTTTTTTATACTTATAATTTTTTTTAACGTATCTATAATTAAAGGTTGATTTGCGTCATAAACTAAATTTGAATTGTACTCGATTCTTGGATTTAGAATTACTTTTGAATAAATTATTTTCTCCAACCCCAAAATTCGATAACCAATTAATAAGTCACTAGGGTCAAGTTTACAATGAAACGCTGCTAATTCATAATTAATCTGTTCTTTATCAATATGGGCCTGTAACAATATTGGCTCATGACATGAATCTATCAATTCTTTTTCTATGTTAAAAACTCCTACCAATTCTATAGGAAAATGATGATAATTACCTATTTCTAAACGAATTTCATCTCCTTTTTTATTCTGTAAATATGTATGAACTCCCTGAATTGGCTTTAAATATTGCTGAATGTAGTCTGCGTTATTTTTCAATATTCCTAAATCCTTATTAAAACTGTATTTCGAATATCCCCCTTCACGTTTTAATAAGTTACTTTTTAAAATAATTTGATTGTGATGATTGTGAATAAAGTTTGTTATAAAATCATTAGAACTAATAAAGTTTAAAGCTTTGATATACTCTGTATAAAATACTACATCATTAAACAACATAGAGTAAAAATCACACTTTTGAACTGTTTCCTGATTAGTCTTTAGTGACTCTCCAAAAATGGGGTGTTCATTTTTAAACGAGCATCGTTTTGGCTTTATATTAGATTGATCGTAAGGGATTGGCTCAATTAACTTGGTTACTGGATTATAATAAAACCTTATATTCCAAAGGCCAAGGCCATGAGGGTCACCAAACACATCAACAATACTAATAAAGGTTGCCATCTTTTTTAAATCAAAAACATCTTTTGATTTAAGCCCTCCTTCTCTAAATTGTTCTATTAAACCCCTAACTAATTTCCTTTGTTTAGGAAATTTAGAACCGTAAAATTTAATTACACTTTCATGAAATATGTCCTTAGTATTTGCGCGTATCTGGACCCGTTTACTTTCTTGCCATATGTAATCTGGATTAAACCTAAATATTACACCAGGCGACCTATTATTATTAATTATTAATTGTTGATCTAAATTTTCTTCAATTGCATAAACACCTTTATTTACATCATTAATAACTACGTTAATGAAATTAAACTTTAAGGCTATTAATCCAAGATGGCGATTTAGTTTATGGAAAAACCATTCATTTAAGAAATTCCGTACACTAGGACTAGATATTGAAAACTTAGACATTCCAAGATATAAAGAATCTTTTATCCTGATTTTCATCGAAATTTGATTTCTATTATTCTTATGATGATCAGGGGTGCCCCCTTTTAGCTTAAACTCTCCTTTTATTAAATCTGGGCCCAATAAACAAGTCAAGTAACCTGGATTTTCAGGATGAGACCGATACCCTCTTCCGTATTCATTTGACAACTCAACAGATTCTTCAAATTTCAACTTATCCTCATCAGAAAACTTAATATTTAAAAGTTCCAGCTCTTCATAATTAAGCTCTTTTAGAGCAACTTTTTCTTCCCAAAAATTAAAAATTGGCTTAATGACTAAACCATATACTCCATATCGCTGAAAAAAAATACCAAGTAAAAAAATTAAAGAAATTAAAGAAATATTCTTACCCATTATTTATGCTTTAATAAAAAAAATTATTACTCAGATTTATTTTGATGATTAATCTCTTTCGTCACTTTACCTAGCTTATAAACTGTTGTTCTGAATTTTTTACCGTCAGCAGTATACATGTAAACGTTCCCGTTTATTAAGTATCCTTTTTCAAAATAACCTTCTCTGATAACCTGCCCTTTTTTATTAAAAAATTGTCTCTGCCCGGTTCCATTCCAAGGTGAAGCAGTCTTTTTAGCAATAGGTTTTACAGCCATATTTACAGGGGTTTCACCTAAGGCAGGAATATCTTTAACCTTAGCAACAGTAGGTACTTTTTTGACGGTCACTTTCCCAGCTTTTTCTTGGGGCTTGAAGACTTTAGTGGCCTCTACATCAATCTTNCCATTCATGTAATTCCTCTCCGCCTTTACGGATCCATCATCATAATATTCAACAATAGTTCCTGCCTCCTTTCCATTCACCCATGCTCCTTCAATCATTAACTGACCGTTTTCGTGGTAATATTTTTGAACCCCAGTTCTTTGCCCAGTTTGATTGTAAGACCAATCGTTTCGAATGTTTCCATTCTTATAATAATATTTATAAGCACCAATCCATTTGTTATTTTTCCAAGTACCCTCTTCGCGCTTATTTCCGTTCTTGTAATAAAAAACGGCCAACCCATCCGGATGGTTGTCTTTGTATGTTAAAATATGTTTTACTTTATCATTGTTAAAATAAAAAAACCATTTTCCCGTTTTTTTATCATCAGAATAGTCACCTTCTTCAACAACTTGTTCTTCCTTATAATTAGGAAGGTTTTTCATTTTATTTGTGTAAATCCAATGTCCTTGCTTCANGTTGTTTTCATCTACCTCATTGGCAACGTCAATAGCAAGTACATTTAAAGTCAAGCCTAAAGTGGCTAAAATTGTATATAACACTCTTAATTCTAACATTTTAAAAATTTTTTAAGTCTACGTTATAAGGTCTAAAAAGTTTTATATTCCAGACCTTTTCAAAATTTAAACAGGTATTTAAACGTACTTAAAACATGAAACAACTATTATACAGTAATTTAAAACTGAAAATAGATGAATGGCTGAATCTCCGAGCTTTTAAACTGATAAATCAATATAATAGTNGAAACACTAACAAAACTTAACACTGGCCACCATTTATTACCCAAAAAACTTTGTACGCTCATCTCTACAGAATTAGGTATTAAGTGCGCTATATAAGCAAATAGTACTACAGTAAATATCGTAATATAACTAGGGTTAACTATGTAATCTATAAAATGTACAAGATCGAAATTGAAAAACAATTGGTTAAAAAAATCAGATATAGCAGTATTAGTTGGAGCTCTGAAAAACACCCAGCAAAATACTACAAAGTGAAAAGTAATCAACCAACCCAAAAAACGCGACAACCGTGTTCCGTTCTCTGATTTTAAGGGGATGAACGTCCGGAATCCCTTATGAATCGCCAAAGCCGACCCATGTAATCCCCCCCAAATAATAAACTTCAAGGCAGCTCCGTGCCAAAGACCACCCAATAACATGGTGATAAATAAATTAACGTAAGTCCTTACTTTCCCTTTTCGATTTCCACCTAATGGGATATATAAATAATCTTTCAACCAACGACTTAAACTAATGTGCCACCTCCTCCAAAAATCGGTAATATTGCTACTTAAATATGGACTGTTAAAATTTTGCGGTAACGTAAAGCCCATTAATAACGCCAATCCAATTGCAATATCACTATAGGCCGAAAAATCACAATATATTTGGATCGTGTAGCCATAAGCACCCATCAAATTTTCAAAGCCAGAGTACTTTAAAGGGGTCTCAAAAACACGATCTACAAAATTNGTAGAGATGTAATCTGAAATTACCATCTTCTTAAACAAGCCCCCTAAAATCAAAAAACTCGCTCTCGAAATTGCGTCCTTTGTAAGTTCATACTTCTTATATATTTGAGGGATAAATTCATTCGCGCGTACAATCGGACCAGCAACCAATTGCGGGAAGAAGCTTACATAAAAGCCAAAATCTACNATACTTTTTACCGGTTCAATCTTCTTACGGTAAATATCTACCGAATAACTAATCGTTTGAAAAGTATAAAAGCTAATCCCCACCGGTAAAATAATGGCATCTACATCGAAGGCTCCACCACTAAATAGGTTGCCAAAAGCCGAGAAAACATTGTAAGGTTTGATTTCTAAACCCGTTAAATAATTAATAGAATCGGTAATAAATCCCGAATATTTAAAGAAAAAAAGTAATGACAAATTAGCAATTACTGAGGTAGCTACCCAGTATTTTCGATGTGAATCTTTTGTGACTTTAAAAATTTTATTTCCAATGAAGTAATCTACTACCGTAGATAAAATCAATAACCCAAAGTACAAGCCTCCTGCTTTATAATAAAAGAATAAACTGAATAAAAACAGATAAATACTTCGGATTTTAAGGTTTTTGTACACCAAAGCGTAAAACATAAAAAACACCGTAAAAAACAACCAAAACAAGTAATGACTAAAGAATAAAGGTTCATTAGGATTGTAAAAAAAGATACTTACCATCAACTCGTTATAATCTATACCCTCATTAATAATTAGTGGAATAATTCTTCTACTCTGGGTGTAGCTATTGTATGAATTATGAATTGCCGTGTAAAACAACTCTCCTTGCAAGTGATATCCTGTTTCATTGAGATGCAAAAAGTCCGCCGCAGTTAATTTGTTTTTATGCCAGTTATTAATCGAGCCTAAGCCACCCATAATATTAAAGAAATCCCAAACTGCACAATTATTTTCTTTNGCCAGTTTTAGNATTGAATTGCGGATAGATAAATTTTCTTTTAAAACAGTTTTACGATGCCGCNTCCCATCTCCAGGAGTCGTTAAAATAATGTCTACGTCCGGTAAAGTAGCCTTGATAATTTGAATCAAACTATCGTAATATTGATAAAAAACAGAGTCGCTATAGTTTAAATTATAAGCATCGTTGACTCCAAGCGACAAAACCACCAAGTCTGGATTAAGCGTTGCAAACTGACTCGTAAAATCTGCACATTTTAAAAACGACTTCACCTTAGCTCCATTCACCCCAACTTCACTATACGTAATTCCAGGATTGTCGTTTAATAACTCAATCCCTTGCATTAAAAATGCGGCAGCAGTTTCTAATGAATCTTTTTGAAAAGTGAAATACAGCGTATCCGCAGTGCCTTCAATGCTATATTCTTTATAACAAGCAAACGTATCCGTTACACAAGTAATGGAGTCGGATCCATGCGCAGTCATATCGATAGTAAACTTGGACGAATCATCGCGGTAATACAACCTAATCCTATTAAAAGAATAAGGATCGAAAGTGTGATTATTCGTGTAAATTTTTAACGTTGTACACGCATCCTTTGTACTCGCCGAAATCCCCGCAACTCCCCAATCTGAATGTGCTATGTTGGAGGAACTTTTAAAACCTTTCCAATCACCAGTATATTTGGCTCCATAGTTAATCGGTCCATTCGTATGCGCTAATCCAAATGGAAATATAAACCCCCTTTCACGTGTTCCACAACCCAATCCTTTATGCAAGCATTCCCTCACCTTTCCCGTAAAATAACCCGCTTGAATGTGTGAATCTCCAATGTGTAATATTCGTACTTTACCCGTATCGGAAGTTTCGAAATGATAGAGCTTTTCGAAAAAAGCACCAAGAGTTGAGGAGTCTTTTACAGAAAGTCGGTTTAAATCGTATCTAACAAAATCATATTGAGAAACCGTATCCAACTCGAATAATTGAGCTTTTGATTCTTGCTTAAACCCAAAGGATAATAACACGATTACTAGAAAATATTTGAAATTCAGACGAGTTCTTTCCTGAATTCCATTCGACAATAAATCGTACTTGGAAGAGAAAGCCTTTACAGGCTTAAAATATCTTTTCGATATGGCTTTACCCAATCCCATTAGTTAATACTCGTACTTTTAAAATCGTTATAATCCGAGATAATAGCATTAAACAACTTGTTTCCGATCACTTTTGCACCTCTTTTATTAAAGTGCAGAAAATCCTTTTCCGCTAGCGAAGGATTAGCATTCACCCAACTCGGCATACTTAATTCACCTCCCATCACTTCGTATAAATCCCAAAACGAACAATTCGCTCTCTTAGCGGCCTTTCGCTGCGCATCCCGAACTAAATTAATATTCGCAAAACTTTCCTCCTCGCTTTTACAAGCATCCGTAACGCTAATCACCAAAATAGAAGCATCTGGTAGAATTTCCTTTAATAAAACCAACTGATTGTAAATAGTGTTCTCGTAATAACGGTAACTTTTTAACTCGGCAGGAACAACATTTAATCCAAATTGAAAAATNATTAACCCAACATTTAATTCCTTCAATTGTTGCGTTAACGATGCTTTATCCATCTTCGTGAAATCAGTACCGCTAGATCCTCTTAGTGCAATGTTATCAACTGCAATCCCCGTTTTACAGTCTAAAGAAACACCATAAACATCCGGACTATTAATAGCATTTAAAGAAAATGAAATTTTCCCAGTATTAAATCCATCTATTTGCCACATACTCCTATTCACCGTTGATGATTCGGTCAGATTTCCCTTGCTAATCATTCCCGTATCCGTACTTAATTCATAGTTACAACCTTTACCCACACTACCATATAAAACACTCATAGTTTCAAAATTTTGAGCCTTTTTAAAGTATCTGCTATTTCTACTTAATTCAATTTTTGCCGTTCCCGATCCTTCCGAATCAGAACTAACACGATGATAATAACCTAAAAATCCATATTTTGAATGCTTTCCTTTTCTCCCCTTTCCAAAAACCTGGTAACGCTCCCAACCACGTTCCTTTTTAAACACATTTAATCTGCCCGAGTTTGTTTCCGAAACGGGCATAAATCCAACACCGCAGCCACCGAATAAAGTTTGTAAATTCTCCCTAACCACTCCACTAATTCGGTCGCCTTCTAACTGAGAATCACCAAAATGTAAAATTCGTAAAGGCTTCGATAAATCGTTTACTTTGGCCAGTTTATGGTAAAAGGAATACAATCCATTTTCAAAATCAGAAGGATGTAAAATTCGTTCTTTCGCCTCCAAAACAATTGCCGAGTTGAGTAACAATGAATCCACATTGGCCGCCAATAAAGTATCCACTTCAAGTTCTTCCAAACTATACTGCGCAGCCACTTCATTCAGCACCTCTAACTCACGAAGTTTATCTTTGTAAAAATCTTTAGGTTTGGAAAACGATAACGCAGTTTGACCCCACAGCGTTATACCTTCTTCGGGCATAACCCATACAATAGCACCCAACATAAGTTGAATCGAAATTAGAAACAAGGCTATTTTATAAGGCTTAATCAACTAATACTCATTTTTTCCACTTCAAATTTATCCATTTAAGCCCATGAACATAAGCCTACAACTGTTTAATTCCAACCGTTTATTGTTAGCAACTACGATTTGGGCAACACTGAGAATTACCTTAGTTTTGGAGTGTTTAGTAGAAAAAGCAAATTATGGAGTTGGACAATACAATTAAAAAAGCGTTAAATGAATTTCACCTTATTTCAGATGAACGAAAGAAAATACTTCATCAACTAACTGACTTTGTGAGGGGTAAAAACGCATTAACCGATTTGATTTTCATTTGCACACACAATTCCCGTCGAAGTCATTTATCACAAGTTTGGGCTCAAGTAGCCGCTAATTATTTTGGTTATTTTGGCGTGACATGTTATTCTGGAGGAACCGAAGCAACTGCCTTTTTTCCATCTGCAATACAAGCTTTAGAAAACGCAGGGTTAAAGATTAAAAAATTATCGCAAGATCCCAACCCAGTTTATGCCATTAAATATAATGTAGACGTGCATCCAATCATTTGCTTTTCCAAAAAGTTTGATGATGAATTTAACGTTCAGAACGATTTCGCAGCCATTATGACTTGTGATCATGCCGATCAAAACTGTCCATTTATTCCAACAGCTGCTGCGCGTATTCCAGTACGATATGAAGACCCTAAAATTGCCGATGGAACACCAGAGCAATTAGCAAAATACATCGAACGTAGCGCGCAAATTTGTCGGGAAATGTTGTACGCTTTTTCAAAGGTTTAATACCGAAGTAATTTTCATTTTTAGCTATTAAACTCAATTACCCTATTTTATTAGATTTTTTTTATCAGAAAACCTGAATTATGAGATAATAAAACCGTTTTTTTTGAACAATTGTGTCAAACCTTAAAAATCCCATCGTGTTCAAAGGTGAATTCGCTAAATTTGAAGCATGACTGAAATTAAACGAAGCGAAACGTTTGACTTAGCTTTTAAATTCATCACGCAAACCAATAAAAATGTATTCCTAACCGGTAAAGCTGGTACGGGTAAAACTACATTTTTAAAGTATTTAAAAAGCCATACTCATAAAAACATGGTTGTTGCAGCACCAACAGGTGTTGCCGCAATTAATGCTGGAGGGGTGACCTTGCACTCGTTATTTCAGTTGCCATTCGCACCCTTTATTCCAAGCTCAAACGCTGCCGAAAACACATTACACAAACATCCTTTACTTTCGCAAATTCGATTGAATTCTCAAAAGCGAAAAATCCTCGTTAATATGGATTTGTTGGTGATTGACGAAGTAAGTATGGTGGCCGCAAATACATTGGATTCTATTGATATTATTTTAAAAAGTGTCCGTAAAAACTTCAACTATCCATTTGGTGGAGTTCAGGTTTTATTTATTGGGGATTTAAGACAATTACCGCCGGTGGTAAAAAACTTCACATCCGGTATTTTCCAGTCTATTTACAAATCCTACTTCTTTTTTGATAGTCTTGTACTTTCGCAATACACCCCAGTAATGGTGGAGCTTAAAACGATTTACCGACAAAAAGACGATAATTTTGTAGACATCCTAAACGGTGTACGCGAAAACCAACTCACACCCAAACATTTAGAAACGTTAAACAAACGTTTAAAACCCGATTTCACACCAGAAACAAACGCTGAGTATATTACGCTAACTACGCATAATTCTCAAGCAGACACCTTAAATCAAGCGCAAATTAATCAGCTGAAAGAACGGGAATATGTTTTTAAAGCTGAGATTAAAGACGACTTCCCACAATCCATGTACCCTGCCGATGCAGACCTTGTTTTAAAGAAAGGCGCGCAGGTTATGTTTTTAAAAAACGACACAGAAGAAAAGCAATATTTTAACGGTAAAATTGGAACCGTAAGTTATGTAAGCCATAACGAAATACACGTAAAGTGTAAAGAAGATCCAGGCGCAATTATCGTACAAAAAGACGAGTGGAAAAATGTACATTACAAAGTGGATTCTACCACACGTGAAGTAAACGAAGACGTTTTAGGATTATTTAAACAATACCCTTTACGATTAGCTTGGGCAATTACGATTCATAAAAGTCAGGGTTTAACGTTTGATAAATTAGTAGTCGATGCCCAAAAAGCGTTTGCTAACGGACAGGTTTATGTAGCCTTATCACGTGGTCGTTCCTTGGAAGGATTAGTATTAACCAGTCCTATTTCACAACAATTTTTAGGCGCGAATCAAAACCTTAAAAACTGGGAAAACCACCACAATAAACCAGAGGGCTTATCTGAATTATTAGAGAATTCTAAAATAGACTGTATTCAAACCGAATGCATCCGGATTTTCGATTGGTACAATCCTGTTCAAATTATCGCTTCGGTAGATGGAGTTGTAAAAAGAGAAAAAGAGCAATTAAACCCAGAAGTACCGGCATGGTCAGATGAGATTTTGAATCAAATAATAGGGTTAAATAAGGTTGCCAAAAGCTTTCAAACACGTATTATTAATTTAACCCTCGATCCTGAATTTCGCGAAAATCAAAAACAATTCCAACAGCGCTTAAAAGATGCTGCTGATTACTTTTTACCCAAAATTGAAATGTTCAAGGAAGTAATCCTAAACCATCCAATAGCGTGTAAAACCAAAAAAATATCCATCGAGTTTGATGAACCTTTCGAAGAATTAGGATCGTTTTTACACGATGTAATTCATCAATTAAAATACTTAGAAAAAGGGAATTTCGATCTTGACGAATACCTTAAAACCTATAGAGTAAACAAAAAACCTACCTTAAAAATTAAAAAAACACACGTCGACAAACCCAAAAAATCACAATCCCTAGTTTCCGCCGCCGAAATTGAACACATCAACCTATACCAACAACTCGCCCTCTACCGAAAAGAAAAAGCAGGCACGAAAGGGACTCCCATATACAAGATTTTCAGTAACAAAGCCGTTAAAGAAATGTGCGAATTTCTACCCCGTACCGAAGAAGGTTTATTTCTCGTAAACGGTTTAGGGAAGGTGACAATTGATTTATATGGTAGCGATCTTATTCAGATTATATCGACATATTGTGATGATAAGGATATTGGTCCTAAGGATTTATTTGGGTAATTACTCTTATTGCTTACAGCAGATAATAATTTGAAACTATAAGTTTAACTTGCGTATTGGTCTATAAAACCTTAATAATTCGCATGACTCTATTAATTAAGAGGTAGACAGTAATTTAATGGCTGAAGAAATAAATAAAAGAGATGCTTACCTTATTTTAACCAAGGCTTTTAATGGCTTATATATCATATAAATTTACTCTTGAGCTAATTTCAATTTAGGTTAAAGTATTAGTGATTTCGAAATCATCGAATTAAAATACCATTACATTGTTAAAGAACTACAAGTGGTTTATTAAAATAAACTCTTATCTCTTTTAAACACGTTAAAATATGACTAGTTTTAATCAAACCTACTTTATTAAAAAAAATTGATGATTTATCGAATGAGAATACTTTTTATTACTGCCTTATCCTTATTAACCCTTAAGTCAATAGCCCAAAAAGTCATTCAGAAACAGTATTTAGTGTTTGATGCAGGATTTAATTTTACTGGAGGACTAAACCTTGCCACTTCTAACGTTTTAATTCCTAAAATTGGTTATACCTCCAATGTTAAAGTTGAACACGAATTTAACAATGGTCATTCAATTATGGGTGGTATAGGGACCTCGCTAGATGGATTTGTTTTAAATACACGTTTTAAAAATGTTTTACATGTTTATAATCTTAATATCCCATTTTTATTTGGTACTAAATATGATAATGGCGATCGTTTTTACATTGGATTAAATCCATCCTACTGTCTTAAATCAACTTACTCTGAAGTTTTAAATACCTTAACTCCTAACAAATGGGATTTAAAAATGCAATTTTCATATGCTCGAAAATTTAACAGAAATATTGGACTTGATATTACATCGAGGATAGGTATTTTAAATAATGCCATTTATAAAAGCGGGTTTTCATCTTACTGGGACGTTTCGGCAAAAGTTTACTTTAGGTTTATACTGAAGAAAAGTGTTGCGTTCATAGCTCAATAAAATCATTAATCTCAAGACGAGATTAAAAGCTTTAAATCAGTAACGAGTTTAGTTGCTAATAAGTAGAAAGCTATTTAAATAAACGTAATTAGTATAAATCTACTTTTAGGGAAGCTAGCCTTAAGTGTCGCTAACAAATTGATCTTAACGTTTTTAATGGGCTTATATTCGTCAGTATTATCAAGGATAATTCAGAATTTATAATACAATCTGTAAATATCACCTAAGTTTACGGTTTCAATTTAGCTTAATACAAATAGATATTTTATTATAAAATCCGAAAAATATTATACTGCTTACAACTTGTCTATTCGATTGGTATAACGCAATCAACCTCTGGAATCATGAAACAATAAAATTATTTTAGTTAGGTAAAGCTGTTTTGATTAAAGGCTACACGGCCGTGTTTAAATTAATCAACTTCTTTATACTTAACTCTTAATTCGATTAAGAGTTGGTGTAGTTCAGCTTGTTTCATCTTAAAATCGGCAGAATTGTAAATATTATTCATTTCCTGTGGATCGTTTTTCAAATCAAACATCTCCCATTCTTCCACTTCACTATAATAATGGATTAACTTAAATGAGTCTGTTCTTATTCCATAATGCTTTTTTACCATGTGCCACCCATGTGGATATTCATAATAATGGTAATACTGTCCCTCACGTTCGAAGGTTTTTCCTTCTAGTGTAGGTTTAATAGATTGTCCTTGCATATCGGGTGGGATTGGAATTCCTGCATAATCTAGAATGGTTGGCGCGAAATCTAGATTCATAACCAAATCGTTATTTACAATTGCTGAATCCACATTTGGAACCTTCATTATAAATGGAGTTATTAAAGACTCTTCATACATGAAGCGCTTATCATACCAACCATGTTCTCCTAAAAAAAACCCTTGGTCTGAGGTATAAATCACGAGTGTATTTTCCCATTCTCCTGTCTTTCTGAGGTAGTTAATCATTCTTCCTAGATTTTCATCAACAGAGACGATACAACGTAAATAATCTTTAATATATCGCTGGTATTTCCATTCGGCTAATTCTTTTTCGGAATAGCTGGATTGGTAAAACTCATCGGAAATGGGCTTGTAATGTTCGTCCCATTCTTTCTTTTGTTCTGCCGATAAACGATCGTAAGAATACTTCCAATTAAAAACTGGATCCCAAGTTTTACTTCCTCCTGTTCCTGTTTCGTTAGGGTACTTACATTCTGACCCTGTTCGATCCTTAAACTCAGCACTATCATTCTCTAGAAATGATTTTGGATCGAGTTTCATGTCAAAAGACATATACATATTTTTTACTTCTAAATCTTGCTCACTAGCGGCATCGGATCGATGATCATAATCATCGTGAAAATTATCAGGAATTGGTAGGGTATCGTTTGCGAATAAATCAAGATGTTTAACGTTAGGCATCCAGTTTCGATGTGGAGCTTTTTGCTGATACATTAAACAAAATGGTTTGCTTTGATCTCGTTTGGCTAATTGCTCTAAAGAAATGTCGGTAACAATATCGGTAACGTATCCTTCTGTTTCGGAAGTGTCTCCGTTTTCAATCATGAAAGGTTTATAATACTGTCCTTGACCAACTAAAATATTCCAGTAATCAAATCCTTGAGGTTTGGAATGTAAATGCCATTTACCAACCATCATGGTGTGGTAGCCTTCCTTTTGTAATAATTTTGGAAAGGTTTGTTGCGAACCGTCAAACTTGGATCGGTTGTCCTTAAACCCATTAATATGACTATACTTCCCTGTCAACGCTACAGCTCTACTTGGTCCGCAAATGGAGTTGGTAACGGCACAGTTATTAAACAATACTCCACTTTTTGCGATATAATCAATATTGGGTGTATTTACAAGCTTACTCCCATAAGCACTAATTGCATGACGAGAATGATCATCAGTCATTACAAATAGAATGTTGGGTTGTTTTTGAACGATTGAGTTTGTTTTATCGGCTGGTAAATTCGGCTCTGAAGAACAGCCTGAAAACAAAATACTAAGTAAAAATAAAAACGAAGAAAATACTAGTTTCATGCTAACGTGTTTTGGAATCTAAATTAGAAATTAAACATTAACTAATCTCTTAAATTTTCAAAAGTCATTCAATTCCCCTTTGAAACTCTTACCAATTAAGAATTAAACTTTTAAACATACAAAAAAGGAGGCATAAGCCTCCTTTTAATTTAATTTCATCCTATTCTTATCTTAAAACATTTACAATACCAACCTTTTGTAAAGATGCAGGTGGTAAAT
>JGI24539J26755_10000322_pt1 | contig 22140 bp, 6 predicted proteins | sample NorSeaMetagenome_2_FD_26755 | JGI IMG/M metagenome (IMG submission 26755) | reverse complement strand
AGGCCGCCCCCGAGGCTCCACCCCCGCCCGCCCCGGTCCCACCCGAGCCGGAACCGAGCGCCCCATCCCCGACCGAGTCCGACTCCCCATCCTCTCGCGTCGCCGCGCTCGAGAGTGAGCTGGCGGCCGCGCGCGAGACTCTGGACGCCCGCGAGGCGCAGCTGCTCAAAGCAGCGTCGAAGGCGACCGCCGCAGCCGAGATGGAGCTCGCGCTGAGCGAACTTCGGGATAAGCTGGCTGCTGCGGAGCGCGAGGCGGGCCAGGCGGTGAAGGAGCGGGACCAGTGGAAGAGGCAGTACGAGAAGAGCGGGGATAACGCGATGCTGCTCAAGGAGAAGGACGCGATCATCCAGGAAGTCATGGAGGAGGGCGAGAACCTTTCTAAGAAACAGATGGAGATGGAGATGCGCCTCCGCGAGCGGGCGAAGGAGATTAAGGACCTGAAGGAGAAGCAGGGTGACCTCGTGGAGCAGGCGGTTGCGGCCAAGCGGATAGAGTTCCAGGCTGACCTCAAAGCTGCGATGGCCAAGGCGGCGAAAGAACTGGACGAGCAGAAGGCGTACTACATACAGCAGCTGACCAGCGCCAAGACGGCGGCAGCCGCGGCGGAGGCGGCGACCGACACCGCGGCTCGCCAGACGCTCGGGGCACAGCTCAAGGAGGCGGAGGGGTCCATCGAGTCCCTCAAAGAGCAGGTGGACGGCCTCCAGCAGGCTCTCACGCGGGCATCGGAGAAAGCGGCGGCCAGGGAGGAGCGCCTCGCGGAGGACCTGAGGGACGCCGAGCAGAGGCTGCAAGAATCCGACGCCCGCCATGAGGAACTCGCGCAGCGCCTACCGGAGAGCACCCGCCCCTTGCTCCGACAGATCGAGACCATGCGGGCGCAGGAGAGCGAGCGCGCGGAGGCGTGGTCGGGGGCGGAGCGCGCCATGCTCGCGCGCGTGGCCGCCGCCGAGGAGGCTGCCGAGGCTGCGACGGCGAGGGAACGCGCCGCGATGGAGGAGGCGGGCGACGCCAAGTCGAGGGTGCACGACGCCGAGGTCGCCGCGGACCGCGCCGGGGCGGAGGCTGAAGCCGCCAAGAAGAGGCTCCGGGAACGAGAGGGGCAACTGGCGGACGAGCGCGCCAGGGTCGAGGCGGCGATGGAATCCGCCGCGGCGCAGGAAGGGAAGCTCCGCGCGCAGGAAGACCAGGCGAGGGAACGCGAGAGCCGGCTCAAGAAGCAGCTCGCCGAGGAACGGGGCTGGCTAGAGGCGGCCAAGTCGGCGCGGGACGGCGAGAGGCTCGAGCTCGAAAACAACCTGGCCGACGTCAAGGACAAGCTCGCTGTCGTCACCAAGAAACTGGAGGAGCGCGAGGAGGAGCTCAGGGCGGCGACACGGGCGAAGATATCGAGGGTCGAAGAGCCGGCGGAGGGGGTGGATTCCGTGGTGGTCGCTTTGACTCGAGCCGCTCGAGGCGTCAACGCCGAGGGTTCGGGCGGCGCCGAGCTGGCGGTCATGCGCGCCACCGAGGAGCTCCAACGCCAGGTCAGGAGTAAGGACGTCGAGATCACGATCGTGCGGGACAGGGTGAGGCAGCTCGAGGCGTCCGAGCGGGCGCTGTCCGACGAACTCGTGCGACAGACCCAGCTCATGGACGAAGCCGGCGACCCGAGGGAACTCAGGGCGGAGCTTCAGACGCTGGAGGGGAGGCACGTCGACGCGCTGGAGNTGATGGGCGAGACGAGCGAGGAGAACGAGGAGCTCAAGGATAGGGTGCAGGGTCTGCGAACGGAGGTTGACAGGCTGACGGAGCAACTCGCGGCGGCGATGGCGTAGACGGGTCCGAGGGGGCTAACTCTGAGTTTTTCTAATTAAGCTCTATTGCGATCCAGGAGTGCCTGGGGGGCCTCAGCGAGGTGCGCCGCCACCAGTTTATCGATGTCTTCCTCCATCAGGGCCACAAAAACTTCCCCGCGCGCCTTCCCGCCACGCCCCGAACCCCCCCGGCGCGCCCCTTCCTCCAGGATGTCGTGCAAAAATCCAACCATCGCCCCCGCCGCAAGAAACTGCTCCGCCGGCTCCATCTTTCTGATCGCACCGTGGTCCACCGCGAACGCGTTCGGTGGAGTCGGAAACACGTTCATCCCTACGAGCTCCTCGGCCACGTCCCACACCCTCGCGCTGAACCCTGTCGCCCCGTCGTTCACCCTGAGCGCCTCGAGGTCCAGGGGAAGGTCATCCGCGCCCGCGCCGTCGGACCTGACCCGACCGCCCTCCCGCAGCCAGACGTACGGTCGGTCGTATTTGGCGTACGCGCCGATTAAGAACGTGGACGCATCCGCAGCCGCGGACTTGGCACGTGGCGGGGACGTGGGAAGCTCCTCGGCCTGGAGCTCTGTCCTGCGGGGCCGCGCGCGAGGCGACTCGGGCTCGCCCTCGTCGTCAGCCATCTTTGCCTCCCTGCGAACATCGTCGGTGATGAGGGTGATGAGCGTGGGGCACGGGCGATTTGTGTACCTCGCGGGTGGGTACTCATGTGTCCAGGGACATCGAACGCGGGCGGTGTCGGTCNAAAGTATGCATCTCGTCGCATCAGGCGGCGCGTTGGTTCGCACCCTCAGAGCCCTTGCGCAATTTAAGATGGCCTTGTATCGTCATCCACCGCCCGAGTGGAGGGTCCGGGGGTCGAGTTTGGGGTCTGGGCGACATGAATTCAGGTCAAGTGGGGTGCGTTGGAGTCGACGCACCTCTTGGATTTTGCCCTCGGGCTCTCGGGCTCGTCGTCGTCGACNGAGAAGTCGCGCGGTCTGGGCGGGGGTGCCGTCACCGATGGGCCGGGCGACAACCCGAGCGCGTCGTCCCTGTGCTGGACGGTCACGAGGAGCTCCTCCTTGCCACGCGGGCGCAAGGACATGTGCTTGAACCCGCGGAGGCATCCAAAGCGAAGCGCATCCTGCTGGAAGCTCTCCATCGACTCGAGTCGGTCCACTGATGGCGCTCTCCAAGTGAGATTCTCGGCTTCATTCTCGGCTTCACTTTTCCTGATTTCCTCGTTGGCTCGCGGCGCGATATATTTCAGTCTGGATTTCTGGCGACCTTGAAATAAGCAGTCGAGCTCATCGACTCGTTCTCTTTGTCTTGCACCAAGCACAGACCAGCAAGCCAATATGTCCTCCGGCAACATCTCCAAGAAGCGCAAGGTGCGTACACATGACACCATCCGTTCATCAGAGCGTGTCGGCGATGCGCGGGGCGCGTCGCCGGGGGCGCAACCGGCGATGACCGGCGTACGGGTCGCAAACAGGGTTTTGCGGCCCGCAGCGCGGTCTCCACCGGGCGTCAGGGGTTTCCGAGCGCGTCGATCCGACGATTTCGCGACGGATACCTCCCACGCGATGTCGATGACGTCGAGACGAGTGTCGCGGACCCATGGCGTCGTCGTCGTGGTCGCCACAGCCGCCCCGCGCGCTCGATCGACGTCCGGCTTTTTCTAGGGTTTTCCACCACCACCCGCGCTCTGCTTTTCAACCCACGCCCCCCGACTCTCGCTGACCTGGACGTTCTCTCCCCGCCTCCATTCCAACAGTTCGTCGCGGACGGCGTCTTCTTCGCCGAGCTCAACGAGCTCCTTATCCGTGAGCTCGCCGAGGATGGCTACTCCGGCGTCGAGGTCCGCGTGACCCCCATGCGCACCGAGATCATCATCCGCGCCACCCGCACCCAGAACGTTCTCGGCGAGAAGGGCCGCCGCATTCGCGAGCTCACCTCCCTCGTCCAGAAGCGATTTGGCTTCGCCGAGGGCTCCGTCGAGCTCTACGCCGAGAAGGTTGCCAACCGCGGTCTCTGCGCCATTGCCCAGGCTGAGTCTCTCAGGTACAAGCTCCTCGGAGGCCTCGCCGTGCGCCGCGCGTGCTACGGCGTCCTCCGCTTCATCATGGAGAACGGTGCCAAGGGTGCCGAGGTTGTCGTGTCCGGCAAGCTCCGCGGCCAGCGTGGCAAGGCTATGAAGTTCAAGGATGGGTACATGATCTCGTCCGGTAACCCCGTCAGGGAGTACATCGAATCCGCGTGCCTGCACGTCCTCCTCCGCCAGGGTTGCGTCGGCGTCAAGGTTAAAATCATGCTTGACTGGGACCCCAAGGGCCGCACCGGGCCCAGCACCCCCATCCCCGATGTCGTCACCATCCACAACCCCAAGGACGACGACGAGTCTGGCGTCGCCAAGCCTTTCGTCGGCAAGGAGCTCGAGATGTAGACGGGTTTTGGGAACGACGCGGGTGCTTCGATAGAAGAACGCGGCCGACTAGCGGCCGCTTGGCTTGTAACGGAAACGTGCGTCGCGTGGGCGAACGCGAATTAAAAAATAATCCACCTGGCCCTCGTACCGTCCAACCCCCAACCAGCGCCCACGCCTCCCAGAGACCCGCCCCTTTTTCAAAGGCTCTAGGCCCAAACGTGAGGAAAATCGCCCCCGATACCCGGGCGGAAATACTCGTAGGAAATGCCAAAAGGAGCAACACCAGTCAGAGGGGCGCGACCCGGCACGGCGCGCGACCGTCGTCACTCACTGTAAATCTCCAAACCATGCCGCCCACGCTCGAGCTCCAGATCGAGCGCGCGGGCGACGGGAAGAACTACCCGCGAAAGGGCGACAACGTTTCTGTCCACTACACCATGAGGCTCAGCAGCGGGCGCGAGGTGGACAACTCGTACAAGCGCAAGACCCCGTTCCGGTTCAGGGTGGCGAGCGGGCAGGTCGTGAAGGGATGGGACCAGGCAGTGACACAGCTGAGCGTGGGAGAGAAAGCCACCACGACGTTCCCATCTAACTTGGCCTTCGGCAGGACCGGCTTGCCCGGTCTGATCCCGCCAAATCAAGACTTGAACATTACCCTCGAGCTCGTCTCCATCGAGACCGACGCGGACGTGGAGGCGATACTCACCGGGGAAGATTCAATGGAACTCGCGGAGTGAAGGTAGAGCGCGAATGGGAAGTGAGAACCCTCGTGACGGGTCAAACCAGCTTAGCTCGATTAGACAATTTAGTAGTGAGATCTCTGTTCTCTTCGTGTGTGTTTAATTCCCTCGGGGCATTGCGGGGCGCATCTTGATGTCCTTAGCCGCCTTGACCGCCTCCGTGAGCGAATCGGACCTGGTGAGCGCCTGGTCGTCCCAGTCCTGAGACGCCTGCAGCATCCCGAACAGGCTCTGGCTTCCTCCGCCGAGCTTGGACTTGGCCGCGGGCTTGGCGGCGGCTTCCTTCGCCCAGCCAAAGTTGGCGTTGTCGCCGCCGCCGAGCTCGGCGAGCACCGTGGGCGCGGGTGCGGTCCCGTTCTCCTCCATATCCTTGTCCCACATCGACTGCGAGTCCCCGCCGCCGCCGAAAACGAACGAGCGGGACGCGCCGCCGCCGAGCGAGAAGGAGCGTTGGAGGCCGTTGGACCCGTGGTTGGACCTGCTCCCGCCGCCGCTCTTGCCGAGGAAGGACATGGAGGAGGCGCGGTCGAGTCCGGGTGCCTTGGCGTGCCTGGGCGCGGGCGCGGGCATGGATCCGGACGGGTGCGAGGGAAGGCTGCCCGCGGACGCCTGGGTCTCCATCGCCGCCGCCGCGAGCCCGGTGCCGACGCGGCGCCTTCGGGATTTCCCAGCAGCCATCATGCTCTTGAAGTCCTGGGAGCCGAGGAAGCCGAAGTCCTTGGCGCTCATGAGCTGCGAATCCTCGTCCACGTCGACATCCTGCGAGTCCAAGCCCTGGCTCTCGCGCTGCGACTCGCGCTCCTTCTTGGCAGCCTCGCGCGCGGAGGCGGCTTTCTTGCGTCGCTCGGCTTGCTCGGCCCACTCCTGCGCGGCGCCGTCGTCGTCGTCGGAGAGCTCGACAACCTCCCAGGCTCGGTCGGGGATGTCGATCTCGAACTCGTCCCCCTCGCTGTCGCCGTCCTCCTTCTGCCGCATGCGTCGCTGCCAGTAGTCGGGCCCGTCGTCGAGCTCCCCGTTTTTGTTGGGTCGGCGGAAGCCGTTCTTGAGCGCCTCGTGCATCTTCTTGAGCTCCTCATCGTCCCTCTCCTCCTCGAACCTGGCGTGTGCGGCCGCGCGCTTGGCGGCGCGTCGCTCGTCGTCGTCCTTGGACTCGTTGAAGTCGATGTAATCCACCATCTCCTCGAGCTCCTCGCGGTCCAAGAGGCCGTCGCCCCGCTTGGCGCGGACCCGGCGGATGACGCGGTCCTCGCCTTCGCCAACCTCAACCTCGACCTCCTCCTCATCGTCGGTGTGTCCGCCATCGTCAGACAGTTCGGCCTCGTCCTCGAGGACCTCGCCGCGGGCCGCGCGATCGGCAGCCTTGGCGTCAGCCTTGAAGAACGCCTTGGCCGCCTTGAGCTGGCGGAGGCGCTCCTTGCGGGTCATCTCCACCGTCTCCTCCTCGCTAAGATCGTCCTCGGAGTCAGCCTCCTCCTCCTCCTCCTCCTCGTCTTCCTCGTCCTCGGGACCGACAGCCTCCTTGGCAGCCTCGCGCTTGTCGCGAAGGTTCTGCGCAGCCTTCTCGCGGAGGATGGCTTCCTCGTCGTTGAAGTCAACAACTGGGGCGGCCTTGTCCTTTGGCTCTTCCCCAGCCTTGGCGGCGGTTGGCGCGTCGGCGGGGTCGCCCTGCCATTGCCCGTCGCTGACGTGTATCGGGTCCGCCGTCTCGCGCTGCACCTGTTCGATGACCTCAGCCTCGGCTTCGGCAGCCGCATTCGCCTTGCTCGCCGCCGCCCTGGCCTGCACCTCCGCCAGCATCTTGTTCAGCGCATCCTGATCGTACCCGAGGTCGTCGTCGTCGTCATCGTCGACCACGTCGAGCTCCACCATCATCTCCTCCTCTTCGGGCTTCTTCTCCTTCTTCTTGGCGGGGCCGTCCTCATCGTCGCCCGCCTGCGAGTCGAGCTCAGCCTCCTCGTCGTCGTCGAGGAAGTCGCCGTCCTCGTCATCCTCCTCGCCGTCAAAATCGCCGGCGTCCTCGTCGTCCGACATCGTGGGGGAGGGCGGGGGCGGCGGGAGGTTGAGCGCATCCTTGACCCTGTTAAGCTCCGCGAAGATCTTGCGGTAGGCGAAGGGATCGCGGTCGGGAACCTGGTGGTAACCGGCAAAGTGCGCGCGCTTGGCAGCCTCGCGCATGATCTCGCGCTGCGCCTCAGCTGTCTCGGACTTCTCGCGCGCCATGCGCTCCTCCTCGGTTTCATTCTCGGGGGGAGGCTTGGCGGTTTTGGTGGCGGCCATGCGCTTGGCAGCCTCGGTTTTGAGCCTCTGCACCTCGTCCTCCAGCTCGCGCTCATCCTCGGAATCCTCCAGATCCGACTCGTCGGACTCCTCCTCTTCGCCGGAGCCGTTGGCGGCGTCTTCTTCGAGCCTAAAGCCGTCGAGGGTACCCTTCTTCTTCAGCATGACTTCCATCTGGCCCTCCTCGTCGTCGGAGCCGTACACGACATCCTCTTCCTCGTACTCGACGTCGTCCTCTTCGCCGTTGGCATCGTCGTCGAGCTCGAGGCCGTCGTTGTCGAGATCGGCCATCCACGCCGGTTCGTTCGCCTTCTTCTCCTCCTCCTCCTGAATCGCGCCCTTGCGCCTCAGCTTGAGCTTCTTCTTGCCCGGTAAGCCGTCCTCGTCGTCAGCCCGCTCGTCGTCGGAGGACTTGTCGGGGCTGTCCGCCTGGCTGGCATCGATTGGACCACGCGGGGAGGTATCCTCCGCATTTTCGTCCACGGCGCCTTCGGCGTCCTTCACGACGGGCCTCGAGCGCTTGTGGCGCTTGACCACCAAGATTTCCTCATCATCATCGTCATCGTGCATCGCCGCGGGCATCACCGCCGGCTCCTCCGTGGCCATGGCGCCCGTCTTCGCTGTGTTCGGGACCGTTGTGTTCAGATTCAAACGTAGCCGGGGTTTGAACCTGGAATTCTGATTTGAATTGTCCAATCACGCAACCGACCGAATGTCTGACTGGTTTACGTGGGATGAGCCGATTCCGGTCGGACAGGACCGACAGGAAAAAAAAAACTCGGAACCGCCGTCTTCGCAAGCACGCTCAACACTCTCGACGACGCCGCGAAGCACGCGTATCGCTGACCACGAAATGGCGCTTCCGTCTACTCTCTCGGTCCTCGTGTGCGGCGGCGGCAACGCGGCTCACGTNTTCGGCGGTCAGGTGAGAGAAAGTTCCTTGGGATAACAACCAGGGAGAANGTAACTTTTCCGCNCCCACCGCCTCGACGCCCCGCGCGTATCGCGGCGCGCGGGGTTCGTATCGGCCCCGACCCTTCTACCATCTTCGTGCGACCGCGCGCTAACATCCGATCCACGCGAACTTTTCAGCTGGCCAGCAGGGGTGTGGAAACTACTATGCTCACGACTTTCCCAGGAGAAGCAGAGAACATATCTGCTGGAAATATGAGCGACCACCTCCAAGACAGAAGCCACCCCGGCTCACAGCATGCGCTCCGTGCCCCACACATCACCGTGAAAAATTGGCCACTGGACGCCACAGGGGCGAAGCGCGGGATATTACGCGGTTCACCGGCGCTCGCGGCGTCGTTCGAGGAAGCTTTCGCAAATGGCACCACCCGATACGACGCGATAATACTCGCGCTGCCCGCCTTCGCGCACGACACCTACCTCGCGGGTATCGCGCCCTATCTGAAGCTTCAGGACACTCAGCACACGCCCACGGTGATCTGTGCGGCTGTCGCTCAGGGCGGATTCGACCTGGCTGCTCGGGCTGCTTTAAACGAGGCCGAGGTCACCTCGCCTGTCGTCATCGCCGGCTTTGAAACTCTTCCTTGGGCCTGCAGGCTCCTGCGCCCTGGTCGAGAAGTCGAAGTGCTCGGCGCCAAAGAGACAGTCGACGTGGCAATCGCATCGCACCCGAGTCAAATGAAAGCGTTTGAGATCCAGANCGCCCTCGAGACGCTGCAGACGATAATCGGACATGTTCCCACCGAGAAGCTCGCCAGTGGNTTCCTCGGCGTCACCCTCATGAACATCAACGCTTTGTGGCACCCCACGCTCATGTACCACAGGTGGAAGGATTGGAACGGCGAAGAGACGTTCACGGAGGCGCCCCTGCTTTACGAGGAGTGCTCAGACGAGACCGGTGAGTCGCTGACGGCAATATCGGCTGAAGTTGCGGCAATCTGCGATGAGTTGCGAACGGCTTACCCCGGCGTTCTGCTCGACGACCTGAGTTCTGCGCGCTCCTGTGCGGAATGGTTTGTTCGCTCCTACGGTGACGAGCCAGGTCTCGACAAGCAGTCCGTCGCAACNATGATGAGGACAAATCCTGCGTACAGAGGCCTCCGTCATCCTATGAAGCACAGAATANAATACGACGAANGNGGTTCAGCCGTCCCNGAGGCAAACGCGCCGTTGATCCCTGACTTCTCGCACAGGTACTTGACCGAGGACGTACCGTTCGGGCTCGTTGTTCTCAGAGGCGTGGCTGAACTCACCGGCGTTCCCACGCCGACCATTGACAAAATTGTGCTCTGGGCCCAGGACGCGTCTGGCGTGAGATACCTCGTTCCCGCACAGGNTGAGCTTGACCAATCCGAGGAGAACACGTCAAACTTCATCTTGCGCGGTGAGCACGTCTTTCGCACGCGTTGCCCTCAGAGGTTCGGCTGGTTTGAGCTCAACCACTTCATGGTCGACAACGGATACATCACTCCCGCCGCCGATGTCAACGCCGGTGCGAGCAGCCTGTTTAGCGCCAAAACCTCCGCCGCCGACATTACCAACTCTGCCGGCGCTGCGTGATGACACACGACACGAATACAAGTACGACGTAGCGTTTGACGAGAGAAAGATGAAATGGAATTTGTTCCTTACGAATCAAAATTTTCTATCTGTGCTATACTACTAGAGGCGTTGGCTGCGTTTACACTCATCGACTTGGCTGTGCCAAGTCGGGTTCACGCAGCTTACTCGCCACCCTACTGCTAAGTTAGTCGCTTGAATCAAGGTTCGAGTCATCGGAGCTTCCGCCGCGACCCGCGTTTGGATCGCTGGTCGTGTACGTCGGATCCGTGCTCATTTGCGCGACGGGAAAGTTGTCGTCGCTGCTGTCTGTGAATTCATCGTCATCCGGGAAGCCGTCGTCGCCGGTTGGCGCTTGCGGTAGCTGCGAGCGCGCCTGCTCGATGGACTCAGCGATCATCCGCTCGCCTTCCTCCGCCATCCGCCTCCTCAGGTTCACCAGCCACCAACGAATCAGACTCTGACCCGTGGCGCTTATTCTGGCGGGACCGTCGAACCCACCAGTCTCCGTGTCGCTCTCGCCGCTGGAGCTGCTCAGCTCGGAGCGCATCATCGTGACCAGTTGGTCGTTGCTCGGACCGCGGCTGCGTGCGCGGACAGCTGTGATCCACTGGCGCATGGCCAATGCTGACGCAGGTCTGATGCTCACCGGTCGATCCAGGTCGCCGTCACTGCTACCCGAGTCCGAGGAGGAGGTCAACCCGCCGCCCTTTGGCGCCTCACCAACCTTCTTCTTAGCGCGCTGAAGCCAGTCCCTGAGCAGCGCCGCAGACGCGGGTGACACGACGGGCATGCCCCACTGGCTGCGCAGGCCGCCGCCATCGGTATCCGTGTCGGATGATGATAACTCTCCCACGGGCCTGTCGCCGCGAGCGGCTCGCACAGCCTTGACTGCGGCGAGCCAGCCCTTGGCGAGCGCCTGAGCCTCGGGTGACAATTTCGCGGGTGGCCACTTGGGTCCCCGTTCCATGTCGCTGTCCGAAGTTTCGGATAGTCCCAAACGTCTCGCCATCCTTCCTCCACCCGTTCGCTTGGACGCCTCGTGGAGCCACATGCGCATGACATGCGCGCTCGTGTCCGCGAGTATGACGTCACCCTCGAAGCGATCCCTCTCACCCTCGTCACTGTCGCTATCCGAGATTCCTCCAGTGCCGCGGATCTTTCCGCCCATCTTCCTGAACTTCTTCGCCGTCCTCGGAGTGAGCAACTCCGCAAACTGATCGAGCAGCCACATGCGGTTATGCTCCAAGAACTTGCGACGGAAGGAATCGGTGGTGAGGTCCGCCAGTGTGAACTCGCCTCGTTCGGATGCCTCCGTGTCGCGCTCCGTGTCCAACTTATCCCCAAACAGCTGGAAATCTGTTGGGAGGTCGTCCTCGTTGATCATGTCGTCATCCATCTTGCTATCAATCTTCCAGAGACCCACAATGTCAGCAATGAACAGTGCGACCCTGCGTGTCACCATGCAAAGTCCCAGAATAAGAGCCACGACAAGGCCAAAGAGAATATCTTCGAACATGTTGTAGTTTACGCGAAGCATCATGGACAGCGACAGCACGAAAAGGAACGAGCCGGAACCGCCGATGCCAAGCACAAAGTAAAATTGAGAGGAGAAGCACAGCTGGTCGACTGTTCGGAGCGAGTAATCGATAGACTCGTCGTAGGTCTTTTCCAGGCCCTTCCACCTCGCCGTCCTGTGCTTGTACCGGTATCTGGCGTACTTCATGTACTCGTACACCTTCCAGCCGTGGAACAACTCCTGAATGTTGAAGATGAAGATGTCCATGATAATCTGGAATGGGATAATGACGAGACCGAAGAGCAGGTAGATGATTAAATCATTCTTCCTGAAGCCGAACAGGAACGACAGCTGCAGGTAGTCGTTGAAGTCCCAGTAGAAATAAATGAACACAGGGGTCATGTACAGACCGGCAGTGGAGGCACCGTAGGCGGTGAGGAATCCCATGAGATCCTCAACCACCGAATCCTCGCGTTGCACATTGCCCTCCAAGAGCTGCTGTTGGATCGTGCGTCGGCGCAAGCGGAGGCGCAGAGAAATCTTACGCTTCAGTAAGGGCACCATCCGGGAGATGTACGCGATGAACGCGTCGAGGTAGACAAACTCGAGCAAACCAATGATCAACTCCAGGTAATAACCAAGGGTGAAATCGGTGAAGTCATCTGCGGCGATGGTGACCAGACCTGCAGTGAGTGATAGGCCGACACTGATCGGAGTCAGTAACATCACCTCACCCAAAAATCCCTCAGCCTGCATCTCAATAATCAGATGGAAAGCCTTCATCAGGATGAAAATCAAGAAGAAGTAAACACCATAGGTGTCGGTGTAGGAGAACTCCATCAGCGCGAGGTTGGTGATGTTCACCATGATCGTAGCTAAAATGAAGTGGCTCCGCTTCCAGCTCTCTGGTTGCATGACACTCTCCTCGTTATCCTCTCGCAGAGCGTCCATCTCAGGAATGGACGGGACCAGAATCTCTGATGCAGACGAAATCATGTAGCCAGACACGGTGAGGAAGCAAAGCGCCAGTCGACCCGCCGTGGCTTTTTCGACGACTGCTGTATCAATCTCGCGGCCCATGTCATCGATAGAAATCGGGAACTGGGTGAGCAAGGTGATGTTTTCCATGATCCATCGCACACCGACTTGCGCCAGAAGGAAAGGGATCATCGCAAGGAAAATTCCGGTGGAAGGCGCCTGGGTGACGATACCTAAGTACGGCATGAATTTGAACCGAGGCGGATCCTTCAGGGTTGTAAACAGCCGGATGATCAGCCAGAATCCAACCACGATGCCTACCGACAGAAGACCGAGCGCGTGGAATAGTGCAATGTAGAAGACTTCATCGAAGGCGAACGCGTTGAGAAGTTCGAACCAACCCAGGGGAGTGGTACTGATTGTGAGGGTATACGAGCCATCGTGCTTCTTCGCGTTGGTGTAATCACCAAACTCACCCTCGGCTACTACCATGCGCTTATCAGTCGGTGACGTTTGGAAATAAGAGAGCGAAAGAGATATATCGGTGGGAACAATACCACGCGTAACCTCAACGCCCTCTGCGGGTCCAAAGTTCACAGGAATAGCTAGATCAGTCGCGATAGCGGTAACGAATGCTCCAAAATTCACTTCAGGTGTTGTCTGATCATTTGCCAAGACGGAAGCCTCAAACAGACGCTCACGCTCGCTTGCTTCCTGCGTGATGTAGAAGAGAGTCTCGCCCTCGACTTCGAACCATCGAGTGCTCGCCGCAGCCTCTGCGAAGGCTTCCTCGTAGAAGCATGTGATCTCAATCTCGCAGCTGTCTGCCTTGGCCATTGCAACCTGTGGTGCCCACTGATCAATGAAGATCGTCTCGTTGACTGGCACGAGCTCACACTTGCCGTAGTTGACGAAGTCCTCAATCTCTGTGAACTCTGTCTCTGTGAGGTACCAGAAGTAGATGTGCGAATCGAAGCCACGGCAGCCAGAGAAGAATGGCAGGTAGTCAATTGCCAAAAGTGGCCTGCCCTGGGTCCAGTAATCCTCTGTGAAGATGAACTGCTCCTTCTCCAGGATATCGGGCACGTGCATGTCTCCATTTTCCTCGATGATGACATCGTCAGTCATTTCCTGATCCGCGTCTTCATCTAGGAGGATTTCCATGCCTGCCATAGCGGCGAGCTCCTGTGTTTTGATGTACTGCTTCCACTCGGATGCCAGCGTGGAGTTGTAATCCAGCGTCACCTTGGGGTACACGTACCTACAGGACGGGTCCATCTGCGCTTCCGAGCACAAGAAGTAGTCGAGCTCGATGGAGCGCTGGTAGGGCTCGCGGCCCGGGACGTTGAGCGGGACTTGCAAGTCGTCGCTGTTCTCCAGCAAAATGTGGAACGACGAAAGTTCTTTCTTGTTGCCACGCTCAGGGTACACGGTATCGATGCACATGGAATCGAGGAAACCACGCCTGGTGGCGTTTTGGTACAGACCGTGGAGCATACGCACCTCGAATCTGAAGGTAGTCTCGTCCTGGCCTCCGATGTTGATCTCGTGCAAGCCCCGCTTCCACACGTAAGTCCCCATTTTGGGGTTTGCAACGTTGTAATTGTTGTCGCCGAAGACGCCGTTTCCGCCGAACCAGTACGGGAGCTCCAAAGCCTCGGTGGACTTGGGACACTTCTCCTCGAACTGACGACCTTCAATGACACCCATAGTCTTCAGATTGACGCCATCGCCTGTGTCCCAAGGGGGACACGGTACTTTTTCGAAGTCTTCCTCGTTGCACATCATGTCGTTGACGCGATCGTCCACAAAAATTGCAACCTCGTATTGTTGACCATGACGGATGAAATCATCGATGAAACGGAAGTCTAACTTCACCTTCGCGATGTGGTTGCGAGGGACTGTAAACTTCACCATGGGCGTGCCCTCGATGTCCGTCGCGGGCATGCCTTCGTCATCCATGACAAATTCGGGTTTGAGCAGGTCGAAGTTGAGGCCCATGCACTCGCCGAAATAGCTTGTGTCGAAAGTACCAGTTCCTTCGCCATCGGTAGCATTGGTACCGTCGTCAGTGTTGAGGTTGGTGCTGTTGTCGGGTGTGACCTCTCCAGTATCCTGAAGCAGTCTGCGCCTATTCCACTCCCATGTGAAAGGGGAGGATTCTTCTCGAATCCTCGAGACGTGTTCGCCCAGCTTCTCCAGCGCGGCGGGTGAGATCTTCTGGCTGTACTTGTTGATCCTGGGAGCCCCGAATTCGTCTCCATACGCGTTTCTGTCATTGGCACCTGCGGGCGACGGCGCGGGCGCGATCTCGAGGAGAGATCTCCTGCGATCGGCCTGCGATTCGTTGTACGCGAGCAGGAGCATGGCGTAAGCCTCGTCGATGAGGGTCGTCTTGAGCGGCTGAATGCGCCAGAACGTGATCCTGTCTGCGATGCAGTCGTCGATGTCGTCGGCGTTGGGATCCGATCGCGTACCCTCGGGGCACCTGGGCAAGATGACGCCGGTACCCTCGGGGCAGAAGTGGCAAGCCGAACAAGGGAACTGGTAACGGCCGGACGCGGCAGTACCCTCCGGACAGAAGTATCCAGCGGGGCACTTGTTCACAAACTGCGTCTCCGGGGATGTGCCGTAGCCGCAGAAGTATCCATCCGGGCACTTCACCGCCGCGACAGTGGTCCTCGCGTCGCACACGTAGCCCTCTGGGCACAAGTTGGCGCGACCCAGAGGCTGAAGCTCCACGGACACGCACGTGTCCAGTTCAGCTTCGCAAGGCCCGATGAACTCGTTGACCACCTGCGCAATGTTGTCGCCAAACGGTTTGTTGTTCTCGGTACCCTCCGCGGAACACACGAGACCGGGGTTGCACGGTATGCACAAAGCCTCGTCGGTGAGACCGCGGAACGGGTTCCACGTACCCATGGGACAATTCTTGCAGGTGATGGAATCACGGAGTGAACGTACAGCACCGGATCGGCAGATGGTTGGCTTGAAGGTACCATCCTGCGCGCACTCATAACCGGCGGGACACGAGAGGCAAACCTCGAAACCTTCGTAGTGGGTGTACGAACCGGGCAAGCACTGCGCCGCCTGCGCGTTGCCCTCGCCGGGTGCGAAGTAACCACGGGGCGCAGGTATGGGGATATACGTACCCTTTGGGCAGTAGTTACCCGGTGGACATCGAAGCATAGGGTTGGCAACGTCCCCTTCTTCGGCGAATGTCTTGTCCGAGGTTGCCCACTCGCAGAAGGAACCTTCCTTGCACGGCTGCGGCTGCGTGAATACTCCCTCCAACGTCAGGTTGCTCATCACACCCTCCATGCAGTACGTCGCGGGTAAACACGGCAGCGGTCGGAACGACGTCACATCCAGTGAAACCGGCGAAGACCGAAGCAGCTGGTCGATGTCCAGCGCGCTGAGCGGATCGGGCGTGAGAGTGTTCTGCAAACAGAAGTGTCCGGCGGGGCATCGCTTGGACGGAATCGGTAGACCGACCTCGTCGCACACGAAACCCGGGGGACACAGCTCTGGAAGCTCTCTCGCGAAACCTGGACAGATCGTACCGAGAGGACACTTCTTGCACGTGGACTGACCGTACTCCTGCTGGTAGAGACCGGGGACGCACGGCTTTGGCTCGGTGTTGGCCACGCCGGGGCAGTAGGTCCGGCTCGGGCACGGGATGAGCTGGCCGGGTGGGCAGTAGTGCCCAGAGGGGCAAGGGCCCGAACCCTGAGGCGATACTGAACCGGGCTCGCACATGAAACCCGCGAAACAGGTCTGCGGGGTCGTGAAGTTGTTCGCGATCGTCCTGTTCGTGGTGACTCCGGGGCCACAGTACATGCCGAAAGGACACGGTAGAGGCCGCTCCGGGGTGCCAAAATCTGTAAAATTTGCCGTGCGCGTGCCCGACAAGCAGAAGTGACCGGGTGGGCACACCTTGCCGGCGCTCGAGAGACCGGTGACATCGCACACAGCACCGCGTGGGCACGGACTGGGCGTCGAAGTGCCAATGTCCGGCGAGATGAAGCCAATTGGGGAGGGCAGGCACGACATCTGCGTAGTTCTGGGCTGGAATGTGCCAGCGGGACAGAGCGTGAAGTTTGTCGCCGCACCACTCCCACCGGTGCAGAACGCGCCTCTGGGGCACGGCATGGGCTCGCCATCGGGGCAATAGTAGCCCGCAGGACACGGCGCAAAGTGGAACAACGTGCGCTGGGAGGTCCAGTCTCGGCCGTTGTTGGAAACTTCCAAGAAGACTGTGCCTGAGCTGGTGGGTTGCTCCGGCGCGATGCACAAGACGGCGAAGGGCGTGATGTACAACGACTGCACAACCTCCTTGCCGAACCTGCATGCCAAAGAAGTGGAGTTGACGAACCCGAATCCGGTGATGAACACGGGGGTCCTGCCACCCGTGACGCCAGATCTGGGAGTAACTGCTGAGACACGGAGGTTGGCCTGGAATGAGAGCATGGCACTCGAGCCAAACAGGCCGCCGCCGGGTGTGTAATCACGGCCGTTGCCGGTTGCACCCAGGGGTACCGTCGAGCCAGCATCGCGGGCAGGAGATGAACATTCAATCTGTTCAGCCGTGATGAAGCGAGCGGCGACGGGGAAGGTCGTACCGAACCTGCACGCAAGTAAGGGGCCGTCCTCGAAACCGATACCGTTGAGTGCGATGGCGGTTCCGCCAGACTCGGGGCCAGCCATCGGGTTCGACCCGGTGACTCGGACGGGTTGCGCAAAGTAGTGCATGACACCCGCAGATCCAGTGAGGGCACTGTATGTCTTCCCACCGTCGGATAATGACGCAGATAGCTCAGCGAAGCCCTCAGGATGTTCCGGAGCCTCACAAATCATCAACATTGACGAAATGACCTTTGCGGGCGCGCCCTCACGAGGCTCCCTTCCAAACCTACACAGGGGAGCAGCGGACTGGTCACCTGGGCGCATGTGCCTGCCCACGACGAACACGAGTCCGCTGCCCTCGCTCGGGCTCTCACTAGGGAAACCCAGTACAAGTGATGCGGGCACGTCGAACGAGAAAGTGAACCAATCGCGGCTCATCTCCTCACCCTGCATGCCAATGCCGAGTGTCGCAAATCCAGGCTGGCCNGGAGGAACCACACAAGACAGGGCTGACCATCCCATGCATCTACCAGTCGCGCACATCTCCGGGGGTATACGGTACGAGTCTCTGGTTGATCCAGATACCTCGTGCGCTTCCACCTGTTGATCATCGAAGCGGCACTGCCAACGTGCGGCAGCCTCGCCGACGCGGCGCAGACCAGAGCCATAAATATTGACCAAGGAACCCCCCGCGGTGGTGCTCACATCCATGTCTGCGCCATCGAGGCGCACGGGGAAGGTGTACGTGAGAGCAATCTCATCGCTGGACCAGATGTTTCCGCCCTGAGCGNTNTGCGTGACCTCCACGGGAACCTTGTATCCGGACTCGGTGTCGTGAGCCGGGACAAATATTTCCAACGCGTCTGATCCGATGTAACGCGCGGCGATTGGGCCGATGGTGCCGACCCTCGCAACGTCTCCGGGCAAGAAGTTCGCGCCGGAGACGCGAATTGGAGTACCGCCGATCTCAAGGCCAACATCAGGGGATAGACCGGCGATGTGCGGGTCGCTGACGTAGCCAAAGGCGACGCTGCCAACCGAATCAGTAAACGCAGCGTCAGCGCTGGACAAATATTCGATCAAGTCCTCACCCTCCGAGTAACTCGCCGCCGCCTCGCACCTTACCAGCGCAGACGACACGAACTGAACCTCGGCGAGGGAAGAGCTGCCGAATCTGCACAGTGGGTCGTTGTGGTCGGTCATGTGTCTGCCGATCAGAGACAGCACGGTGCCTCCGGCGACGGAGCCATGTGGCGGATCCACCAACATTACTTCCGGCACGAGTTCGAACGCAAAGTCAAACTGGCCAGAGGAAGAAAGGTCGGATTCGCCAGCTGCGCGAATCGCAAAAGAGACGATGCCGGATGCCACAGCCGGCGGAGTGATGCACTTGACCGCGGACCAGCCCATGCATTCTTCCGACGGTACCAGACCGCTTGGAATTCCCGTCGAAGTCCCCTCCCAAATCGTCATCTGTGGCTCTGTTCTCTCATGGCACCTCTCAACTACTCCGTCAACGGAGGCGACGAAAGTTGCCGGAACTGAAATCTCGCCAAAGACACATTCGACATCGGCCGCAAAGCCAACGCCGCGTGCGGTAACCTCCACGCCGCCACTGATAGGCGACGCAGCAGGCACGATTGACATGACTCTGGCGGAATACTCGTACTCAAATGCGATCGAGTCCGCCGTGAAGTCAGCCAAGTTGGGAGAAATCTCCACCGGCACCAGACCTGGTCTGTGGGCCGGCATCGCACACGCAATTTGCGATGAGGAAACTCTAGTTGCTGCCACGGGAGCTAATGTGCCCACGCGGCAAGATAACTCCAAAGCGCTCTCACCATTCATCATGGAAACGCTGAGGAGCGTTCCACCTTCTTGGCTGCCGGAAGTGCGCCTGCCGAGGCTCACCACACGAGGAGCTGCCGCGTACTCAAACGCCGCGGAGGAGCCAATCCTACCGAAATCGTCGGCGCTCACAGCCACGCCCACGATGCCCTCCTCGTGATCGAGCGATTCGCACCTGACGAGCGCGGAAGACACAAATGCCGCGCTAGATGGAGGCCCGTTTCCGAACGCACACATCACACCGTCGTGGTCGACGACGTGACGCGCGGTGAGATGCACGACAGTCCCTCCGAAAATAGGACCGAGCGAAGGCGTCGCCGAATAAATTTGGAAATCGGCGCGGAACTCGAACCCGAGCACGGACGCCAGCTCGCCCTCGGAGGATCTCACCTCCAGAGCGNTCCATCCGACGCTCGATGCGGGAGCCTCGCAACCGATCATCGACCACCCGACGCACTGCTCGACAGCATTGACGTGGCGTGGGATGACGACGTTGCCCGTGGGCATGTCGACGGACTCGGCGCGGCCGAAACAGTGCTCGGTGATTCCGTCGAAATTTTCCAGGAAAACCGCGGGTACGGATGTTGAACCAAACCTGCACTCCACGCCCTCCCTGAATCCGCGGCCGCTGATCGTGACNAAAGAGCCGCCCGATGCAAACCCGGATGCCGGATGCACCGCGAGAACGTCCACATCGCGCGTGAACTCGAATTCAAGTTGGTCGAAAGTGAAGTCGACGAGGTTCAGGGAGAGGTCAATCGGGACCAACTCTGGTTTGTGCGCAGGTGACACGCACTCAACAGTCTGCTCACCCGCCGATTTGGCAGACACCGGACCAATCGTACCGATCCTGCAGGCGAGTGCACGCGGATGGGGAACGGAGTCCACAGTGATTGCGACAGTGGCGCCACCCGCTTGCACTCCTTCGACCTGGCTAATCGACAACAGCCTGGGCGCGCGCTCAAACTCGAAAATCGTGGTGGAGGGCATGAATTGAAGCGAGTCCTCGCTGCCCACGCTCACCTCCGCGATTGTGTCGTATGCTGCGCCGGTCTCGCACCTGATGAGTGCAGAAGACACGAACGTAGCACCAACAGGGGCGTCGCTCCCGAACCTGCACAGCGAGGCGCGCGCATCCAACATGTGTCGGCCCAGCACGCTCACCACGGTCCCACCAGTCGATAAGCCGGAGTTTGGCGAAATACCGAAAATCTCAGGACCGACGTCGAAGGAAAAGCTGGAAGCGCCTCCAACAGCGCCGGCGTGAATGTCGAAGGAAACGAACCCGGCAGGCTGAGGCGGGGACANGCACGCCACGGTGACGTATCCCACGCACTTGCGCTCCGTCTCATACCTGGATGGAGAGCTCGCAGACGCAGCCTCATCGCTGACCACGCCAGCAATCTCCGGCAACCTCGCGGTTGTGCCAGAGACGAGCGCGGTTCCACAAATCTCGAAATCGTCAATGACGGTGGCCTGAACAGCAATAGCACCGAAGGTGCACACAGGTTCGCTGTCTTCGCTGACCGACTCGACGAGCGCGACAATTTCCGTGCCTCCTGTGGCGAGGCCATGTTCGGGCCACACGTCCACCACCGCTGACCTATGACCATACCGGAACAGTACTTCAGATCCTGTGTAGTCGACGAGATTGACAGAGGCATCCAGCTGCACAGCGCCGGCTTCTCTCGCCGGGCTAACGCACTCCACAGCGCCGACTGACACTCTCGCGAGGACAGGGGCTGTTGTGCCGAAGCTGCATGCGATGATATTAGATGCGATACCGTCCGCATCGCCCGTCACCAACATCACAGCGACGCCTCCCTCAACTGCACCGCTCGCCGGAGTGATTCCTCTGAGCGGCGGCGAGTATGAGTACTCGAGCACAGCACCGGAGACGGTGAACTGCTGACCGTCATCACTCACGCTCACCTCCACGCTGACCGCACCGGGAGGATGCGGCTGGGTCTCGCAAAATATCACGGCCGATGAGATAGTATGCGCGGTGACGGGATATGCACCGCCAAAGCCGCAAAGTTGACCATCGCCGATGAGGTGCTCGCCGAGGATGGAAATTATGCTGCCGCCGTCAACNGGCGTGATGGACGGAGCGATGGCGTGGATATCAGGATGCACCTCGTAATGGAACTCGACGGAACGCAGCGAGCGACCACCGTGACCGTGCGTGATCTCCACACTCGTGTGACCGGCGCTCAGAGGCGGAGTGCGGCAAATCACAGACGTCGTCACCATCGGATGCGCATCAACCATCCACCGCTGATGACCCTCGATCTGGCCAGATTGTCTTTGGCCATCAGATCCAAGTTCCCAGTCGCCACCCACACGGTTGCCGTACACCACCTCGTTGCCGAAGCGGCACTGTACATCCTCGCGAATACCGTGGCCCGTGATGGTGACGAGTGTGCCACCGCTGATGGGACCAGAGGCAGGCTCGACTGACAACACATTGGCAGTTGACCAGTGGAAAAAGGCAAACGCAGAGCTCGAATATTCCGCACCGCCGTTGTGAGTCACCTCGAGCTGAGTCGCCCCGATGTCTCTCGCGGGGCTCATGCACTGCATGACGTTGTCGTTCGCCTTGCGCGCGCTGACAGGAGCGATGGTTCCAAACCTGCAGCCGAAGGTCCTGAGCGAACCCTCGACGGAATCCGTTTGGACGCTCACGACGGTGCCACCCTCCTCCGGTCCGCCGGCGGGATCTATGCCTCTCACAGAAATTGGAGTAGCGTAATCAAAGGCAACACCGTTTGAGGTCAGTTGCTGCCTTTCTTCGCTCACGACGCTGACCTCGACCTCGATGGTACCCTCAGGGTGCGCGGGGACCTCACAAAGGACAAGTCTGGACGAAACCTCCACGACAGTGATCGATTCGGTGTCGCCAAACGCACAAATGCGGTCGGCGCCGATGAGGTCAAAACCTGTCACGGACAGGACAGCGCCACCCTCTGTGGATCCAAGCCTGGGCCAGAGCGCGTGCACCTCGGCGGGTGCGCGGAACTGGAAGTCGACTTCGCGCGATGCGCTAAAGCCGCCGAACGCATCGCTAATCTGAACGCTCACGTGACCTGCGGCCAAGGATGGTGTTTGGCAGACCAAATAGGCAACGCCATACCTCTGAGTCCGGCTCGCCCACTGCGTAACCTCAGTTCCATTTGTTAAAACCTGCCTGGTCATCCTGTCCACGGTATAAACGGTATCGACGCCAGCGAAATGCTGACCGTCGACAACCTCGTTGCCGAAGCGGCAGCGGGTCGTGTCGCGCAGGCCGTGGCCAACGACCGTAACGAGCGTGCCGCCAGCGATTGGACCAGAGGCAGGATCGATTGACAAAATTTCGGATTGCGGCCAGTAGGAGAATGAAGTCCATGAGGATGAATA
>JGI24539J26755_10000320_pt1 | contig 22328 bp, 21 predicted proteins | sample NorSeaMetagenome_2_FD_26755 | JGI IMG/M metagenome (IMG submission 26755) | reverse complement strand
TTTTTTTTGTAAAAATGTAAGTGTTCTAGAAAGATATGCAGCGCGGATACAAAAACCACGATTTTCTTCATGGTTTGGGAGTTTTGAGGCTTTAACTGCTGGTATCGAGGCCGCTAGACCCTTATAATCTCGCGCATCAAAATCTTGCTCAAAAAAACAAAACAAGCCGACTCAAAACTCGTCAGGCTTGAGAAGAACAGCGGTTGAAAACCTAAGGNGCCGATTGAGATTGGCGGCCTTTTAATTGGACTCATTAGCCTTTAAACAGCGTGAAAATTGGTAACCTCTATGATTAAAGTTCGTCGCGGTTTGGATCTCCCTATAGCGGGTACCCCAGAGCAGGTGATTTACGAAGGCCCAGCGATTAGTCAGGTAGCGCTGATTGGCTCAGACTACCACGGAATGAAACCAACCATGGCCGTTCGAGAAGGGGACTTGGTTAAGCTTGGCCAGTTACTTTTCACCGACAAAAAAAATACGTCTGCAAAGTTCACTGCACCTGCGGCAGGTAAAGTGGTCGCCATTAATCGTGGAGAGCGGCGAGCATTTCAGTCTTTAGTTATCGATATTGATGGCGAAGAGAAAGAGACTTTTTCTGTTTTTGCTTCAGACTCGTTATTGGATTTAGACCGAAACGTCGTCATCGACACCTTAGTTAACTCCGGGCATTGGGTCGCATTGAGAACCCGTCCATTCTCAAAAGTACCCACTGCAGACTCCATCGCCAGTTCAATTTTTGTAACAGCAATGGATACCAATCCACTTGCGACTGATCCCACTGTGGTTATAGCTGATCGAGCTGATGACTTCGCTAGCGGACTCAAGGTTTTAACGTGCTTAACTGAAGGTCCAGTGAATGTGTGTGCGGCGCCCAATGTGTCAATACCGGGCAATGAGATTCAGGGGGTGCGGGAGATCAATTTTAGTGGCCCACATCCTGCCGGTTTGGCCGGAACCCATATTCATCTTGTTGACCCCGTCAGCGCCGCCAAAACAGTCTGGTCTATTGGGTATCAGGATGTTATCGCCATTGGGCATCTTTTCACTACCGGCAATATCGATACTCGCCGGGTAATTTCTCTGGCCGGACCTCAGGTGACTCAACCTAGGTTACTGTCAACGCGTCTCGGCGCAAATGTGAATCAATTAGTGATCGGTGAATTAATCAACGATGAGAATCGCGTGATATCAGGTTCTGTGTTATCTGGACGCAAAGCTGCGTCAGTATTTGCCTTTTTAGGACGTTACCACAATCAGCTCTCAGTGATACGAGAGGGTCGTGAGCGACAGCCACTTCACTATCTCCGTCTTGGGTTCGACAAGCATTCTGCGCTTCCCGCATTTATCTCATCGTTCTCCAAAAAGCTATTTAATATGACTACCAGTACCAATGGTAGTGAGCGCGCAATGGTTCCAGTGGGTGGTTATGAGAGAGTTACCGCGTTGGATATTTTGCCCATTCAATTGTTGCGATCGCTGATTGTGAGCGATACCCAGATGGCTCAAAGTTTGGGGTGTCTTGAGCTTGATGAGGACGATGTCGGCCTCTATACCTACGTCTGCGTAGGGAAGCATGAATACGGTCGCATACTGCGCGACAATCTGACCAAAATAGAGAAGGAGGGTTAAGTCGGTGTTGCGTAAGCTTTTTGACAAATATGAGCCACATTTCCATGAAGGTGGAAAGTGGGAGAAATTCTATGCCTTATTTGAAGCGGTAGACACAGCGCTTTTTAAGCCCTCAGATATCACTAGAAATAGTTCGCATGTGCGAGATAATATTGATCTCAAACGCGTGATGATCACCGTTTGGGCAGCTACCTTCCCAGCCATGTTCTTTGGCATGTGGAATGTAGGTTTTCAAGCGAACACCATCATGGCCGAGTTGGGCATGGTTTCTCAAGAGGGGCTTCGTGGAATTTTCATCAGCTTGCTGGCCGGCTATGATGCCACTAGCATCTGGGACAATGTGGTCCATGGCGCAGCGTATTTCTTACCGATTTATGCAACCACTTTCATTGTGGGCATTTTTTGGGAAGTGTTGTTTGCCAGTGTACGTGGTCATGAAGTCAATGAAGGTGCTTTTGTTACCACTATCCTCTTTGCCCTCTGCTGTCCGCCTGATCTGCCACTGTGGATGGTGGCGTTCGGTATTAGCTTTGGTATTGTTATCGGTAAAGAAGTATTTGGCGGCACTGGCAAGAACTTCCTCAATCCAGCACTAACTGGGCGTGCGTTTTTATACTTCGCCTATCCGGCCTATATGAGTGGCGATACCGTTTGGACAGCGGTTGATGGCTATACCGGTGCCACTATGCTGTCGGTTGCTGCCACAGAAGGCGTCGCGGTGATGGAGCAAGGCGCAACGTGGGTGCAGTCGTTTATAGGCACTATTCATGGTTCCATCGGAGAAACCTCGACCCTGGCCATACTCATGGGTGGGGCGCTGTTATTAGTAACAAAAATTGCCTCTTGGAGAATCATTATAGGCGTATTGGTTGGTTCAGCCCTTCTAGCTTCCTTGTTCAATGCTATCGATTCAACAAACCCTATGTTTGCCTTACCATTTTACTGGCACTGGGTGATTGGCGGCTTTGCTTTTGGTGCGATCTTCATGGCTACCGATCCGGTATCCGCGGCTATGACCAACAATGGAAAGTTTTGGTATGGCATGCTGATTGGTGTGATGGTTATTTTGATTCGAGTTGTGAATCCCGCCTTCCCTGAGGGAATGATGCTGGCAATCTTATTCGCCAATTTATTTGCACCATTGATCGATCACTTTGTGGTTAACGCGAATATCAAAAGGAGAATGGCTCGTGGCTAACGAATCAGTTCAAAAAACCCTTGGCGTTGCCTTAGTACTTTGTATCGTTTGCGCGGTAGTAGTGTCCAGTGCGGCGGTGATGTTGCGCCCAACGCAGGAGGCCAATAAGCTACTTGACTTGAAAACTAACATTTTGGCATCAGCCGGGCTACTCAAGGCAGATGTTGATGTTGAGACTCAGTTTGCGCAGATTAGTACCCGAGTGGTTGATCTTGAAACCGGTCGGTTTACCGACAAAATCGATTCAACCACCTTTGATCAACGGAAATCGGCCAAAGATCCGACAATGTCTACAGCGTTAACTCCTGATCAGGACGTGGCTAAAATTAAACGTCGCGAAAATTATGCCACGGTTTATATCGTTGAAGGACAGCAGGGCATTGAAAAAATAATATTGCCTATCAAAGGCTACGGTTTATGGTCGACCTTATATGGGTTTCTGGCTCTCGAATCTGACTTAGAGACAGTCGCTGGAATTGGGTTTTACGAGCACAACGAGACACCAGGTCTTGGTGGTGAAGTAGACAATCCTAGATGGAAGTCAAGTTGGGTGGGTAAGCAGGCCTACAGTTCAGGCCAAGTGGCTATTAGTGTGATTAAGGGCAGAGCAGATTTGACAGTGCCAGAAGGCGTTTACCAGATTGATGGCTTAGCGGGCGCAACGCTCACAACCCGCGGCGTAAACAACCTTGTGCAGTATTGGTTGGGTGAAGAGGGTTTTCAGCCACTCATTGGTCACTTGAAGTCAGGAGAGGCTTAACATGGCAAATCTTAAAGATACATTATTAGAGCCAGTAGTTGCTAACAACCCCATCGCCCTGCAGATACTGGGTATTTGCTCAGCGCTCGCGGTAACATCAAGTATGAAAGTGTCTTTTGTAATGTGTGTGGCTCTAACTGTCGTTACTGCATTCTCTAACTTTTTTGTTTCTTCAATCCGTAACTACATACCAAGTAGTATTCGAATTATCGTGCAGATGATCATCATTGCATCTCTCGTTATTGTGGTAGATCAGGTGCTTAAAGCAGTGGCCTATGACATCAGCAAGCAGCTGTCAGTGTTTGTTGGACTTATTATCACCAATTGCATCGTGATGGGTCGAGCTGAAGCCTTTGCCATGAAAAACCCACCTATCCCGAGCTTCTTTGACGGTATTGGTAATGGCCTCGGCTACAGCGCTATCTTGATGTTAGTCGCATTTGTACGAGAATTATTTGGCGCCGGTACGCTATGGGGCTATGAAGTACTTCCTTTGGTGACTAACGGTGGCTGGTATGTCGCCAATGGCATGATGCTGGCGCCGCCGAGCGCCTTCTTTCTGATAGGCTTGCTGATTTGGGCATTGCGTAGTTGGAAGAAGACACAGNTAGAAAAAGCTGACTTCAAGATAACCAAGAACAGTCAACCGAGTGAGGTGGTGTAATGGAGTATTATCTTAGCCTGCTGGTTCGTTCAATATTCATTGATAATATTGCNCTGAGTATGTTTCTAGGCATGTGTACGTTTATCGCGCTCTCCAAAAAGATTGATGCGGCGATTGGCCTCGGTATTGCAGTTATTGTGGTGCAAACAATTACAGTGCCGGTCAACAATTTATTATTTAATTATTTACTCGCCGACGGTGCCTTGGCTTGGGCTGGACTGCCAGATGTTAATTTGAGCTTCCTTGTGTTTTTGTGTTTCATCGGCGTTATCGCAGCGATTGTACAGATCCTTGAGATGGTCTTGGACAAGTATGTCCCATCACTTTATAACGCGCTGGGTGTATTTTTGCCCCTCATTACAGTGAATTGTGCAATCTTAGGGGGCTCGCTGTTAATGCAAGAACGTGGCTACAATTTTGTCGAGAGTGTGGTGTTTGGCTTTGGCTCTGGCACTTCATGGGCCGTGGCAATTGCAGTCATCGCGGGTATTCGCGAAAAGTTAAAATATAGTGACATTCCTGAAGGCCTACAGGGCTTGGGAATCGTATTCATTACCGTGGGATTAGTTTCCCTAGGTTTTATGTCCTTCGGTGGTATCGATCTTTGATCATGGAGAAATAACTGAGTATGAATGCTCAATCTGAAATTATTCTTGGCGTAGCAATGTTTACCAGCGTAATTCTTGCGTTGGTCGCGTTTATTTTGGTTGCGCGAAGCAAACTGGTCTCATCGGGTAATGTGAATATTGAAATCAATGGTGAAAAAACCATTACTGTTCCCGCCGGTGACAAACTATTGCAAACGCTATCGGCTGCGGGTTTATTTCTACCCTCTGCCTGCGGTGGTGGCGGAAGTTGTGCGCAGTGCAAATGCGTGATTAACGACGGGGGTGGATCAATGCTGCCCACAGAAGAAGGTCACTTTACGCGTCGCGAAGCGGCTGAGGGCTGGCGTCTATCGTGCCAGACTCCGGTTAAGCAAGACATGAAAGTGCAGGTCCCCGAGGAAGTNTTTGGGGTTAAGCGTTGGGANTGTGTTGTTGAATCTAATCCCAATGTGGCGACCTTTATCAAAGAGTTGACCCTTAAGTTACCTGAGGGTGAAGATGTAGCATTCCGCGCTGGTGGTTATGTGCAGTTGGAATGCCCGCCTCACCATATTAAGTACGCGGATTTTGATATCGAGCCAGAATATAGAGGCGACTGGGAACACTTTAAATTCTTTGAGCACGAATCAATTGTGAAAGAGTCGGTCATACGGGCTTACTCTATGGCCAATTACCCCGATGAAAAGGGCTTGGTTAAATTTAACATCCGAATTGCTACGCCACCGCCGCGCTCAACCGGTATCATCCCTGGGCAGATGTCGTCTTATGTGTTCAGCTTAAAGCCAGGTGACACGATCCCAGTTTATGGACCCTTTGGTGAGTTCTTTGCTAAAGAAACGGCCAATGAAATGGTATTTATTGGCGGTGGNGCAGGCATGGCGCCCATGCGCTCGCACCTCTTTGATCAGCTTAAGCGTATTAAGTCTGATCGAAAGATTAGCTTTTGGTATGGCGCGCGTTCACTTCGAGAATGTTTTTACGNCGATGACTACGACATGTTAGCCTCAGAGAATAGTAACTTTGACTGGCACTTGGCCTTATCTGATCCCCAGCCAGAAGATAACTGGGACGGCCATACTGGCTTTATTCACAATGTTTTGTTTGAGCAGTATCTCAAGGATCATGAAGCCCCTGAAGATTGTGAGTTCTATATGTGCGGGCCGCCAATGATGAATGCGGCGGTGGTTAAAATGCTCAGTGACTTGGGCGTTGAGAAGGATAATATATTCCTTGATGATTTTGGCGGTTAATTTAATCCAACCAAGCGCTCTAGAGAGACCTTTTAAAGGCTCGCTATGGCGTACTTGTGGGTTACTGTTACTGTTACTCAGCGGTTGCGATAGCGGCCCTGACATTGTCAAAATATCTGGTACGAAAATGGGTACCACTTACCACATCACCGTGGTGGCAGATCAACCCGCACCCGATAATCTTGGTGCATTAATTGAAGCAGAACTGGGTCGCGTTGATCATTCCATGTCGACCTACAAACCTGACTCTGAAATCAATCGATTTAACCGCTTGGCGGTGAATCAGTCGATGGCTGTATCCTCAGAGTTTCTCGAGGTGTTAACCATTGCGCAATCAGTTTGGTTAAACAGTGACGGTGCCCTGGACCCTTCAGTTGGTCCTTTGGTTGATCTGTGGGGGTTTGGCCCCAGTCCTAGCGAAGACCAGATACCAAGCGATGAGCAGATTTCTGCCGCCTTAGCCACTGTGGGCTTTGATGCGGTTATGATTGATACGAATGAGCAAACAATAGCCAAGAGTCGACCGGTAGCCATCGATTTATCAGCTGTGGCCAAGGGCTATGCCGTCGATTTGGTGGCTGACTTGCTTGAGATGAATGCGCTGCCCGACTATCTGGTTGAAGTCGGCGGTGAAACGCGGGTTAGTGGGCTCAACCCAGAGGGACAGCCATGGCGGCTAGCCATAGAGTCCCCCGTGCTGATCGGTCAAATTGAACGAGTGCTGGCGTTGACTAACGGCGCGGTTGCTACCTCAGGGGACTACCGCAATTATTTTGAACGCGATGGTGCACGTTATTCACATACCATTGACCCTCGGTCAGGTCAGCCAATCGGGCATACATTGGCTTCAGTGACCCTATTGGCGGATACCTGCGCTGAAGCAGATGCCTGGGCCACCGCGCTAATGGTACTGGGCGATAAACGAGGCCTCGAACTGGCCAATCGTCTTGGGCTAGCCGTGTATATGCTGTCTAGAGACAATGGCGAGTTCACAGCGTCCTACAGTAAAACGTTTGAGCCCTATATGGCAGTGGCCACCCAACAAGCCGCATCAGAAGAGAGTTAGACCCATGGCAGAAATTATACTTTCGGTAATTATTTTTGGTCTTTTGGTCACGGCCATGGCGTGGGAGTGCTTGTGGGTCGAAAGCCTATAGCAGGCTCCTGTGGCGGCGTTGGCGCTGCTCTAGGCGAAGACAATTATACCTGTGACATTTGCGGTGGTGACCCTAATAAGTGCGAAGAGCAGGAGCCTGTCGAGATTCAGGCTTACAACGCAATGGATGTGCAACCGAAGAGTTTTTAGTAATGGCAGATTTTTCCTACGATTTAGTGGTTATTGGTAGCGGTCCTGCTGGCGAAGGGGCGGCAATTAACGCGGTCAAACAAGGGTTGCGAGTGGCTGTAGTCGACGAGAAGCTGATGCCGGGTGGTAACTGTACGCATCTGGGTACCATTCCCTCCAAGGCACTTCGGCACTCCGTACGGCGTATGATGCAGTATAACAATATGCCTCTTTTTCGATCCATCGGAGAGCCTCGCTGGTTTTCGTTCCCGGAAATGATGAAAGCGGCAGATGATGTTATTACCAAGCAAGTTGAAGGGCGCACCAAAGGTTATGCCCGCAATCGTGTTCAAATCCATAATGGTCATGCCAGCTTCACTAATGAAAACCAAATTTCAGTCACTGCGCAAGATGGAAAAATTATTTCCATTGCCAGTAAGTTCTTCTTAATTGCCACGGGCTCTAGTCCCTATCGCCCTGAAGATATCGATTTTAGTCACCCCTGTGTTTTTGATAGTGACAGCATTTTGAAGCTTGACAGCTCTCCGCGAAATATCATTATCTACGGTGCCGGCGTTATTGGGTGTGAATACGCGTCAATATTTTCGGGTCTAGATTCTCGCGTCGACCTCATTAACACCCGCGAATGGTTGATGAATTTCCTTGATGATGAAATTTCGGATGCCCTTAGTTACCACTTACGCGATTTAAACGTGATGGTGCGACACAACGAAGAGTACGAGCGTTTAACCACCCATGAAACTGGTGTCACTTTAGAGCTTAAGTCCGGCAAGCGCATTCACGCTGAGGCCTTGTTATGGTGCAACGGTCGGAGCGGTAACACTAGGTCTCTGGGTTTGAGTAATATTGGTATTGAAGCCGATGAGCGCGGTCAGCTAGCAGTCAATGAAGATTATCAAACCGCCGTAGCCAATATTTATGCGGTTGGTGATGTTATAGGGTGGCCATCACTCGCTGGCGCAGCCTATGACCAGGGCAGAGCGGCAGCTTCTCACATGTGTGATATGGAAGACCAATACCGAGTTAAGGACGTGGCTACGGGTATTTGGACCATCCCAGAAATTAGCTTTGTCGGTAAAAATGAAAGTGAACTGACCGAACAAAAAATTCCCTATGAGATAGGGCGGGCCTATTTTAAAGACACCGCTCGGGCTCAAATATCCGGTGAAGAGGTGGGTATGCTGAAGATCCTCTTCCATCAAGATACCCTAGAAATTCTTGGTATTCACTGCTTTGGTGCTGAGGCAGCAGAGATTATTCATATTGGCCAAGCCATCATGAACCAGAAGGATGAGGCCAATACCATTAAGTACTTCTTAAGCACCACCTTCAACTATCCAACCATGGCGGAAGCCTACAGAATTGCATCCATGAATGGTATGAACCGAATTAGCCGAGAGCATCGCCGTTTCGAGGATAAGCAACGCTAGCTATCCCAATAGCTCGTTTTAAGTGGCTGTTTCTAGAATAGCAGATGCTTAAACTGGCTACCTGTTGTTTGTAATGAGGCTTTCAGGTTTAATCTCTGCATGTTTAAAAACCTTCCATTGTTTATTGGTTATCGCTATACCCGCAGTAAGCGCAGGGAAGGGTTCGTCTCTTTTATCTCGGCCTTTTCTCTGGGTGCTATGGCGCTTGGTGTCGCTGCATTAATCATAGTTCTCTCAGTGATGAATGGCTTTGATCGCGAAATTAAAAGTCGGCTTCTTAAAGTCGTTCCCCATGTGACAGTGACTCATCACAAGGGTTTCAGTCCCGATCGGTTGACTGTCATTGCAGAGCAAATAGCTGACGACCCAGCCGTGCGCGATTTTATTCCAATGGTGCAAGGCTTTGTAATGCTCTCTAAACATGGCCAGCAGGTTGGGGTTAACTTGCAGGGAATAGACCCCGGTTGGCCTACCGCCGACTTATTAGCCGACAGTATGCTCAATGGCGAGGTAGATCAGCTCCTAGAGGGAGAATTTAGGGTTATTATTGGCAGTCAAATTGCCCGCAAGATGGATCTTTTTGTGGGTGACAAGTTGCAGATTACCCTACCAAAGGCCAGTGTCACGCCCGCAGGGATTTTCCCCAGAATTAAACGGGTCACCGTGTCAGGAGTTTTCGAGGTAGGAGCTCAGGTCGATGGCTCAGTTATTTTTATTCATCAGCATGATGCACGTAAACTGTTGCGACTGGGTGATAACTATCAGGGTTTTCAGGTTCAGCTGTATGACGCCTTCGTCGCAGATGAGTGGATTGGGGTTCAAGGCCGCCAGCTGTTTCCAGAGCTGAAGTGGCAGTCTTGGACGTCAACGATGGGCGCGCTGTTTCAAGCAATGCGCATGGAAAAAGTGGTCGTTAGTTTGCTACTGTCCGTTATTATTGCCGTGGCGGCATTTAATATTATTGCCAGTCTGGTGCTGATGGTAGCAGACAAGCGCAGAGATATCGCGGTCATTCGTACAATGGGGGCCACCTCAAGTCTGGTGACTAAAATATTTATTATTCAAGGGCTCTCGGTGGGGCTGATGGGAATTTTCAGTGGCACACTGATCGGTTGCACTGTGGCGTATTTTATTGGTGATATTGTGGCAATGATTGAGAGTGTATTGGGCATTTATTTCTTCGACCCCAGCATCTATTTAATTAGCGCACTACCGTCTAAAATAGTATTTGCTGATGTGGCGACAGTCATTGTTAGTGCCGTATTAGTTAGTTTTCTAGCGACTCTTTACCCAGCATGGCGAGCTGGCCAAATACTGCCCGCGGAGGCGCTACGTTATGACCAATAAGCCCATCATGCATGCCACTGACCTGAGCCGACACTACCGCCAAGGTGATGTGACGCTGTCAGTGCTGTCAGGGGTTAACCTGAGCATTGAGGCAGGTGAGAAAGTTGCCATCGTTGGTGTTTCAGGGTCAGGTAAAACCACACTTTTGAATCTACTCGGTGGGCTGGATGATGCTGATAGGGGTGAGGTCTTCCTTGCTGAAAAATCGTGGCATGATCTCGGCCCATCCGAACGCGCTGCCTGGCGCAATCAACACGTTGGATTCGTCTATCAGTTTCATCATCTTCTGGGTGAGTTTTCAGCGCTTGAAAACGTCGCTATGCCGCTACTCATTGGCAGTTGCAGTCCGACCGAAGCCCGTTGCAGAGCGACGCAATTACTTGAGCGAGTCGGACTGGGCGATCGGCTACACCATCAGCCGGCCGAACTCTCAGGCGGTGAGCGCCAGCGTGTTGCCGTCGCCCGCGCGTTGGTCACCGAACCCTCTGTGGTACTAATGGATGAGCCGACAGGTAATTTAGACCCCCATACCGCCGGCGCCATACTCAACTTGCTGATCGAACTAAATGAGTCGTTAAATATCTCATTTATACTGGTGACCCATGATCCGGTCATTGCAGCGCAAATGGATAGAACGCTGACCTTAACTGACGGGCTGTTGGTCAGTGAGAACCCCGCCGTTGTTTAAGCCAGCCCCAGTCTTTATTGGGTTGCGCTATTTTTTTGCCGGCCAGCGCTCCGCGCTATTGGTATCATTTATTTCAATGTTAGCCATAGCCGGGTTAGTCTTGGGTGTTGCACTGTTAATTATTGTGCTTTCAGTCATGAATGGTTTTGATCGTGAATTACGTAACAATATTTTGTCAGTGGTTCCGCATGTGCAGTTAATACATCAGTCGGGCGTCTCTGATTGGCTGTCCGAGCGTACCAAGATTATCCAAATTGATAAAGTCACCGAAGCGGCTCCCTATGCTAATGCGGAAGGGCTTATTAGCCGCCAGCAAAATGCTCGTCCGGTGCAGATGTTGGGTTTGTCTGCCGAGGCCATGCCGGCGGGTCTGGCCGGGGTACTTACAAACCACGACTTAGCTATTCCATCGCAAGGCCGTATATTACTCTCTGAGGTTATTGCCGATGCGTTAAATGCGGTGATCAATCAGCGTGTTTCCATTATTTTTCCAGCTGAAAATAGCCGCTCTACCGCCGTTCATTCCTTCGTGGTGGCGGGTATCTTTGCCACCCATACCGAGCTTGATCAGTCGCTAGTCATCGCCTCACTGCAGCAGGTGGCCGAGATTGCCGGAATCCCCAACCGTGCACAGGGCTTTCGCTTGCAGGTCAGTGATCAGTTTAACGCGCGCAACATAGGCTTTGAGATCATTAACCAACTCCCATTTGGCTATGGGTTCAGAGATTGGTTTCAGACCCATGGTAACCTCTATCAGGCCATTCAGCTGTCTCGCAACATGGTAGTACTGCTGATCTTCTTAATTGTTGCCATCGCTGCGTTCAACGTTATTTCAATGTTGATGATGTCCGTGATGAACAAGCGCAAAGATATTGCTGTATTGCAGACCTTGGGCTTATCACGTGGTGACATTGTTACTTTATTTTTGGTGCAGGGCAGCATGATAGGTGTCGTCGGCATCACGCTGGGTGTGCTGCTAGGGATACTTGGCTGTTACTGGGTGGCTGATCTTGTAAGCTGGTTTGAAGTCCTAATGGGTACGCCCTTTCTCGACACCGAGGTATATCCAATTGATTATGTCCCGGTTGACCTGCGTTGGGCCGATGTGGCTATGATCGCCGGCATTGCCCTAGCCTTAAACGTGATAGCCACAATTTATCCAGCCCTGCGTGCCAGTCGCACCGTTCCAGCGGACGAATTGCGCTACGAATAATTAACTTTAACTGAGTTCAGTCTCTGTGATGAGGACACTAGCTTTTCTGAGAGGCCCTTTTATTAGCCTGCCGAGCATCCTTTCTCTGTTCCCAATTTCTAACCACTCGCCAGCGCCACAAAAATAACACGAAGAAGTAACCGGCTGAAGCGAGCACTGTGCCACATAGCAGGCTGCCGACAAATAGTGGCAATAAGATCTCTGAGCCCAACTGAGAAAACCATTCCCAGGTGAGAGTAACCGAAAAGTCGCCTAATTCAGTACCCAGTACAAGGCTCCCCAACTTATAGGTGAGAAAGAACATGGGGGGGATGGTCAGTGGATTACTCATCCAAATGATGAGTATAGCCAAGGGCAGGTTAGCACCCAACCAAAAGCACATGGCTATGACTAACAGGCTTTGAATAGGTAAGGGAATAAAAGCGCAGAAAATACCCACAAACATGGCCAGTGACACTGAGTGACGATTTAAATGCAGTAGATTGGGATCTTGGGGTAATGAGCGCAGCCAGCGCAATGCTGGTCGTTCGAGCATTCCCTTGATGTCAGGTAAAAAACGGCGAATTGTTTTGCGCGGCATAGAACGCTCGTTTTTGGTTTTCTGTAAACCATTATTATGCCTTCAAGCGACGTTAGTAACTAGTCTAATAAGTACCTAAAAACGTACTTATTTCAGATTGCGTTATACAATGGCGGTCGACTTTTAAGCTCGCTCACTCACTAATTTGGATGAAGCAATTGAACGACAAGAAACAGCCGGCACTTTCAATAAAAAACTTAACAAAAGTGTACGAAGACTCATTTCAGGCGCTTAAAGGCATTGATTTGGATGTGGTCCAAGGTGATTTTTTTGCCTTGTTGGGACCCAATGGCGCCGGCAAATCGACTACCATCGGTATTATTTGCTCCCTGGTGCGTAAAACATCAGGTTCAGTGACTATTTTTGGCCATGATATTGATGAAGATTTCTCCACTGCAAAACAGTATGTTGGCGTAGTACCTCAGGAGTTTAATTTTAATCAGTTTGAAAAACCGATTGATATATTGGTGGCCCAGGCAGGCTATTTTGGCATAGTGGCCAGCGTGGCTTTGCAACGCGCAGAAAAGTATTTAAAACAGCTGGGCTTGTGGGAGCGTCGCAATGACCTTTCAAGAAACCTGTCCGGTGGCATGAAGCGAAGACTGATGATTGCGCGAGCACTTATTCATGAGCCTAAATTACTGGTGTTAGATGAACCCACTGCGGGCGTTGATATTGAATTACGGCGTTCAATGTGGGAGTTTCTGCAAGAGATAAATAAGCAGGGCACGACGATTATCCTGACGACGCATTACTTGGAAGAAGCTGAGAGTCTGTGTCGTAACATTGCGATCATCGACCACGGTACTATCGTTAAAAACACCAGCATCAAGGCGTTGCTCAAGCAGTTAAACCGAGAGACCTTTATATTCGATACTCGCCAGGTGCTAACCGATTGTCCGGTGATCGAGGATTATCCAACAATACTGGTTGATGGTCATTGTATTGAAGTCGAGGTACTGAAAACTCAGTCTATCAATCAGGTGTTTGTTGCCTTGAGTGAACAAAAGATTGATGTCATCAGCATGCGCAACAAGAGTAACCGTTTAGAAGAGTTGTTTTTTGATATGGTTGAGAAGAATTTAAGTGCTAAAAATGAGGTGCAGGGCGATGAATAATTATCAAAAATGGGTGGCCTTTGATACTATTTTGCGTCGTGAACTCCGACGTTTCATGCGTATTTGGCCGCAGACATTGCTGCCGCCTGTGATTACTATTGTGCTGTACTTTGTCATTTTTGGTCAACTGATAGGCGAACGTATTGGCACCATGTCGGGCCTGCCCTACATTCAGTTTGTGGCGCCAGGCTTAATTATGATGTCGGTGATCACCAACTCATACTCCAATGTGGTTTCCTCATTCTTTGGGTCCAAATTTCAACGCAATATCGAAGAGCTACTGGTCTCGCCAACCCCCAACTGGATTATTTTATTGGGGTATGTGTCTGGAGGTATGTGCCGTGGTCTGGGCGTTGGAGCAATTGTTACCTTATTATCACTGTATTTTGCTGACTTTAGTATTCATAGTTTGCCCATCACTGTTGCCATCGTTTTAATGACCTCACTGATGTTCTCGTTAGCTGGGCTTATCAATGCGATTTTTGCGGCTAACTTTGACGATATATCTATAATTCCAACCTTCGTATTAACACCGTTGACCTATCTTGGTGGGGTGTTTTATTCGATAGATTTACTCAGTGAATTCTGGCGTAATCTGTCAATGATAAATCCCGTGTTGTATATGGTTAATGCTTTTCGTTACGGGATAGCTGGCATCACCGATATTAATATTTTTTGGTCATTTGGTATGGTGGGACTATTTTCACTCGTGTTGTTCTTTAGTGCGCTACGTTTGCTAGAGAATGGTTCAAGGTTACGTAACTAATGGTTGATTATTCTGAGACAGGATTAGGCCAAGAGACTGCTTATAGCGATCAGTACGATGCTTCGCTGTTGCAACCTATAGCGCGCTCAAAAGCGCGTCAGCACGCTCAAGGCGTCAGCTTAACGTTTGTGGGCTGTGATGTTTGGACCGCTTTTGAGGTGTCCTGGCTAAATGCAGAGGGGTTGCCGCAGGTGGCCATCGGAGAGTTTAGCTTTCCCTGCACCAGTGATTCCATTATTGAGTCCAAGTCTTTTAAGTTGTACCTCAACTCAATTATTCAAACTTCTTATGATTCTAAGCACTCGGTTGTCGAGTTACTGACCCATGATCTGTCTACTGCTTGTGGTGCGCCGGTGGATGTTATTCTCTATGAGCTTGCCGAGTATGCAGGGTTTTATGTTATTTCAGAGCCGCAGGGCAGCTGCCTTGATCAGCGCTCGGTAAGTATTGACTGCTATCACCCCGACAATACTCTCCTATCAACCAGCCCAGAAAATGAGGTGACTGAAACACTCTACTCTCATTTACTCAAAACCAATTGCCCAGTAACCGATCAGCCCGATTGGGCATCGCTTTATATCACTTATTCGGGCCCTCAAATTGACGCCGATGGGTTGCTGAAATACATCGTATCTTATCGCCAGCATCAAGATTTTCATGAACAGTGTGTCGAGCAGATTTTTAGCGATATTATGTTGCGCTGTAGTCCTTCAGAACTGAGTGTTTATGCGCGTTATATGCGCAGAGGTGGGCTGGATATAAATCCTTTCAGAAGTACCTCAAGAACAATACCACCGGCGCTTCGTCAGGTTCGCCAATAATATCGAGCTAGCTAAGGTTTGTTTAAGCCAGACTGGTTTTGAGAAACCCAATGAGTAGTTTGATGGCCTGGTCGCCTCTTTTACCCGCATCGCAAACCAAGTTGATACCTACCTTACCCAAATCAGGGAATCTTGGCGACCGTGCGAGTATTGTTAGGTTGCTCGGAACAGTACTCTTAGCTAAAACAGTTACGCCTAATCCTTCTTGAATGGCATATTGAATACCAGTGAGGTCTGGGTTGGTGTATACAATTTGCCACGGCAACTTAGATCGGTCGAGACATTGGACAGCGCGCTGTCGATAAATACAACCTTCAGCGGCCACAATCAAAGGCATGACTTCTACTTTAAGCGGGTTTTGAGTGCTGTTGGCCACCCAGACCAGATCATCGTTTTTAATGAGATCAGAATTTTTGTCCGCCGACTGCTCGCCTAAGGCCAAAATAAGGTCATGCCTTGCTTTACCCGCTTTGGTCAATAGGTGCTTACTCAACTCACAGTTAACTTCTAGAGTGACGTTGGGGTAGGCTTTCGCAAATCGACTGACAATTTTTGGCAGTAGAGTGGTAGCAAACTCACTGGGGATGCCCAGACGAATTTTTCCTACCACAGCACTTTTAGAAAACTGGCTTATGGCTAGATCATTTAATGCCAAGATTTGATTGGCATACTCATACAGTGACTCACCTGCCTCTGACAGCTCAAGGGTTTTAGCGGCGCGCGTAAACAAAGTCTCACCGACTAATTCTTCCAGCCTTTTTATTTTCAAGGTCACCGCAGGCTGAGATCGTCCGATTAACTCACCGGCTTTGGTAAAACTACCAAGCTGGGCGACAGAGACAAATGCTCGCAGTAGATCCATGGATAAGTTTTTCATCAATTTATCCTTTANTTGTCATTAATATTATAAATAATAACATTATAGCTATTAATTTAACATATTGAGTTAGGTACCTTATCATTACCGTCTAAAACACACAGTTAGGCTTTTCAGGGTAGATAAAACCTATGTCCGAGAGTTTAGGTAACAAAAAAACTCAGTTCTATGACTACCATCTTGCGGCGGGTGGAAAGATGGTTCCTTTTGCGGGCTATCTTATGCCTGTGCAGTATCCCTTGGGCATTATGCAAGAGCATCTTCATACCCGAGACCATGCCGGACTTTTTGATGTATCACACATGGGACAGGTCGTAGTAAGAGGGCCAGATGCCGCCATCGCACTAGAGACATTAATGCCCTTAGATCTTGCAGCCTTGGCGATTAACCAACAGAGCTATGCCACTTTTACCTCAGCTGATGGCGGTATTCTGGACGATCTGATTATTACTCGATGGGCCGAGGATACCTTTTTTCTAGTCGTTAACGCTGGCTGTAAAGAACAGGATATTGCGCATTTAAGAGCGCATTTACCTCACTGCGAGGTCAACTACCTAGAACACATGAGTTTAATTGCACTGCAAGGTTTAAGAGCCGCGGAGATTATGGCCGAGCTAGCACCTCAGACAGCTAGCTTAGTCTTTATGCAGGGCTGCCATATGCAGATTGACGATATTAAATGCTATGTGACACGGTCGGGCTATACGGGTGAGGACGGCTTTGAAATTTCAGTATCAGATGACCATGCATTGGCACTAGCAGATGTATTACTGGCCTATGACTACTGCCAATGGATTGGTTTGGGAGCCCGCGACTCACTTCGACTAGAAGCTGGCCTGTGCCTCTATGGCCACGACATGGACGAGCATACATCGCCTGTCGAATCCGCTATTAGCTGGAGCATCAGTAAATCCCGTCGTAGTGGCGGCGAAAAATCGGGTGGGTTTCTTGGCGCTGACACCATCTTGGGACACCTAGCTAATGGCGCAACGAAAAAGCGAGTGGGCTTTTTAGTGGAAGGTCGAGCACCAGTACGAGAGGGTGCCGAGATTGCCGACCAGCAGGGAAATCTTGTGGGTGTTATTACCAGTGGCGGATTTGGGCCAACCTTGCAAGTGCCTGTGGCCATGGGCTATGTCCCCACCGAGCTATCGGCGGTGGGGACCCAGTTGTTCGCAATAGTTCGAGGGAAACCTCGATCTATTACCGTGTCAAAAATGCCTTTAGTTCCACAACGATATTACCGCGGTTAACCGTCACTATAAGGAGTCCAAAATGGGCTATGTTATTTACACCAAAGATCACGAGTGGTTAAGAGTTGAAGACAATTTAGTCACCATCGGGGTCACCGAATTTGCTCAAGAGCAGCTTGGTGACGTGGTCTTTATTGAACTGCCAGAGGTAGGTAGTGAGCTAATAGCCGGCGACGAAGCTGCGGTCATCGAATCGGTGAAAGCCGCCGGTGAGATAGTGGCGCCAATTGATGGAGTGGTTGCCATGGTTAATGAAGCCTTGATTGATGAGCCCGATCTGCTGAATAGCGCACCAGAAACTGAGGGTTGGATATTGCAACTGACCTCCATTGAGGCACCAGAAATAGCCGACTTCATGGATGCCGAGCAGTACCAACACTATACTCAAGATAGCGAATAACAAAGTCTGATGACTGGAGATAATGGAATGTTAAAAAAGCGTCGAACGCTTGCTGATTTAGAAAACTCGGCTGAATTTACTGCCCGCCATGTGGGGCCAGGTAAAGCTGACCAAGTTGCTATGCTTGATGCTTTAGGCTGCAAAACACTANAACAGNTAACCCAGCAGGTAGTTCCCGAGGCCATCGCAATGAATGAGCGCTTGGCTATTGATGATGGCTGCACTGAAGCTGAGGCATTGTATGAGCTAAGGCAGATTGCCAGTCACAATAAGGTGTTCCGTAGCTTTATCGGCCAGGGTTATTACGGTACTGTTACACCCAATGTCATTCAGCGCAATATTCTTGAGAACCCAGCTTGGTACACAGCTTATACGCCTTATCAGCCTGAGATTTCTCAGGGTCGTTTAGAGGCTTTAATCAATTTTCAAACCATGATTACCGATCTCACCGGTATGGAAATCGCTAATGCTTCTATGCTCGACGAAGGTACGGCGGCGGCAGAAGCTATGTCGCTTTGTCAGCGCATGTCTAAGTCCAAGTCGCTACGATTTTTTGTTGATAGCGATTGTCTACCACAGACTATTGAAGTCATTAAAACCCGTGCCGAACCTCTCGGTATTGANGTTGAAGTAGGTAATCCTGATGATTTCGCCGGTGAAGCTTTCGGGATACTGCTGCAATACCCCGGTGCCAGTGGTGAAGTACGCAATCATCGTTTGGCGATTGAGACAGTTCAAGCACAACGCGGTTTAGCGGTCATGGCAGCGGATATTCTCAGTTTAGTTATGCTTGAGTCACCCGGTTCATTGGGTGCAGACGTAGCTATAGGGTCGAGCCAACGATTTGGTGTTCCGCTAGGCTACGGTGGCCCTCATGCTGGTTATATGGCAACCAGAGAATCCTTTAAACGCAACCTTCCCGGTCGCCTAGTTGGGGTTTCCCANGATGCCACNGGTGCGCCAGCCTATCGCTTGGCACTGCAAACCCGCGAGCAACATATTCGTCGTGAGAAAGCGACCTCTAACATATGTACAGCACAAGTGCTGCTGGCAGTGATTGCCGGTATGTACGCGGTCTACCACGGCCCAAAGGGCCTGCAACGGATTGCTCAGCGCATTCATATGCTCACCTCGGTGTTGGCGGAGGGGTTGAGTCAAAATGGGCTTACACCCAAAAATACCCATTGGTTTGACACTTTGACCTTGAATACCGGGGAACGTACCGAGTCTATTCGCCAAGCGGCTGAGGCGCGGGAAATCAATTTACGTCTGGTTGATAAAAATACGCTGGGTGTATCGCTGGATGAGACTAGCACAGCAAAGGATGTCGTCAATCTTTGGAATATTTTGGTTGGAGAAACAGACTTAGATGCGCGAGTACTGTCTGAGCAGGTCAATGAGAACATGCCTGGTGATTTAGTCAGAACTACCGATTTTNTAGGTCATCCCACGTTTAGTCGCTACCATTCTGAAACTGAGATGTTGAGATATCTACGCAAGCTGTCAGACAAAGANATCGCATTGGATCGCGCTATGATTCCATTGGGGTCATGCACTATGAAATTGAATGCCACCGCTGAAATGTTACCCATCACATGGCCTGAATTTTCTAATATGCATCCTTTTGCGCCGGTTGATCAGGTGAAGGGTTACTCCATTATGATGGAGCAATTAGAGGCCATGCTCTGTGCATCGACTGGCTATGACGCCATATCATTGCAACCTAATGCGGGCTCTCAGGGCGAGTATGCCGGTTTGTTAGCTATCCGCGGTTACCATGAGAGCCGGGGTGATAGTCATCGACAAGTCTGTCTAATTCCAAGCTCTGCCCACGGTACAAATCCTGCATCAGCGCAGATGTGTGGTATGAGCGTTGTNGTGGTGAAGTGTGATGATCAGGGCAATGTTGATGTAGATGATCTGCAGTCAAAAGCCGTTCTCCANAGTGAAAATTTAGCGGCGATCATGGTGACGTATCCATCAACACATGGCGTTTTTGAAGAAAGAATNACTGAAATTTGCGANATTGTTCATCAGCATGGTGGTCAGGTTTATATTGATGGTGCCAACCTCAATGCGATGGTGGGCATTTGTCAGCCTGGTGGCTTTGGCGGTGATGTCTCGCATCTAAATTTACACAAAACATTTTGTATCCCTCATGGTGGTGGTGGACCAGGTGTCGGCCCCATCGGCGTTGGAAAGCATTTAGAACCTTTTTTACCCAAGGAATCAGAGCAGGGCCACCGTCGCGGGGCTCAGGTATCCGCAGCACCCTATGGCAGCGCTAGTATTTTGCCAATTACCTGGATGTATATTCGTATGATGGGTCGGCATGGACTTAAGCAGGCCACCGAGGTGGCCATATTGAATGCAAACTATATTGCCCATCGCCTAGAGGCGTATTATCAAATTCTCTATACCGGAAGTCAGGGTCGTATTGCTCATGAATGTATTTTGGATGTCCGAGTGATTAAAGATGAAGTAGGTATTAGCGTTGATGATATTGCAAAACGACTGATTGATTATGGTTTTCATGCGCCGACCATGTCGTTTCCGGTGGCCGGAACGCTCATGATTGAACCCACTGAAAGTGAGTCAAAAGCTGAAATAGACCGATTCTGTGATGCAATGATTGCAATTAAGTCAGAGGTTGACCAAGTTAAAGACGGCCGTTGGACCTTAGAAGATAATCCCTTGGTGGCTGCTCCACACACTGCCACAATGGTGAGTGCCGATGAGTGGGAGNATGCCTATACTCGACATCAAGCAGCCTATCCGGTGGCCTCATTAAAAGACAACAAATATTGGCCGCCGGTTGCACGTCTTGACCATGTTTACGGCGATCGTAATCTAATGTGCTCTTGCCCAGCAATTGCTGACTATGAGTAACTAGTTTGCAGATGGTTGATGATTAGAGGGCGTTAATAACTCAATGGNACTGTAGGCTATAACCGGTTGATTAAACCCCTTTATCGAGAGTTGACCTTTGGGCAGGCAGTTCACTGAGTCTTTAACGAGGCCATAAGTGCTAAGAGAAATTAAGATTNCTTCGTTCTCAGCGGCAGACTNAAGCCGGCTGGCAAGATTCACTGAGCGGCCCAGCAAGNTATAAGTCAGCAGANGCTCGGTACCAAAGTGCCCTACCTTGCATAGTCCAGTATTAATACCCATGCGCAGAGAGGGCGGGTTCTCAATCCCCGTTACCCGCCAGCGCNTCTTAAGTTTGGCCATTGCGGTTCTCATAGTGAGTGCCATTGACACGCAACTTAAGGNATCATTTTCGATACCACGGCTTTCCGGATCACCGAAAAACACCATAATTGAATCACCGATAATCTTGTCTAGGGGACCACCAAAGCGCAGTACTATTTCAGTCATTTCGGTAAGATAAACGTGTAAAAACAACGCTAAATCTTCGGTCTCCGGCTGTTCGGCGAGTTCAGTAAAACTACTTAGATCTGAAAAGAAGATAGTTACATTTTTTTCTTTTGACTCCTCATTAGAGAGCTGACCATTGGCTATAGCCCGTCTAATGGTTGGTGAGAGATATTTAGAAAGGTGTAGCGAACGATGCTCAAGGGCTTGTTGTCATAGTTGGCGACGTCCAATTGCTCTGATAATTGAGCGTTTTGATTCTGTAAAAGATGACTAATAACAAGAACNTAGAATCCTGCCATTAGAGAAATAACTAAGATGCTCGCTTCTGAGAGAACAATAGTAAAGGCAGGAATAAATGCCAAAGGCCGCAGGCTACTAAAAAGATCACAATATTTCGGTATCGATGAGGCGCAGCATAGCCTAAAAGTGTAACGACATATGCCAAACAAAGCATAGCAGAGGGGAGTGGTGTGAAATTCACAAAAGTAACAGTGCCCGCCAAAATAATGGCGTCCGCGGTGGTAATTAACTGATGGCCTTGGCGCGTTAAATTGTCTTTACCTAAAAAGTAATAACTGACGCCCAGGTAAAAAAATAACAAACAAACAGTAATGATAATAAAAGGATGAAACCCAACCCGCACTGATGAATTGAGTACGACAACGGCGGCAGCGATACCCGCCAAGCATCTCAGAAGTGCCTCGGTTTTTAATCGCTGTCCTTAAGTATTATCTATGTCCATTCGTTTAGTCTAACATCTGCTGTATTGTGTCGCCTAATAGATTACATTGGTGTGATTGGTTCATTGCTTTCACAAGACGATTTGTGTACAGTTGCCCGCGCTCAAACCTACCCCATAAGTGCGCTTAGAAGGGGCTTTGAGTAATATTTTTGCCCTGCACTTCAGTTGCTCGGCAGCGACCTATAAATAGGTTGCAACATTTTACGGTGAGGTGTCCGAGTGGCTGAAGGAGCACGCCTGGAAAGTGTGTAAGCGTTAATAGCGTTTCGAGGGTTCGAATCCCTCTCTCACCGCCATATA
>JGI24539J26755_10000318_pt1 | contig 22329 bp, 16 predicted proteins | sample NorSeaMetagenome_2_FD_26755 | JGI IMG/M metagenome (IMG submission 26755) | reverse complement strand
ACTGAGTCTGCAGTGTTTGCAGCATCATCAGTAAGAACCGTCGACATGTAATATGCCATGTCAGAGATTAATACCTGACGAGCGGTCTGACCGGTATAGCTTACCGAAGAATTTTCTTCCGCAGAAAAGTAAGTGTTAGTAAATGCATAAGTGGTTGGCATCGCATCACAAGCATCGCCGGAACCGTTAACATCCGCATCTGCCTGGTCAGTGTTCGCTACTAGCGGGCAGTTATCTTCGACATTCCCTACCGTATCACCGTCCTGGTCTTCATCACATGCATCGCCAATTCCATCGCCATCAGTGTCAGTCTGGTCAATGTTTGCTATCGCCGGGCAATTATCGCCATTATCACCCACAGTATCGCCGTCAGTGTCTACTGATTCAGCTGGATCGTTAGGGAAAGTATCAGTAGAATCTGGCACACCATCACCATCAACATCAGAGGGCGCGTTAGTGCCGCTTCCACAGCCAGCGAGGGTTGCTAATAAAAGCGTAATGAGTAACTTTGAAAATATTGAATTAGAAATCATGGTTATTCCTTTAAAGTGTCCGTTATTGAAAAGCTTAAATGCATTAGGAGTCCAAACCTGCTTGCCCAGCCTGGTAACTAACGAGGCGCGAGCTACCAATAAAGTAAGGTTTGAACTCTGATTACAGCATTACTGTTAAATTACGGAGCGAATGATAATTACTCTTAATAACAGTGTCAATAGGAATAAGAATAATTATCATTCGCAGTCAAGAAAAGGATTACCCTTGATAATAAGGGCGCTACTTGGGATATATTTTATCGACATAAAGAAATATAGATCGTGAACATCAAGATACTAGTAACACAACACTTACTACTCTGAAATTTCACCAATAGCGTCGTCTATCAACTGTTTTAACTCACCTTTCTCCTGCATTTCAGTGACGATGTCACAACCACCAATCAGCTCCCCAGCAACCCAAAGTTGCGGGAACGTGGGCCAATTTCCATATGCAGGTAAGTTGCTGCGTATTTCAGGATTAGAGAGAATGTCTACATAAGCAAACCTGCGACCACAGCCCATCAAGGCTTGGACCGTTTTAGAGGAGAACCCACATTGCGGTTGATTGGGTGATCCCTTCATATAGAGAAGTACCGCATTATTTTCTACCTGTTCGCGAATTGTTTCCATTATATCCATTGTGGCTTGCCTATATGTTTAATGAGCTAAAGCTCGAATTTTAAACCTTTTCAATCAGTGGCGACACTGTTATGGGAATTTATTTTTATAATACAATGCCTATCCTATCCGCAGTGGAATGTCGGAGAACGCCACTATCTTGCCAGCCTCCTCAATCCACGCTATGATTTGTAGATAAATTCGAGAGGCAGCTCAGCTGCCTTTTTTTATTCCGATAAATAATCGGAAAGGGAATAATGACAGCATGACTTCAACAGCACTAATGAACACTTATGGTGACCGCGCAGCGACACTTGTCAAAGGACAGGGTGCTTGGCTGTGGGATGAAAAAGGTAATAAGTATTTAGATGCATTGTCTGGAATTGCCGTATGTGGGCTCGGGCATGCTCACCCCGCCGTTACTCACGCTATTAGTGAACAATCAAATACCCTCACTCATTGTTCAAACTTTTTTACTATTCCTAATCAAGAAATTCTTGCTGAGAGGCTATGTAAAATCTCGGGTATGCGTAAAGTATTTTTTGGCAACTCTGGTGCTGAGGCAAATGAGGCCGCTATTAAAATGGCGCGGCTTTTTGGCCATCAACAAGGAATTACATTACCCACTGTACTGGTTATGGAAAATGCCTTTCATGGTAGAACTCTTGCGACGCTTAGTGCCTCCGGTGGGCGCAGAGTGCAAGCCGGATTTGAACCTCTTGTTACGGGATTTGCCAGAGCCCCTTTCGATGACATTCAGGCTCTTCAGAAAATAGCAGACAACAACCGAAATATTTGCGCTATTTTCGTTGAACCCATCCAAGGCGAGGGTGGAATTCGCATCGCCTCCAAAGAGTATCTGCAGCAGCTTAGAGTATTCTGCGATCAAAATAACTGGCTTTTGATGCTAGATGAAGTACAAACAGGCAATGGCAGAACTGGAAGGTATTTTTGTTTTCAACACAGTGATATTTTGCCCGACGTAGTAACTACCTCAAAAGGCTTGGGCAATGGATTCCCTATCGGCGCTTGTCTTGCAGCAGGAAAGGCGGCGGAGCTCATGCAGCCAGGCAACCATGGTTCTACTTTTGGCGGAAACCCACTAGCCTGTGCGGCCGCGCTGGCCACGATTAATACGTTAGATACTGAAGGACTATTGAATAGAGCATCAGCGATTGGTACAAGAATTATAGCTGGGCTTGAGAAAGGCCTAACGTCAGCGACACACGTTGTGGATATCCGCGGTATGGGATGCATGATTGGCATCGAGCTAAACCAGCCCTGTAAATCTTTATTCGCCGCCGCTATTGAGAAAGGCTTGTTAATTAACGTCACCGCAGACTCCGTTATTCGATTACTCCCGCCATTTATTCTGACTGACGAAGAGGTTGATCTGCTGATCACAATTTTAGTACCGCTAATCAGAGACTTTAAGTCTGACTAATAAGGAGATAAACCATCGCTATTCGACATTTTCTTACTCTGAGAGATTTGAGCTCCGATGAATGTAATCACATCATTCAGTCCGCTATAGCACTTAAAACTGCTCACAAGGAAGGCCGTCAGGCACGGGTCTTTGACGGAAAGGTGCTGGGTATGATTTTTGAGAAGTCTTCAACGCGAACAAGAGTGTCCTTTGAAGCTGGAATGGCTCAGCTGGGCGGCAGTGCTCTTTTTCTGTCATCCAATGATTTACAGATGGGAAGAGATGAGCCTGTGGAAGATACGGCGCGGGTCATTTCGCGTATGGTAGATTTAATCATGATTAGAACGTTTGCTCATGACAAAATCGAGCGGTTTGCTAAGTATTCTAAGGTCCCCGTTATTAATGCACTGACCGATGACTACCATCCCTGCCAGCTTTTAGCTGATATTCAAACCTACGTTGAACACCGAGGTTCAATTCAAGGACAGACAGTAGCATGGATTGGCGATGGCAATAACGTATGTCACTCGTGGATCAATGCCGCCATAACGCTTGATTTCAAATTGAACATTGCCTGCCCTGAAGGATATGAACCAAATGCAACACTGGTTGCTGAGGCCGGTGACCGAGTTACTCTTACACGAAATCCTGTGGAAGCCGTAGCAGGGGCGCAATTAGTAACAACCGACGTCTATGCCTCTATGGGCCAGGAATCTGAAGCTAAGGCAAGACTAGAGCAATTTTCTGGCTTCCAGGTCAATCATCAATTGATGTCATATGCAGCGGACGATGCTCTTTTTATGCACTGCTTGCCGGCTCATAGAAACGAGGAAGTATCGGAAGAACTACTTGAGGATGAGTCTATTTCGGTGGTGTGGGATGAGGCTGAAAACCGACTGCACGCGCAAAAGGCGTTGATGATCTTTTTACTATCGGCTAATTCTTAACGTTTACTGGTAAACAACATCGTCAATTTCATATTCAACATCGCCACTCGGCGCCTTTACCNCGACGACATCGCCAATCTCTTTACTGATTAGGGCTCTGGCAATGGGTGACTGATATGAAATCTTACCCGCTTTTACGTCCGCCTCATCATCGCCAACAATTCGATAGGTAACCGTTTCATCAGTATCCATTTTAATAATGGTCACTACAGAACCGAAGATGACACGATCACCCTGAGGTATCTTCGATATATCNATTACCTGCGCATTAGATAGCTTTCCCTCAATATCCTGAATACGGCCCTCAGCAAAACTCTGCTGCTCACGAGCGGCATGATACTCGGCATTCTCTTTAAGATCGCCATGTTCCCGTGCAGTAGAAATTGCTTCAACAATACTAGGTCGTACAACCTTTATTAAGTTGTTCAGTTCTTTCCTAAGCGCAGATTCTCCCTCGACTGTCATTGCATTCTTTTGCATTAAATAATCTCCTTATGTAACTGCTGTAAACTCCTAACCTCAATTTCACCGGCAAAATTCAACGCTTCACAAACAGCATTACCACCTGCCATAGTCGTCGTGTAGTACACGCGATGTTGCTCAGCACTGGAGCGGATAGTCGATGAATCAACAATAGCCTGTCGACCTTCGGTGGAATTGATGATTAGATCGATTTTATCACTCTTAATCATGTCGACTATATGCGGCCTACCCTCTTTCACTTTATTAACCATCTGCACTTCAAAACCGGACTCCTCAATGGCGAGCGCAGTTCCTCTAGTAGCAACTAGCTTAAAGCCAAGTGTGACCAACTTTTTAGCAAGTGCTGATAACTGATCTTTGTCACGTTGACGAACGCTAACAAACGCGGTTCCCTTAGTTGGAATTTCATCACTAGCGCCTAATTCGGCTTTTCCATAGGCCTCAGCAAATGTTGTTCCAACGCCCATCACTTCGCCTGTAGACTTCATTTCAGGCCCAAGAATCGGATCGATGCCAGGGAATTTGTTAAACGGGAACACTGCCTCTTTTACACTGAAGTAGGGTGGAATAATTTCTTTTGTAAAATTTTGCTGCTCAAGCGTCTGGCCTACCATGCAGCGTGCTGCTATTTTCGCCAGAGAGACACCAATACATTTTGACACAAAAGGAATTGTGCGGGATGCCCTTGGATTTACTTCAATAACGTAAATTTTATCATCCTGCAGCGCGAGCTGAACATTCATTAACCCACGCACACCAAGCTCACGAGCCATCTTCTTACAAACTTCTCTCATTTCGTCTTGTACGGTTTCACTAAGACTATAAGGTGGTAATGAACAGGCTGAATCACCGGAGTGTATTCCCGCCTGCTCGATGTGCTGCATAATTGCACCAATCACGACCTGCTCTCCATCACTAACCGCATCGACATCCATCTCAATAGCATTAGGTAGAAAGAAATCTAATAGCACCGGAGAATCATCTGAAACCTGAACGGCGGTTTTCATATAGTGTCGCAGCTCGTCTTCTTTATAGACGATTTCCATAGCTCGTCCACCAAGAACATAAGAGGGCCGCACCACTAGCGGATAACCAATTCCTTTAGCTAATTCAACCGCCTCATCTGCACTTCGTGCAGTGGCATTGTGGGGCTGAAGTAAACCCAGTTTTTCAATCATTTGCTGAAACCGCTCACGATCTTCTGCACGATCAATGGCATCTGGCGTAGTGCCAATGATCGGCACACCTTCCGCTTCCAAAGCACGGGCGAGTTTTAGCGGCGTTTGGCCACCAAACTGGACAATGACTCCTTTAGGCTTTTCAAGACGAACAATCTCTAGTACATCTTCTAAGGTCACCGGCTCAAAGAATAAACGATCGGAGGTATCATAGTCGGTAGAGACAGTCTCTGGGTTGCAGTTGACCATAATGGTCTCATAACCATCTTCACGCATCGCCAAAGCGGCGTGAACACAACAATAATCAAATTCGATCCCCTGCCCAATACGATTGGGACCGCCACCAAGTACAAGAATCTTATCTTTGTTGCTAGGCTGTGCCTCACATTCTTCTTCATAGGTAGAATACATGTAGGCCGTTTCAGTCGAAAATTCTGCTGCACAGGTATCTACTCGCTTGTATACAGGGTGCATATCAAAGCTATAACGATGCTCACGCACTTCAGTTTCAGAACACCGTAAAATATCTGCCAAGCGGCGATCCGCGAATCCTTTGCGCTTTAGACTATAAAGCCATTTCTCATCGAGGTCATGAAGCGTCTTACCATTTAAGTGGCTCTCTTCAATAACTAGATCTTCAATTTGCACCAAAAACCATGGATCTATTTTTGTAATTCCAAATATTTCATCGCAACTCATGCCGTGTCGAAAAGCATCGGCCAGATACCAAATTCGGTCAGGGCCCGCTTCGGCTAATTGGTTGTATAAAACAGCGCCAAAATCATCGTCGCTGGTATCAACTTTTGGATCGAAGCCAGCTACACCCACCTCTAAACCGCGTAATGCTTTTTGCATCGACTCTTGAAAAGTCCGGCCAATTGCCATAACCTCACCCACAGACTTCATCTGCGTAGTTAGGGCTTGATCTGCCTGACTAAACTTTTCAAACGCGAAGCGCGGTATTTTAGTTACTACGTAATCTATACTGGGCTCAAAGGATGCCGGAGTAGCACCTCCAGTAATTTCATTTTGTAACTCATCTAAGGTATATCCCACCGCTAACTTGGCCGCAATTCTTGCAATTGGAAAGCCAGTTGCTTTAGAGGCTAATGCAGATGATCGAGAAACCCGAGGGTTCATCTCGATAACGACTAGTCGCCCATCTTCAGGGTTAACCGCAAACTGGACATTAGAGCCACCGGTCTCAACGCCAATTTCGCGCAACACCTTGATCGAGGCATTACGCATAATCTGATATTCTTTATCCGTCAGTGTCTGAGCCGGAGCAACAGTGATTGAGTCACCGGTATGGATACCCATAGGGTCAAGGTTCTCGATCGCGCAGACAATAATACAATTATCTTTACGGTCTCTGACAACCTCCATCTCGAACTCTTTCCAGCCAATCAGCGATTCATCAATCAGCAGTTCATTGGTCGGCGAAAGATCCAAACCACGGCGGCAAATGGTTTCAAACTCTTCACGGTTGTAGGCAATACCACCGCCAGAACCACCCATGGTAAATGAGGGGCGGATAACACATGGAAAACCAAATTGATCGGCAACTTGAGTCGCTTCTTCTAGACTATGAGCAATCCCAGAATTAGGCGTACTCAGACCGATTGCCTTCATTGCCTTATCGAATCGCTCACGATCTTCAGCCTTGTCAATCGCATCCGCATTGGCACCGATCATTTCAACCGAAAATTTATCGAGCACTCCATGCTTGGCAAGATCTAAGGCACAATTAAGTGCGGTCTGGCCACCCATTGTTGGCAGTAGCGCATCAGGCCGCTCTTTCTCAATAATTCTTGCTACAGTATTCCACTCAACAGGTTCGATATAGGTCGCATCAGCCATTGAAGGATCAGTCATGATCGTGGCTGGATTGGAATTCACCAAAATAACTCTAAAACCCTCTTCTCTTAAGGCTTTACAAGCTTGGGCTCCAGAATAATCAAACTCACAAGCCTGACCAATAATAATCGGCCCTGCACCGATGATGAGAATACTTTTTATATCAGTTCTTTTTGGCATGTTTACTCCGCTAACGCATGTCGGTTAGCTTCCATTAAATCTATAAAGTGGTCAAATAGAGAGGCCGCATCGTGGGGGCCGGGACTCGCTTCAGGGTGGCCTTGAAAACTAAAAGCGGCCTTATCCGTTCTGTGTATACCTTGTAATGATCCGTCAAACAATGAGCGATGCGTAGCGACTAGATTGTTGGGTAAACTGTCTTCATCAACAGCAAACCCATGATTTTGACTGGTAATCATTACAATATTATTTTTTATATCTTCCACTGGGTGATTCGCACCGTGGTGCCCAAACTTCATTTTCATCGTTTTAGCCCCTGAGGCTAGCGCGAGTAATTGATGTCCCAAGCAGATCCCAAAAACCGGCATTTGAGTTTCTAAGATCTTTTTTATCGCGGTAATGGCATAGTCACAAGGCTCAGGATCTCCTGGTCCGTTAGAGAGAAAAACACCATCTGGATGCATCGCTAACACTTCCTCAGCCGATGTTTTTGCTGGCACCACAAGCAACTCACAATCACGGTCCACTAACATGCGTAAAATGTTCCGCTTGACCCCATAATCATAGGCAACCACCTTATACTTAGCGCTACCAGGCTGTTGTGACTTATAGCCCTCACCCAGAACCCAACTGTGCTCTGTCCATGGATAACTAGTACTGGCAGTCACCTCTTTCGCCAGATCCATGCCTTTTAGACCAGCAAACTCTCTAGCCGAGGCTAGAGCCTTTTGCTCATCAATATCGCCAGTCATGATGCAACCACTTTGAGCACCGGTCTGACGCAGTATTCTAGTTAATTTTCGAGTATCAATATCGGCAATCCCAAGTATATTTTTGCCGCTAAGGTAGTCATCTAAGCTTGCTTCACTCCGAAAGTTTGATGCCAGTAAGGGTAAGTCTCTAATAACTAACCCCGCTGCCCATATTGTGTCCGATTCTTCATCTTCAGTATTAACACCCGTGCTACCTATGTGGGGATAGGTCAGGGTGACAATTTGGCGAGCGTAAGAGGGATCAGTGAGGATTTCTTGGTAACCAGTGAGGGCTGTATTAAAAACCACCTCACCAACAGAGAGACCTTCCGCACCAATAGCAGTTCCTCTGAAAATTGTTCCGTCTGCAAGTGCAAGTACGGCTTCCCGGTGAGTATGGGAATTCACACAACCTCCTAAATATTTGACGTTCAGTCAATTAAGATCACAACCAGCCTAGCTAATTGAATCCCAATAAAAATAACTCTGAAATGATAAGCAAAATTTTCTTAAGTTTGCAAAAAAGCGAGACGAAACTGTTGGTCTCATCTCGCTTAAATAAAATACTCTGTTTTGCTCTAACCTCTCAGAACGAGACCGCTTTTTATTACCGCGGTGTTAGGAGAGAATTATAGGGAAAAAGGACCATATTGTCCATTGCCGCGGATCAAAAATTCACCAAAACATAGCGACTAGCCTAGGGCTTTAAAATCAGCTATTTGAGACCCAAAACATCTTGCATATCGAACATACCAACATCTCTATCTGCCAGCCATTTGGCAGCTCGCACCGCACCCCTAGCAAAGGCAGCCCGGCTCGATGCCTTATGAGTAATTTCCACTCGCTCACCATCAGCGGCAAATAAAATAGTGTGATCTCCAACAATATCGCCAGCTCTTACTGAAGAAAAGCCAATCGCCTTAGCGTCACGAGCACCAGACAAACCCTCTCGCCCATAAACGGCGACCTCTTCAAGATCACGACCCAAAGCATTTGCCACAGAATGACCGAGCGACAATGCAGTACCTGATGGTGCATCAACTTTATGCTTGTGATGAGCCTCGCTAATCTCGATATCAGCGTCATCACCAAGTGCTAGCGCAGCAATCTCAGCTAATTTAAAACAGAGGTTCACCCCCGTTGCAAAATTTGATGCCATGCAAACAGCGGCACTCTCGCTGACGGATTGAACAGATTGGAGTTGATCTGAGGTTAAACCCGTGGTCCCAATAACCATTTTTTTAGTATATTGGTGGCAAATCTGAGCATTATTTGCTGTCGAAGCTGGGACACTAAAATCAATAAGAGTGTCAAACGCATCAACCACGTCAAGTACCGAACTCACCACTGTGACATTATTACGTCCAATCCCTGCCAACTCTCCGGCATCACTACCAATATGCTGACTGGCTGAGTGTTCGATAGCCGCAGTTAACTGCGCACCATCGGTTGCAGCCAGTGCTTCAATCAGCGCTTTACCCATGCGGCCGCCGGCTCCAGTAATCGCTATATTGCGCACCACATCTCTCCTCGTTAAATCAAACGCCCTAATTATTGACACCAAGCATTACTTTACACTCAACTCGTCAGGTTATCGAAAAATTTCTTCACACCATCAAACCAGTTAGTACTGCGCGGGGAGTGCTTACTTGCGCCCGCTAAACTTTCATCAAAGCTTTGCAATAAAGCACGCTGTTCAGCACTTAGATTAACCGGCGTCTCAACTACGACTCTACATAACAAGTCACCCTGCGCACCACCCCGAACTGGAGCCACTCCTTTACCACGCAGACGAAATAGCTTACTACTCTGAGTTTCAGCAGGGATCTTTAACTTAACCTTACCCGATAGTGTAGGAACTTCAAGGTCACCCCCTAACGCCGCCTGAGCGAAACTAATAGGCACCTCACAATGTAAGTTGCTTCCATCGCGGACAAAAATATTATGCTCGCGCACATTCATCTGTACGTACAAATCACCGGCAGGACCTCCCTGAGGGCCCGCCTCTCCTTTACCGGACAAGCGAATTCTATCGCCAGTATCGACACCAGCAGGAATTTTTACAGAAAGTGTTTTACGCTCTTCTTTAACACCTTGTCCGTGACATGTACCACAAGGATCCGAAATCATCTTTCCACGACCACGGCATGTTGGGCAAGCTTGCTGAACAGAGAAAAAGCCCTGAGACATTCTCACCTGTCCTACCCCGCCACATGTATCACAGGTTACCGGAGCCGTACCTTTCCGAGCACCCGAACCGCCGCATGGATCACAGTGCGTCATGGTAGGCACTTCAATTTGCACGGTCTTTCCTTTTACAGCGTGCTCTAAATCGAGGTCTAAATCGTAGCGTAAATCTGAGCCTCTAGCCGGACCACTTCGGCCACGACCTCCGCCACCGCCGAAAATATCACCAAAAACATCACCAAAAACATCACTGAAACCAGCGCCACCCTGCTGACCGCCACCACTTTGATCTAATCCAGCATGCCCGAACCGGTCATAGGTAGACTTTTTATCAGCATCGCTCAGTATTTCATAAGCCTCTTGGGCTTCTTTGAATTTTTCGTCAGCATTTTTATCATCTGGGTTACGATCAGGATGAAACTTCATCGCTATGCGACGAAATGCTTTCTTTATTTCTGGAGCAGAGGCACTGCTATCCACTCCAAGTACTTCGTAATAATCCCGCTTAGCCATACTTTGCTTACTTCCCAACTATTATCTACAGCGCTTTCGCGATAGATAGAGCCTTAAATAAAGAGGCGCGAGGGTTATTTTGAGATATCGCTCAAAATTCACTTCGCGCCTAAACTTAACAACCAATGAGCCTACTCAAATAAACATTACTTAGTATCTTCTTTAGCATCCTCGTCTTTCACTTCTTCGAACTCGGCATCCATAGCATCATCGCCCGGAGCTTGCTCGCCTGCAGGCTGCTCGCCCGCTTCTGCTTGTTCTGCATAAAGCTTTTGAGCTAATCCAGCTGAGGCTTCAGAAAGCACTTTAGCAGCTTCATCTATCGCATCCTTGTCATCGCCCTGAACTGCTGCCTCAACCTGCTTAACACCAGCTTCAATCGCGGCTTTTTCCTCATCAGTAGCTTTATCACCAGCCTCTTCCAAGGTTTTCTTAGCCGCATGAGCCAGGCCATCAGCGGTATTACGCGCCTGAACCAGTTCTTCAAACTTTTTATCTTCAGCAGCGTTAGCTTCTGCATCTTTCACCATGGCATCAATCTCTTCATCAGACAGTCCTGATGAGGCTTTGATGATAATTGACTGCTCTTTACCCGTCGCCTTGTCTTTCGCACCCACATTCAAAATACCGTTAGCATCGATATCAAAGGTAACTTCAATCTGTGGCATGCCTCTTGGTGCAGGCGGAATATCCGACAAGTCAAAACGACCCAACGATTTATTTTGAGTCGCCTGCTTGCGTTCACCTTGAACTACGTGAATCGTCACAGCAGCTTGATTATCATCAGCAGTGGAGAATATTTGTGATTTCTTAGTAGGAATAGTCGTATTCTTTTCAATCACTGGGGTTGCTACACCACCCATAGTCTCAATACCTAAGCTCAAGGGGGTAACATCCAATAGCAATACATCAGTAACGTCACCAGAGAGAACGGCGCCTTGCAAACCAGCACCAACGGCTACAGCCTCATCGGGATTAACATCCTTGCGGGGCTCTTTACCAAAGAACGCAGTTACCTTGTCTTGAACCATTGGCATGCGTGTTTGACCACCCACCAAAATAATCTCATCAATCTCTGATGTAGACTTGCCGGCGTCTTTCAGAGCCGTCTTCAACGGTTGTAAAGAACGCTCAACCAAATCTTCTACTAAGGATTCGAGCTTGGCACGAGTCAACTTAACTACCAAATGTTTGGGACCAGTAGCGTCAGCAGTAATGTACGGTAGATTAACTTCTGTTTGCTGACTTGATGATAATTCGATTTTCGACTTTTCAGCCGCTTCTTTCAAGCGCTGCATAGCCAACGGATCACCGTGTAAATCAATGCCACTGTCCTGCTTAAATTCTTCTGACAAGTACTCAATTAAGCGCATATCAAAGTCTTCACCACCCAAGAACGTATCACCGTTAGTAGCTAGCACTTCAAATTGCTTTTCACCATCGACATCGGCTATTTCAATAACCGAAATATCGAACGTTCCGCCACCCAGATCATAGACTGCAACAACGCTATCGCCAGGAGTCTTGTCGATGCCATATGCCAATGCCGCTGCAGTAGGCTCATTAATAATCCGCTTAACATCTAAACCTGCAATTCGCCCTGCATCCTTAGTTGCCTGACGCTGAGAATCGTTGAAGTAAGCTGGTACAGTAATTACCGCTTCAGTCACTGCTTCGCCAAGATAGTCCTCAGCGGTTTTTTTCATTTTCTTTAAAATTTCAGCCGAGATTTGTGGTGCCGCTTTAGCATCACCTTTAATCTCTACCCAGGCATCACCGTTATCTGCTTTAACGATTTTATAAGGAACCATTTTGATATCTTTTTGCACAACGTCATCTTCAAAACGACGACCAATAAGACGCTTCACCGCATAAACTGTATTTTCAGGGTTAGTCACGGCCTGTCGTTTTGCCGACTGGCCTACTAAAATCTCGCCATCATCAGCAAAAGCGACTACTGAGGGAGTCGTTCTTGCGCCCTCTGCATTCTCAATTACCTTGGGCTTATCGCCTTCAAGTACTGACACACATGAGTTGGTTGTACCCAAATCAATTCCGATAATCTTTCCCATCTCTTAACTCTCCGTTACTTGTCTTAAAACCTTCAACAGGTCTTATTAAAAAAATATTTGCTTAACCCTTATATGGGTGTGGCTTTAGAAACTTCAAGGGTACCTGTCTTCAAATAACCCTTTTTAATCAACCCGCTTTTGATACAACGACCATCGCCGGACGCACTAGACGGCCGTTGAGCGTATAACCTTTTTGGAATACATCCATTACCGTATTAGGCTCCAAATCAGGATTGGGTACCATACTGACCGCTTGATGCAGATCAGCATCAAAGGGTTGGCCTGCAGGGTCTACAACATCAACTTTGAAACGGCCGAGGACATCAAAGAAAGATTTAAGCGTTAACTCTAGGCCCGTCGCTACGGCTTTTTGTGCGTCATCGGCAGCGTCAATCGTACTTAATGCACGCTCAAGATTGTCTACTACAGGTAGCAGCTCGGCAGTGAATTTATCTAACGCATACTTATGAGCGTTCTCTACATCGCGCTCAACGCGGCGTCGGACATTTTGCATTTCTGCCTGAACTCTAAGTACCTGATCATTGGCCTTACTAACCTGCTCCTGCAGTTCTTCTGTCTCAGATAGTTGATCTTCTGCTAAAAGCTCCTCAACGATCTCCGCATCAAGATCTTTCGCTTTCTCAGCCGCTACGGCTTCAGCTGCAGTATCAGCTGAATCCAATGTCTTTTCTTCGCCCTCATTTACTTCTTCATGCATACTCTTTTCCTCAAACTCTGTTTAACAATTACGCGAATCACTAAGATTATTGATTCGGTGGTTAGTAACCTTTACCCTAGTGCTAAATATGGGGACAAACTCCTGAGTTTCAAGCGATGGCAACAGTAAAATATGCTTGCCATGGCTTTTTATTAATCGGCGGGTAAAAACTTTGCTTCTTTCGATCACTATTAATAATTACACCCTCGTTGAATCTCTTGAAATAGAATTCGAAAAAGGGACTACTGCTATAACCGGTGAAACGGGTGCTGGAAAGTCATTGGTTTTAGATGCGCTCGGCATGGCATTGGGCGACCGCGCAGATACCGATACTATTCGGCATGGAAAGCCACGTGCTGAAATTACGGCAACCTTTGATGTTAACAATATCGAAGATGCTAAAAAGTGGTTATATGATAATGATTTCAATAGTGATGAAAATTGCATACTCCGACGGATATATACTACAGAGGGTCGCTCTAAGGGCTATATTAATGGCCAACCCAGTACCATGTCTCAACTACAAGAGTTGGGTGATATGCTCACAGATATTCACAGCCAGCATGAGCACCAATCACTGCTAAGAAAAGATACTCACAGGCGTCTTTTAGATGAGTATGCAAAGGCCGAGGATTTAACTAAACAGATAGCCAGCCATTTCACCCTATGGCATAAAACCAATAATGACTTAAATAATCTTCTGAAGCGCTCTGATGAATTAGATGCTCGAAAAGAATTGCTTAGCTTTCAAGTCACTGAATTGCAACAGCTTGATCTTAAAGGGGTGCATTTAGGCCAACTCGAGTTAGAGCAAAAAACACTCGCCAATGCTGAACAAATAGTTCAAGACAGCCATAGCTTGCTGTCTATTTGTGAGCAAGCTGAAGGGTTTAATTTGCGCGACGGCCTTAACCGAGCTCTTTCTATTTTGGCAACCATAGATTACAAACCTGNCGCGCTAGAAACGACTGAAGAACTTCTGCAAGGCGGCTTGATTCAAGTCGAGGAAGCGATCACTGAGCTGGGTCACCATATCGATAAATTTGAGGCAGACCCTCAAAGACTTCAGGTGGTTGAAGATGAACTGTCGGTAATTTTTCAGTTAGCTCGCAAGCATCGAGTATCGCCAGACCAGCTAGAAGAGACCCAAACCAGTTTAGAGTCCGAGCTGAAAAGTCTTCTCGGCGGAAGTGAAAATGTCGACGCTTTACAACTGAAGCTAGCCGATTTGTCTGAAAAATATATGGCCCTTGCAAAGAAATTGTCCGCTAAACGAAAAGTGGCGGCAAAAACCATGGCAATTGAGATTAATCAACAACTTCAATCCTTATCAATGGAAGGAGCGGAACTACTAATACAACTTTCTCCAAATCCTAGCGATGAATATCGATCTACTGGTTTGGAAGACATTGAGTTTTTATTAGCGAGCAACCCCGGTCAGCCACATAAAATGCTGGCAAAAATTGCCTCTGGCGGGGAGCTGTCAAGAATTAGCCTCGCCATCCAAGTAGTTGCCGCAGGTCATTCAAATATACCCACACTGGTCTTTGATGAGGTCGATGTCGGTATTGGAGGCAGCACTGCAGATGTTGTTGGGAGCTTACTCAAACAGTTGGGTAATCGAGGGCAGGTGATAAGTGTCACTCACCAACCTCAGGTGGCCGCTCATGCCCATCATCATTACTTAGCAAGCAAGACTGTGGAGGGTAACAATACAGAGTCTCTGATGTCGCCCTTAAATCAGCAGCAACGGATAGACGAACTTGCGCGCATGTTAGGCGGGGCCACTGTGACAGAACAAACGCTGTCTCATGCATCAGAGCTGCTCAGTTTGGCATCATCGTAAATTAGCTGATTGATAAAACTAGTAGATTTTTGGCAAAAAAAACCCCGGTTAATAACCGGGGTTTTTTATTACTACGTTACTATCAAGCTATGCTTCTGGCTCTGACTCAGGAGTAGCGTCTGCAGCAGGAGTAGCGTCTGCAGCAGGAGCAGGTGCTTTCTCAGGCACAGTGCCTTCTTCTATCTGAGCTTCTTTGATCGACAGCTTAACGCGGCCACGGTTATCAATCTCTGTAACCTTAACTCGTACGTCCTGACCTTCGGTCAAGTAGTCCGTGACTTTAGCAACACGCTCTTGCGCGATCTGTGAGATGTGAACTAACCCGTCAGTGCCTGGCATGAAGTTAACAAAAGCACCGAAGTCTACAATGCGTACAACTTTACCGTCGTAAATAGTACCTGGCTCTGGATCGGCAACGATTGCTTTAATAGCATCCATTGCAGCGTTCAGACCTTCAGTATCTTCTGAGTAAATCTTCACTGCGCCATCATCATTAATATCAATGGTTGAGTTATGGTCTTCGCAAAGGCCACGGATAGTCGCACCACCTTTACCAATTACATCACGGATTTTATCTGAATCAATTTGCATAACACCCATACGTGGTGCTGTGTCAGCCACTTCGTCACGACCGCTGGCAAGTACCTTGTTCATTTCATCCAAAATATGTAGTCGGGCAGTCATGGCTTGCTCTANCGCAATCTCCATGATTTCTTCAGTGATACCTTCAATTTTNATATCCATCTGCAGAGCAGTAATTCCCGCTGCTGTTCCGGCAACTTTAAAGTCCATATCGCCAAGATGATCTTCATCACCTAAGATATCAGTCAAAACTGCAAAGCCTTCGTCTTCTTTAACTAGACCCATAGCAATACCAGCAACCGGTGCTTTTAATGGTACGCCGGCGTCCATTAANGCCAAGCTTGAACCACAAACCGATGCCATAGAGCTAGAACCGTTAGATTCAGTAATCTCAGATACCACTCGCATGGCATAAGGGAACTCTTCAGGATTAGGTAGTACCGCATTGATACCACGACGCGCTAAGCGTCCATGACCTACTTCACGACGGCTAGTAAAGCCGATACGGCCACATTCGCCAACTGAGTAGGGAGGGAAGTTATAGTGCAACATGAACGGATCATCACGACGGCCTTCAAGCGCATCAATCATTTGAGAGTCACGAGTAGAGCCCAGGGTTGCAGCAACGATCGCCTGAGTTTCACCACGAGTGAACAGCGAAGAACCATGCACCTTAGGAAGAATACCCACTTCAACGTTAATACCACGAACTGTTTTAGTGTCACGGCCGTCAATCCGTGGCTCGCCACGAATAATTCTGCCACGTACTACTTTCTTTTCGAGCTTCTTAAACGCATCTTTAATGTCGTCTACTGACGCACCATCTTCAGAGGCTAATTCCGCATAAGCGCGATCACGCAGAGCGTTTACACTGACCACTCGCTCTTGCTTATCAACAACCTGGTAAGCCGCATCAACCTCAGCGCCTACTAAGTTGTGTAACGCTTCTTTAAGTTCAGCGTTCTCGACTTCACCCTGCCAATCCCAACGAGGCTTTCCAGCTTCATCGGCAAGTTGCTGGATAACGCTAATTACTGTTTGCATTTCTTGGTGAGCAAAAAGAACACCGCCTAACATGATATCTTCTGATAACTCACTGGCCTCAGACTCAACCATAAGAACAGCATCTTTAGTACCCGCTACAATCATATCAAGTGACGATCCTGCCAGTTCACTATAAGTTGGATTCAGAAGATAGCCTGACTCTTCGGTATAACCAACCCGAGCACCACCAATAGGCCCATTAAAGGGAATACCAGAGATTGAAAGGGCAGCCGATGTTCCGATCATTGCAGCAATATCTGGATCGATATTTTTCTCTGCTGAAATAACAGTACAGACAACCTGAACTTCATTCTTAAAGCCATTAGGGAAAAGAGGGCGAATTGGACGGTCAATCAATCTTGACGTCAGCGTCTCTTTCTCATTAGGTCGACCTTCACGCTTGAAAAATCCGCCTGGGATCTTACCCGCAGCATAGGCTTTCTCGACGTAATGCACACCTAGCGGGAAAAAATCCATACCCGCTTTGGCTTCTCTTGCGCCAACAACAGTACAAAGTACTGATGTATCATCGATTGAACATAAAACAGCACCGGTTGCCTGTCTGGCGATACGGCCTGTTTCCAACGTAACGGTATGATTACCGTATTGAAATTTCTTAATTAAAGGATTCATAATTTTACCTTTGTTATTTTCCATGTAGCGTCTTGTCTACGTCCTGCTTATGCGCTGCTCGGGTTACTTATAGCTACCACAAAGAATAGCTATAAGTAACTCGATCAGCATAGATACAGGCATCATGTAAAGACGATTTAAATTAGATGTTCACTAATAACAGTACGGCCCCTAAATAGGAGCCGCACCATGAACACTTATCGACGTAAACCAAGCTTCTTAATCAGTTGGCTATAACGTTCCACATTCTTACCCTTCAAATAATCGAGTAATTTGCGACGCTGGTTAACCATTCGAATAAGACCGCGACGTGAATGATGATCTTTTTTATGATCGCCAAAATGGTCTTGTAGCTTGTTAATATTTACGGTTAGCAATGCAACCTGCACTTCAGGTGATCCTGTATCGTTCTCACAGGTAGCATGTTCAGCGACGATTGCGGCTTTTTCTTCTGCACTTAGTGCCATGATGATTCACTCCAATATGCGAGTTAAAAAATTCAGGTTTGCCCGCGCATATTTACAGACAACCCAACTTAAGAACTGATACTTATGTACCAGCATTTATCGATGGTTATTAACTCAAACCATCTGAATACTATTTTTCCTGCAAGGGNTTAACGCTCTAGGCGTCTTCAACCACTAATCTTTTCGGGGCCACTTGGCCTTCTGCGGTAACTTCACCGACACCCAGAAAGTCTCCGCCCTCGCGAAAGACGCGCACTATATCCCCTTCTTGACCATTACGAAAGGCTTGATTTGACATCACCGGCTGACCCAATTGAAAATATCCGGCCACTACCGCTGATAATTCCACCGCCATTCGGTCTGCCACCGCAATATCCATGGGCTTAAGTAACTCATCAAGGCCTGTCGGGTCAACGGTTTCTCGCAATTTTTGCAACTCTTCAAGCGTCATTGTATCGGCGTCTGTGAAAGGCCCAGCAATATTACGATGCAGTGCGCTGACATGAGCCCCGCAACCAAGAGCANTTCCCAAATCTTCGGCTAAACTGCGGACATAAGTCCCTTTACTCACATGGACTTCCACATCTAACTCCGCCTTTGGTCCTGGACGAAACCCTAAAATATTATATTTAAATATAGTCACCGGACGAGCTTCTCGCTCAACTTCAATACCTTGGCGAGCTAGCTTATAGAGAGGCTGGCCATTGTGTTTTAAAGCGGAATACATAGACGGAATTTGTAAAATATCGCCTCTAAAAGCCTCGATTGCTAATTCAATCTGCGCCTCAGTGACCGTTGAGGCGTCTTGTTCTTGACGCACAGTACCATCACAATCACCGGTCTCAGTGCGCACACCGAGAGTAAAAGTACTACGATAGTGTTTATCTGAATCCAGTAAGAACTGACTAAACTTGGTTGCCTCACCCAAACAAATGGGTAGCACACCTGTCGCAAGCGGATCTAAACTGCCAGTGTGACCTGCTTTGTTCGCATCAAATAGATTTTTAACCCGCTGTAAAGCTTGGTTAGATGATAACCCCAGCGGTTTGTTGAGCAGAAAAATACCGTTTACTGAACGACCTCGATTGCGCCTACGAGCCAATGCTAATGACCTTCGTTGTCCACAGGCTGATCATCTTGATCGGAGTCCTGTTGCGTTGACATTGCGTAATCAATCAGTGCTGAAAGATGCTGACCTCGACGACCACTTTCGTCAAACAAAAAGGTCAACTTGGGAGTGATACGTAGCTTGATACTAGACGCGAGTAATTTTCGCAGGTAACCAGATGCACCGTTTAGGGCGCTCATCGCTTCGTCGATCTCTTCCTGAGTACGCTCACCTAGAAATGTCACATGTATTTTTGCATACGCTAGGTCACGGCTCACATCGACATCAGTGACGCTAACCATACCTACTCTAGGATCACGAACACCCTCACGAATCAATACCGCCAACTCTTGTTGGACGGCATCTGAAACGCGTTCTGCTCGGGTAAATTCTCTTGGCATAGTAGTCTTTAGTTACACCTAATTATGGGTTAGTTCGATATATAGAACCCATTAAAGTGAACGCTTTACCTCAGTGATATCATACACTTCGATGAGATCTCCAGCCTTGACGTCGTTGTAATCCTTAACGCCGATACCACACTCCATGCCATTACGCACTTCACTAGCCTCATCTTTAAAGCGACGCAGAGATTCCAATTCACCCTGGTAAATAACCACGTTATCACGAAGCACTCGAATAGGTTTACTTCGTTGAACAGATCCTTCAGTCACCATACATCCAGCAATCGCGCCAAATTTTGGCGAACGGAATACGTCACGCACTTCTGCAATACCTACGATTTCTTCGCGAGTTTCTGGCGCTAACATGCCAGAAAGAGCTGACTTAACTTCATCCAACAGATTGTAGATAATGCTGTAGTAACGAATTTCAATATTTTCCTTCTCAGCCAATCCCTTAGCGGAACCGCCCGCTCGAACATTGAAGCCCAAAACAATAGCACCAGTGGTCAAGGCTAAGTTGATATCTGATTCGGTAATACCACCGACACCAGACGCAACAATATCAACAGCAACTTCATCGGTTGCAAAATCATGTAGCGCACTGTTAATTGCCTCTAGNGAGCCTCTTACATCTGTTTTAACAATTAAATTAAGCTTGTTGACCTGNGCACTGCCCATATCAGAAAACATGTTTTCCATCTTGGCAGCTTGCTGACGAGACATTCTCTCATGACGAGATTTGGTAACTCTTAAATCAACAATTTCTTTAGCCTTTCGTTCATCGGCAACCACAAAAAACTCATCGCCGGCGTTAGGAACTTCATCTAACCCTAAAATCTCAACCGGAATAGAAGGTCCAGCCTCAATAATCGGCTTTTGCATCTCGTTGGTCATAGCTCGAATCTTACCGACACTTTCGCCGGCCAGCATAAAGTCACCTTTACGCAGAGTACCTTGCTGTACAAGAGCCGTAGCAACCACACCACGGCCTTTATCAACCCTTGCTTCGACAATCACACCGCGAGCAGGCACATCAACAGGGGCCTTCAATTCAAGTAGTTCGGCTTGCAACAGCACTGCTTCGAGCAATTCCTCAATACCGTCACCGGTCTCGGCAGATACTTTCATAAACTGAGTATCACCGCCCCATTCTTCAGGGATAACATCTTTTGCGCCCAACTCACTGGTCACTCTCTCTGGATCTGCACCTTCTTTGTCCATCTTATTGATGGCAACAACCAAAGGTACACCAGCTGCTTTAGCATGTTGAATTGCTTCTTCTGTCTGAGGCATTACGCCGTCATCGGCAGCAACCACTAAGATAACCACGTCAGTGGCCTGGGCTCCACGTGCACGCATAGCTGTAAAGGCTGCGTGACCTGGTGTATCTAAGAAGGTCACCATGCCCTTGGGTGTATTAACATGATATGCACCAATGTGCTGTGTAATACCACCCGCTTCTCCCGAAGCAACATGAGTTTTCTTTATTCGGTCAAGTAATGAGGTCTTGCCGTGATCGACATGGCCCATTACCGTAACAATTGGTGCGCGAGCCTCTCCGTCATTGACACTTTCAATGTCTTCAAACTGCCTGGCTAACTGGTCTTCAACGGTATTCTCAACGGCAGCTATTGGCTGATGACCCAACTCTTCAACCACCAAAAAAGCAGTCTCTTGATCAATTACTTCGTTAACATTAGCCATCACGCCTAACTTCATCAGCCCTCTTACAACGACACCTGCTTTGAGTGCCATCTTGGCGGCTAGTTCACCCACAGTTAACTCTTCAGGAATCGCAACTTCAAAAGTCTTCTTTTCTACGGGTCGTTTAAAGGTGTGCTTGTTATCCATTTTAAGCGCTGCGCGAGAAGCTTTAAGTCGGCCTTTACCGAACCTATCATCGCCATCATCGAGCTGTAATCTAGGTTTCTTCTTACCCGATTTACCAAGCGGTTTCTTAGCCTTTCTGGCTAACTTGTCATCATCATCATTTGGCTTATCATGTCTACGCGCTTTATCTTGTACCGGTTCGGTAGCCACTATAGGAATATGCTTGGTAGTCTTACCGGCCTTTTTGGCTTCCTCACTGGCAAGCACAGAAGCCGCTTCAGCAGCTTTTCGCGCTTCTTCGGCAAGTTTGTCGTCAGCCTTCTGCTCTGCTACTTTAAGTACATCTTCTGCGGCTTTACGACGATTCAAAATACCAGCGATTCGCTGCTCTTCCACATTGTCAGTGCCCGAGCTTCTTCTAGCAGGGACGGCCGCTTCAGGAGCAACGGCTTCAGAAGTTACCGCTTCAGCCGCCGCCGCTTCAGCCGCAGCTTGCGCCTCTAATTCAGCGAGCTGTTGGGCCGCTAGTTCGGCTTCTTCACGAGCTTTAACTTCACTCTCAAGGTCAACTTGCGCCTGCAATTCTTCGTCACTACGCTTTACGTAAGTACGTTTTTTACGCACTTCAATATTGACAGTTTTACGATTTCCGGACCGAAGCGTACTGACGGTCTTGCGCCTTAGCGTAATTTTCTTTGGTTCATCCGAATTTTCACCATGCAACCCTTTGAGATAACCAAGCAGGATTTGCTTCTCATCATCGGAGACCGTGGCCTCAGCCGACGCATGGGAAAGACCTGCTTCTTTCATTTGCATTAGCAAACGATCGACAGATGCTCCCACGGTTTTTGCTAATTCAGTTACTGTAACTTCAGCCATCGGTTATCCTCTATTACAACCCGATTAATTATTCGCTTTATTCTTCTGCGAACCAAGGTGCACGTGCAG
>JGI24539J26755_10000307_pt1 | contig 22705 bp, 19 predicted proteins | sample NorSeaMetagenome_2_FD_26755 | JGI IMG/M metagenome (IMG submission 26755) | reverse complement strand
CTTATAAGTAGAGACACTTTATTTGTATCAGCCAAAGAATCAGTGTTTGATCAAAATTATATTAAAAATAGAGATCAAAAATATCCATTGGACATTAGTTCACTTGAGAATATTCCAAATACAAGCATCTCTTACAATATAGATGCTAATGTAATTGAAAAAGGAAAAGTTACAGTACAAGTTTTTGAAATTTCAGCTACATATGGTGATGTATTTAACGGATTAGATGCAAAAAACAAAAAATATGATCTAAACAACCTACTTAAAGTAGGTTCAATGAGTGAAGCATCATTAAATGGAAACTGGGGAGAATAATCCAATTATTCAAATTGTAGACAAATCATTTAATAATGATTTTCTAAGCCAATATCATCTTTCTATAGAACTGAGTAAAAAGACATTATCATACTGTATAATTGATACAAAAAAATTAAGATGTCATCTATTACATTCAGTGAATTATAACAACCAAGAAGACCTTTCAAATTTACTAAGTAATGATATGTATATTACTAAGGAATTCTATTCTAAATCCATTTCATTATCTAATTTTCCCAACACATTAGTTCCTACAGAATTATATAATCAAAAAGATAATAATAAAATATTTGAGTTAAATCATGGGAAAGCAGAAGTCATTTTAATAGATGATTTAAATGATTATCAAATTAAAAATATTTATTCAATACCAGAATCATTAAATCAAACAATAAATAATTTAATACCTAATATTAATATTAAGTCTCAGACAACTATATTGATTGACTATATATTATCTAAAAACTATAATGCTGAAAAGTTAACATTATATATTAAAGATAATTATGTAAATATTTTAATTACATATAATAATCAATTAATATTCCAAAATAAATTCAAATTCTCTACCAAAGAAGATTTATTATTTTACAGCTTGTTTTGTATACAAGAAATGAATCTCTCACCAGAAAAAATAGACACTGAGATTTATGGGAATATAAGTAAATCAGAATTTCAAATTCTTTATGAATACATTAGAAATATTAAATATGGCAATAAATTAAAAGATATTAGCTTTAGTAATGAATTTCATAAAATTGAGGAGCATTGTTTTAATATTCTATACCGTCAACACTTATGCGAATAATTTCTGGTGATCAAAAAGGAAGAAAGTTTGAAGCACCACAAAACCTTCCAGTTCGACCAACAACAGACAGAGCTAAAGAAGCACTTTTTAACATTATAGAAAACAGGTATAATTTAAATGATAAAGAAATCCTAGATATATTTAGCGGAACTGGCAATATTAGCTTTGAATTCTCATCAAGATACTCAACTTCAGTTACTAGCGTAGATAATAATATTAAGTGCATTGATTTTATTCAAAAAATTAGTGATGAATATAATTTTGAAATTAAAACAATTCAATCTGATGCCACAAAATTTCTAGAAGAAACAGATTTAAAATTTCATCTTATTTTTGCTGATCCTCCATATAATTACCCAAAATATCAAGAATTAAAAAATCTAATTCTAGATAAAAAACTAATTCATAAAAATGGATGTTTGATAATAGAGCATGATAAAAACACAATATTTCATGAAGAAAATATGGAATTAAGAAAATATGGAAATGTAAATTTTAGTATTTTTAGTTTATAATTAATGTTAATTTTAGAATCTATAACTTTACAATATAATGATTAAAACTGCAGTTTTTCCTGGATCGTTTGCGCCATTCACTATTGGACATAAATCAATAGTTGATAGAATGCTTCCATTATTTGACAAAATAATAATTGCAATTGGTAATAATTCATTAAAAAATGACTCCTACTCTATTGACAAAAAAATTAATTGGATTAAAAAGATATACTTAAATCAATCTCAAATAGAGGTAATATCTTATGAAGGACTAACTATTGAACTATGTAATAAAAAAGAAGCAGATTATATTATTAGAGGTATAAGAGATGAAAGAGATTTTAAATTTGAACAAAAAATCTCTCAAAACAATAAAGAACTTGCACCTAAAATTGAAACTTTACTTATTTCAACCCTTCCAATATATTCTCATATTTCCTCATCAATTGTGAGAGATATCATAAATCATAAAGGAGATATAAGTAAACTTGTACCTAATCCTTTAGAACTCTATAAGTTTTTTGATTTATAAAAAATAGCTATATTTTTGACAAAAAATCTACTAATTTTCTTACTGAAATTCCTCGATGACTAATAATGCCTTTTTCTGTTTTATCCATCTGTGCAAATGTTAATTCTGAATCAATAGGCAAAAAGATAGGATCATAACCAAAACCATCTAAGCCAATTTTATTTTTTGTAATCTCACCTAAACATTCTCCATTAAAAAGATATTCATGACCATCTATAATTAATGCAATAACTGTTCTAAATTTTGCCTTTCTATTTTTAATACCATTTAATTTATTAAGTACTTTATTCATGTTATCCTCTGCTAAACATTCTAAGCCAGCGTACCTTGCAGAATAAACTCCAGGGTCACCATTTAAAGCATCAATCTCAAGCCCAGTATCATCAGCAAAACAACTACATCCATATTTAGAGTAAATAAAATTTGCTTTTTCTAAGGCATTCCCCTCTAATGTTAATTGATTTTCTGGCAACTCATCATGACACTCAATATCATTAAACTTATAATATTAATATTATTAGGAACAAGACTTTTAATTTCCTGAAGTTTATTCTGATTGTTCGTAGCAAAAACTATTTTCATTTATTTATGGTGATATTTCTCATTATTAATTATTGTAAAAGATCGATATAGTTGTTCTATAAAAAACAAACGAACCATTTGATGTGAAAATGTCATTTTTGACAAAGATAATTTTTCATTACTTAAATCATAAATTTCATTTGAAAAGCCAAAAGCTCCACCAANAACAAATACAATTCTTTTATAACTATTTAACATATATTTTTGCATCTTCTTTGAAAAATCAATGGAATTGAGATTAACACCATTCTCATCAAGCAATATAATATAATCATTAGGTANCATNAATCTAATAATTGCCCCNCCTTCCTTTCTTTTTAACTCTATCTTACTTAAATTTTTTGAATTTTTAATATTAGGAATCTCTATTGATTCAAAATCAATATAATGCGATAATCTTTTTACATAACTTCCAAATTCAGTTTTAGCATAATCATTAGAGGTCTTGCCAACTGATAACAATACAATCTTCATTATTTCGTATTTTTGACAATATTAATAATTTGCTATAAATGATAGATATAGAACTTGAGAAATTTATTAAAAATTCCTTAAAAGAGGATCTTAAAGGGGGTGATCATACATCGTTGGCATGNATTAATAAAAACGCTAAAAATTCGGCACATTTAATCGTAAAGGATAATGGNATTATTGCAGGANTTGAGTTAGCAGTTTTTATATTCCATATTGTTGATAAAAAACTCAAAACAACACTACTATTTAAAGATGGAGATAGTGTTAAAGAAGGAGATATTATATTAATTGTTTCAGGAAATTCGCAATCTATACTTTTAGCTGAAAGATTAGTTCTTAATTGCATGCAAGCAATGAGCGCTATAGCAAGTAAAACAAATAATATTTGCANGCTAATATCAACAACTAAAACAAAAGTACTAGATACNAGGAAAACTACACCCTTNAATAGAAAAATTCAAAAATGGGCAGTAAAAATTGGTGGTGGACACAATCATAGATTTGGCCTTTTTGATATGATAATGATAAAAGATAATCATATAGATTTTTCTAATGGAATAACTAATGCTATTCATAAAACGAAACAGTATCTAAAAGATGAAAAGCTTAATCTTGATATAATTGTTGAAACTAGAAATTTAAATGAAGTAAATGAAGTATTAATAGAGGGTGGTGTGAGACGAATTTTACTTGATAATTTCTCATTTTCAGACACAAAAAAAGCTNTTAAAGCTATAAACAACAAGTTTGAGACTGAATCTTCTGGCGGAATTACTGAAGATAATATCTTAGAGTATGCAAAATGTGGTGTCGACTTTATTTCTTTAGGTGCTTTAACACACACTATAAAGAACTTCGATCTTAGCTTAAAAGCTTTATGAAAGATATTTTTTTTATTAAACTAATTAAAAAAATCAAACCATATGGCTTTTCAGGACTTAGTATATATGATGTCACTATTTTTTTTATTACAGGATTAAAAGAGGGAGCTATAACAACAAGAGCATCATCTCTAGCTTTTAATTTCTTTCTTGCTTTTTTTCCTTCTATAATAGTTTTTTTTACTCTTATACCATACATTCCTATAGAAGGTTTTCAAGAAACATTAATGGAAATATTATCAAATATTCTTCCTCCCTCAACAAATGCTTTAACATTTGAAACATTAGAAGACATAATTAACAATCAAAGAGGAGGATTGCTTTCTATTGGGTTCTTACTTGCACTATATTTTTCAACAAATGGAATGAGCTCACTTATACAAGCTTTTAATGCATCATATCATATTAGAGAAAATAAATCAATATTTAAACAACAAGTATTGTCAATTGTATTGACATTAATTTTATCTGGATTAGTATTTATTACTATCTTATTAATTATTTTTGGAAAAATAACAGTTAACTATTTAATAGAATTTCAATATATAAATTCAAATGAAATATTTATTTTAAATGGTGCAAAATGGATTATATTAATCACAATGTTATTTTTTGGCATTACTACTATATTTAATTTAGGATCTGCTATAAGCGGGAAAATAAAAATCTTTTCTTCTGGAGCTATTTTAGCAACAATATTTATTATCTTGACTTCAATAGGCTTTAGCTATTATATTGATAACTTTTCACAGTATAATAAGATCTATGGTTCAATAGGTACATTAATGATTATTTTACTGTGGATGTATTTTAATGCTATAATTCTTCTTACTGGATTTGAACTAAATGCAAGTATTAATAATGCCAAAAATCAACTAAAAACATAGAAATGAAATACCTTTTAACATTAATAATAATTATTTTAACATCAAATATTTTTGCTCAGGATGCTTATAATCCACTTGACAAACCTAATACTTATAGAAATTTAGACAACCCTAACTATTGGAAAAATAAGATGCCAAACAAGGCTTATTGGCAACAAGATATTTATTATAACATAAAAGCTAATATTGATGAGGAAACTGATATAATTTTGGGTGAAGAAAAACTTACCTATTGGAACAACTCTCCTGACACATTAGGTTTTGTTTATTTTCATTTATATCAAAATGCTTTTCAACCTGATTCTTATCTTGATAATCTGCAAAAAGAAAATGGGAAAAACCCTAAATATGGAAAATATGAATCAAAAAAACTAGGAACAACAATTGAAGATATAACTATCAATGGTAAAAAAGTAAAAACTGAATTAGACAATACTATTTTAAAAGTTTATTTAGCTGAATCTCTATATCCAGATAGCAATATCACTTTAGATATTAAATTTAAAACTTACTTTGATAGTGGAGAGGTAAGAAGAAGAATGGCTACATATAATGCGTGGGGTCAAAAACACTATAATGGTGTACATTGGTATCCAAGAATATCTGTATATGATGCTAAATTTGGATGGACAACTGATCAACATCTTGGTAGAGAATTTTATGGGAACTTTGGAACCTTTGATGTTGAATTAACTTTTGCATCAAATTTCATAGTTGAAGCAACTGGTAACTTAATAAATAGAGATGAAGTTTTACCAGATGATCTACGAAAAAAACTTGATGTAAAAAACTTTAAAGACAAACCCTTTAATTCTTTACCCTCTACAATAATTGAATATAATAAAGAAGAACATAAAACTTGGAAATATCATGCGGAAAATGTTCATGATTTTGCCTTCACTGCAGATCCAACCTATAGGATTGGTGAATCGTGGTGGGAAGATAAAGTTTGCTACTCATTAGTTCAAGAACCACATGCAAGCAAATGGCAAAATGCTGCAAGTTTTGGTGCAGAATGCTTGAGAGTTTTTTCTGAAGATTTTGGAAGATATGTATGGCATAAAGTAATAGTTGCTGATGCAAGAGACGGAATGGAGTATCCAATGATTACCTTAGATGGCGGTACTGATCCTGGTTATAGAGATTTATTAGCTCATGAGATTGGACATATGTGGTTTTTTGGTCAAGTAGGAAACAATGAAACATATAGAGCTTTACTTGACGAAGGATTTACAGAATTTCTTACAGCCTGGGCAATGATAGAAATTGATGGAGAAAATGTAATAGAAGACCTTCCAAAAAGTAATTATAGAAAAAAATTCCATAAGCCTCAAAAAGCTATAGACACTGAAGTTTATAATGCATACATAGAATCAGCTACAAGAAGAACTGATCCAATTATTTCAACACATTCAGACTGCTTTAATGGTGCCTTGGGTCATGGAGGAGGATATAGACAAGTATATTATAAAACTGCCACAATGCTTTATAATCTCCAATATGTATTGGGAGATGAATTATTCTTAGATGCGATGAAACATTATTTTAACACTTGGAAAATTGCTCATCCCTATAATGAAGATTTTAGAAGTGCAATTATTCAGTATACAAATGTTGATTTAAATTGGTTTTTTGATCAATGGTTAGACTCTGATAAAAGATTAGATTATTCAGTAAAACTTAAAAATAATCAAAACTCAGATGTAATATCATTTAAAAGAAAATTGGGAATGCAAATGCCAATTGATTTTACTGTTATTGCCAATGATCTAAAAAAATATGATTATCATATTCCCAACAACTGGTTTATTAAAGAAACAGAAGCAAAAGTTCTCCCAAAATGGCATGGTTGGGATAAATTAAACCCAAAATATGAAATTTCATTAGATATTCCTTCAGGTATCAAAGAGGTTATAATAGATCCAACAACAAGATTTGGGGACATATATATGCCTGACAACAGCTCAAAAATTAATAAAACATATAGTTTTGATCATCTTTTGTATCAAAGAGCAGATTGGAGAAATTATGAAATTAAATATAGGCCAAATTTTTGGTGGAATTCATATGATGGAATCAAAATTGGAATAAATCTTAATGGAGGACATTTAAATCATCACCATCTATTTGATGTTAATCTTTGGCTTAATACTGGACAATTACAAGATGAAAATATAATTAATAAAGAAAACTATGATCTTTACTCATACATTCTNNATTACAATACAAATCTTGATAATTACATGAAGTACGCTAGAATAAAATTAAATAGTACTTTCATAGCTGGTTTACACTCTAACAGCATGTCTTTTTCAAAATATACTTTAGATAAAAAAACCGAAATTAAAATTGGATTACTTTCATATTACAGAACAAAGGCTGAAAACTATATGTTATATCCACAACTTTGGAATGTAAATAAATTAAATAATAGAATAGATCTTTCTTTGGAACATAAATATAACTTTAATGAGATTTCAGGGCAAATTGAACTAAGCACAATTAGTTCCGCGCTGTTTTCAGATTATAACTACAACAAATTTATTCTTGAAAACACGAATAATACATCAATTTTTGATTTAGGAGTAAAGTCCAGGTTTTTTATTCAAATTGGAACAGGTGATAATTGGGCATCTGAAAGCAAATTACATTTTGCAGGAGCTAACAATGAAGAATTAATGAATAATGAATATACTAGAGCAAATGGTTTTGTTCCTCAAGAATATCTTGGATTTGGTTCTTCAATAAACAATTTTCATCATAGCGGCGGACTTAATCTAAGAGGTTATGCTGGTTATTTAGTTCCTAAAGAAAATAATGGAAATATAGAGTCATTTAATTATTCTGGAAAAAGTGGTGTTTCTATAAATTTAGAAATTGATTTGTCAAAATATTTTCATGTTCCCATATTAAATAATGAACTAAAAACTTACATTTTTGGGGATGCTGGAATAATAACCAACGAAGATATTAGTTTCTCAAATTTTCAAGAAATATTTACTGAGGTTAGAGCTGATGCGGGAATTGGATTCACCTACACTCTAAAAGGATTACCAAAAATGAAACCATTAATTTTAAGACTTGATTTACCAGTATTATTAAATAGACCTCCAGCGAATGAAGATTATATAAAAATGAGATGGCTTATAGGAATAAATCGAGTAATATAATTTATTGAAAAATATACTTTTGGATTAGAAAGACTCTAATAATTTAGACATTAGACATATCATTAAAAATACTTGCAAATTTAGATGCTAATTCTTTTCTACTAAAAATCTCAAAATTGCTAGAATTAACATTTAGTTTTTTTGCTTTATATAAATTATAAAATCTTAATAATTCTTCTTTAATAAATTGATAATCATCAAAACCAACAATAGAACCTGCATTTATATTATTTAAAATTTTAGCAGTATCACCATTAATATCACCAATACATAATATGGGTCTTTGTGCTGCAATATATTCATATGTTTTACCAGGTATAATACCATTTACATTTGGGCTATTATTAAGAGGCAGAAGAAGCAATTGAGACGACACGAGCAACTTAACTACCTTATCATGAAACATGTTATCTATGTAAGTAACATAATCATTTAAATCATATTTTTTAATTGAATCAATCACAGTTATATCAACAGGTCCAATTAGTTTAATATTTAAATCTCTTTTAAATCGACTATCTTCATTTATTAAAAATCTTAGAGCTTGCCAAAAAATATTAGGATTTCTATCAGTATTCATTGATCCAGCGTGAGTTATAGAAAACTTATCATCTAACTTCTTCATTGAAATATCATTAAAATCTGCAGGATCATATCCATTATTAATTACTAATGGTTTAATTCCTGATATTTTTAAAAAATCATTCGACCAAGACTCACTAACTGTAGATACTACATCAGCAGTTTTTAAAACATTTAACTCAAGATTCTTATGTATCTTATTAGCTCGAGATGAAAGCTTCAATTTATGAAAGAAATCAATTTTTGTCCAAGGATCTCTAAAATCTGCTAACCAAGGAATCTTAAATTTTTTTGATATATCCATAGCAATAAGATGTGTGGTATGCGGGGGACCCGTAGAAACAATCACATCTACCTTATTAGTTTGAAGATATTTTGTTAAGGATTTAACACTTGGTCTATACCAAAACCTCTTAGCGTCAGGAATAAAAAGATTGCCTCTTATCCATAATGATATACCTTCAAAAACACTAACTCTATTACTCTTTTTAAGAAAACCTGGATTAACTTTTTCTTGCTTTTGACCAGTTATAAAACGATATAATTTAAAAGGCTCCCATATTGGAACTCTTAGAACTTCTAAATTTTCTAGAATATCTGATTCTAAACTCTCATCATACATAGATATTTCGGGATCTTTGGCAGTACAAATTACAGGCTCCCAATTATAATCTCTTAAATACTTACTTGTCTTTAACCATCTTTGAACACCTCCTCCACCCATAGGAGGCCAATAATAAGTTATAATTAATACTTTCTTCATTTTCTATAATATTCCTTGTATGAGATAAGAAATAATAAGATAAATAAAATTAAAGAAGAAGCTAAAGAAATATTCTCAGAAATTGAATAAACAGATGGTTGAAATTTAAATTCAATAATATGATTACCAGAAGGAATATTTAAAGCTCTTAAAACATAATTAGCTCTAAAATAATCAGTTTTAACGCCATCAATATAAGCATCCCAACCCTTATTGTAATAAATCTCTGAAAATATTGCAATACCATCATTTGTTGATTCTGAAGAATACTTTAAATAATTAGGTTTATAAATATCTAATTGAATAGTTGAAGATGAATTATCTAAATTGGGAATAATATAATTACTAAATCGATTATCAACAATTGCAGTATTAATAGGATCAAAATCTTTTAATGCATCAATCTCTTCATCAGCATTCAACACTAAATTAATATTATTTATAAACCATGCATTTCCTAAAGCAGCGGAATTTAACTGTGGTTTTCCNTCTCTAGAAATAAAATATCTTGTGTTAAGCATATTTAGAACATTCATATTTCCTTTAGAAATATGAAATTCTATTAATTCTTGATAACGTTTTAATTTTGCTCCATGGTAACCACCAATTGATTTATGAAAATATGATGTGCTAGCATCATTAAATGTACTTACACTAGAGTTAAATACTCTAAAATTAGGATCCTTATCATTTAAAATAAAGTTATCTGCTTGAGTTGGCTTATATGGGATTTTTACTTTGTTTTTTCTAACAAAATTATCATCATTTAAATAACGTTTATTTACATTCCACATATCACAAACAACTAGAACACCTACAATTAAAATTACATACTGAGATTTTAAACTATTTCTTAAGTATAACATTAAAACACCAAAAGTTAATCCAATAAAGATAAAAGATCTCCAAGCATCAGTGGATAAAAGTGAAGATCTATCTAAAGCTAGACTTTCTAAAAAATTATCTGGGGTAATAACTCCTGCAGCAAGTGGGTTTAAATCATTTTCAGATGTGAAATCTAAAAACATAGTAGGAAATAATGCAAATATTAATGTCAAACCACCTGTAATATAAAAAGCTAATTTTAATGGTTTTTGTTTTTCATTATTATCAATAGAAGAAGATAAAAATTTATCTAGAGCAATAAAAGCTAATAAAGGTATAGTAAATTCAGCAATAATAAGAATCATAGATACTGCTCTAAACTTATTATATCCAGGGAAAAAATCAAGAAAGAAATTAGTTAAAGGCATAAAATTCTTACCCCACGCAAGCATTAGTGACATAATAGTTGCAAGTAACAACCAAATTCTTAACTCTGACTTAACAAATAATAAACCCAAAATAAAAAGGAATATTACGATTGCTCCAGCATAAGTGGGACCAGAAACAATAGGTTGATCTCCCCAATATGATGATGATTTGTATTGAGCTAAAGAATTAGCTAACTTTTTATTCTTAAACTTTTTAAGGAAATCTAAAGTTTTAGAATCTTCTAATGATAATACACTACTAGAGCTACTTCCACCATAAAAATTAGGAATAAGAAGTGTCATACTCTCAGCAATTCCATAACTCCATTGAGTTGCATAATCTTTATCTAATCCTTGAGTCTTGTTATCAATGTTACTAGTTAGTTCTGATTTTCCTCTAGTGCTTTCTTTACCATAATCTGAAGTTGTCTTAAGACGTGTAAGAGAAGTTCCAGCTGCTAGTACAGCTGCAAGTATTAAAATTCCAGAACGTTTAAAAAAATCAGTTAAATTTTTATTTTTAAAATCTTTATATAATTGAAATAAACCAATAATTAATAAAACTAGCACTAAATAATATGTAATCTGAAAATGGTTAGTATATACTTCTAATGCTACAGCTAGTGCAGTGAGTGCTCCACCTAAAAGCATTTTACCTCTGTAGGTATATAAAACAGCAGCAACAACCATAGGTAAATATGCAATTGCGTGAGCCTTACTCATATGACCAGCCTGTATGATAATGAAAAAATATGATGAAAAAGCAAAAGCAATAGATCCGATAAAAGCTATTCTATAATCAACCTTAAGAGTTAGTAATAATATATAGAAACCAAGTAAGTAAAGAAACAATAAATTTACAGGTCTAGGCAGACCCAAAGTAAGAATCTTATCAACGTATTGAATAAGGTTTTTCTTATACTTTACAGATATTTGATATGCTGGCATACCCGAAAACATGGAATTTGTCCACAATGCCTCTTCGCCAGTACTCTCTCTAAAGTCCTTAATTTCTTTAGACATTCCTTTATAGGTTTTAATATCATGTTGATCTAACTTCTTTCCTTCNAGAACAGGAGAGAAATAAATAAATGATATTGCAATAAAAATTAAAAGAACAAGAATATGTGGCTTAGCATTATTAAAATTCATAATATTATTATTTAGTCATCAATCTCTTCAAAATCAACATAATCCCCAATATTATCTGATTTTTTATTAGATTGTGATGATTTATTTTTATCAATAGAAACTTTTCCTTCCTCTTCCTTTTTTGAGTTATTATTATTAAACTGATTTTCAAAACGTTGAGATGTTTTTTTAATAAATCTAGACATTAGAAAAGGCGCTAAAATTCTAAATAGAAATTTAAAAACATATGAAATAAAGAAAAACCAAAATAGAAACTTTAACAACCCAACTAACATATTATTTACTTAAATATAAATTCCTTTCGGAATAAACTTTTAAAAAATAATCATCCTTCAAATCATCAATAAAATAGATACTCTCTCCAGTAGATTTCATTTCAGGACCTAATTCTTTATTAACATTTGGGAATTTATTAAAAGAAAATACTGGTTCCTTAATTGCATATCCTTTTTTCTTAGGGTTAAATTTAAAATCAGTCACTTTATTATGGCCTAACATTACTTTAGCAGCATAATTAACATAAGGCTCATCATATGCCTTAGAAATAAATGGAACTGTTCTAGAGGCTCTTGGATTAGCTTCAATAACATAAACAACCTCATCTTTAATCGCAAATTGAATATTAATAAGACCAACAGTTTCTAATGCTACAGCAATTTTGTTAGTAATATCAATCATTTGTTGACGAACATTATCACTTAGATCAAAAGTAGGTAGGACTGCATACGAGTCACCAGAGTGAATACCACAAGGCTCAATATGTTCCATAATACCTATTATATATACATTTTCTCCATCACAAATAGCATCAGCCTCTGCTTCAATAGCATTATCAAGATAATGATCAAGTAAGACCCTATTTCCTGGAATATCTTTTAATAAATTAATAATATGATGTTCTAATTCATCTTCATTAATAACAATTTTCATTCCTTGTCCACCTAAAACATAAGATGGTCTAACTAGAATAGGAAAATTCAAATTTTTAGATATACTAATCGCCTCTTCAGCAGTTTGTGCAACAGCAAATTTTGGAAAAGGAATATTATTCTTAGTTAATAATTCAGAAAATCTCCCTCTATCTTCTGCAACATCAAGTGCATTATAAGAAGTTCCCATAATTTTAATACCATATCTTTCTAATTTTTCAGCTAATTTTAAAGCTGTTTGACCTCCAAGCTGTACAATCACACCAACAGGTTTCTCATGAAGAATAATATCATAAATATGCTCCCAAAAAACTGGCTCAAAATATAATTTATCTGCTGTATCAAAATCAGTAGAAACAGTTTCAGGGTTACAATTAATCATTATTGTTTCATAACCACATTCTTTAGCTGCTAAAACTCCATGTACACATGAATAATCAAATTCAATACCCTGTCCTATTCTATTTGGTCCAGATCCTAATACTATAATTTTTTCTTTTGAAGATGAAATACTTTCATTTTCAGCAAATCTTTTTCCATTAACTTCTTTATCCATTTCAAAAGTTGAATAGTAGTAAGGAGTCTTTGCTGTAAATTCAGCAGCACATGTATCAACTAATTTATATACTCTATTTATATTTAATGATTTCCTATGATCAAAAACTTCACTTTCAAGACATCCAAGTAGATGAGCTATTTGCCTATCTGCAAATCCTTTCATTTTTGCTTCTAATAATAAATCTGTTGAAATTTTATTAATAGAATGTTTTTTAACTTCGTTTTCAAAAACAACTAATTCTTCTATTTGACGTAAGAACCAGTAATCTATTTTTGTTATATCATGAATTCTCTGTAACGGAATTCCAATTCTAAATGCATCATATACCCTAAAAATCCTATCACTACTTGCATACTTTAATCTCTTTAAAATCTCATCTTGATTTGTGATTTCCTTACCATCAGCACCTAAACCATTTCTACCAATTTCTAATGATTGACATCCTTTTTGTAAAGCTTCTTGAAAAGAGCGACCTATTGCCATTACCTCTCCAACAGATTTCATTTGTAACCCCAGAGTAGTATCAGAGCCTTTAAATTTATCAAAATTCCATCTAGGAATTTTTATTACAACGTAATCTAAAGTAGGCTCAAAGCAAGCAGATGTATTTTTAGTTATCTGATTATCTAACTCATCAAGAGTATAACCAATTGCTAATTTAGAAGCAATTTTAGCAATTGGATAACCTGTTGCTTTTGAAGCCAAGGCTGATGATCTGGAAACTCTAGGATTAATCTCAATCGCAATAATATCTTCATTCTCATCTGGACTTACTGCAAATTGAACATTACAACCACCAGCAAATTCTCCAATAGAACGCATCATTTTAATAGCCATACTTCTCATTCTCTGATAAGTAGTATCAGAAAGTGTCATAGCAGGAGCAATTGTAATAGAATCTCCAGTATGGATACCCATTGGATCAAGATTTTCTATATTACAAATAATTATTACATTATCATTATCATCTCTTAAAAGTTCCAGTTCATATTCCTTCCATCCTATTACAGCCTTGTCTATAAGAACCTCATGAATAGGTGATGCGTGTAAACCTTTAGATAGTAAATCTTCGAACTCATCTTTTGTATGCACAAAAGCAGCACCTGAACCACCTAAAGTAAAAGATGGCCGAATAACCAGAGGAAAACCAAGTTCTTGAGCAATCTCTTTTCCTTGTAAAAAAGAAGTAGCAATTTTAGCAGGAGCTACAGGAATATTAATTTTTTTCATTAATTTCCTAAATTGCTCTCTATCTTCAGTAATATGAATTGCTTGAATATCTACACCAATAATATCTACATCAAATTTTTCCCATATACCTTTTTCATCAACATCAATACATAAATTTAAAGCTGTCTGACCACCCATAGTTGGTAAAACAGCATCTATATTTCTTTCCTCTAATATTTCTATAATTGATTTTGGTGTAAGTGGCTTAAGGTAAATATGGTCAGCCACAACCTTATCAGTCATAATAGTTGCAGGATTAGAATTAATAAGCGAAACCTCAATACCCTCCTCTCTTAATGAACGAGCAGCTTGAGAGCCTGAGTAGTCAAACTCACAGGCTTGTCCTATAACTATAGGTCCACTTCCTATAATTAAAACTGATTTTATTGAATTATCTTTTGGCATTATCTTAATTTGATTATTGCGAATTTACATTTTTTGTTCATTGAAATACTGAATGTGATTTATAATTTTACAAAAAAATCAAAAAAAAAGTGCTGCAAAGGCAACACTTATATTTTAATTCTTTAATAGATATTATTTGTGACCCATTTCATCAGACACTGTTAATCTTGTTCGACCTTTCGATCTTCTTCTAGAAATAACTTTTTGGCCATCAGCAGATGACATGCGATCCATAAAGCCATGTTTATTTTTTCTCTTTCTATTTGATGGTTGAAACGTTCTTTTCGGCATATCTTTTTTTTTATCTATTGAGGATGCAAAGTTAATGTGTTTTTCTTTACTACAAAATATTTTTATAATTATTTTATATAGAAAAAACAATACTTATTGTATTACATAATCATATAATCTTAATTTAAAATCCGTTCTTTCAGATTTAAAAAATAAAACTTTCCAATAACCNTTGTAAAAAATTGAAGTTGGAACATGAATATTGTTTACATAATCAAGATTAACCAATACATGCATATCTAATTTTATAAACCAATTATTATAAACAAACTTATACTCTCTATAAATAACGTTAAAATTAGATTTATCAAAGTAAGAAACCACTTTTCTAATTAGTGCTTTCTGTTTTTGATTTTCATCAATATCATTTTTTACATTAACGGAAAAAACATAGCAAGGAATATTATTATAATTAGTATCACTTATTGTATAGTTATAATACTTCTGCATATCAACATCAAAAATAGATAGCTTTTTCCTAATACCTCCTTTAGATTGTTCTACGTTATCTGTTCCTATTGAGAAACCTATAGTCTTTGCATCACGCATATTTTGACTTTCATTAGGATTCTTTTTTTTACTTATTTGTAAAGAGACATCAATAGTATCATATGGAAAAAAAACATCATCAAAAGCCTCAGGAGTATATAATTTATACTCTCCATTTTTTTTATAAATTTTTCCATCAAAATATATAGAATCATCTAAAGTAAAGGCTTTTTTATTATCAGAATAATGAGTTCCAATTCTATTTAGAGTTCCAATTTTTACATTTTTTTTATTATAGACAATAAGTTCACTTTTATACTTATGCTCATAATATCTTAAATGCTTAAATCCAAGATAAAATGTACTATCATTTTTCACATAACCAATAAAATCATCCACTGAAAAACCATTATTTAACTCTGATATTACAACATCGTCTAAAAAAACAACTGGCATTAAGGTATCTTGGGCCTTTGTGAAAAAACTAATAAATAAAAAAAATATAAGAATATGATTATTCATAAAACAAATATAGAAAAAGCCGACACCTAAGTGTCGGCTTATAACAGTAATTACACGTAAGCCGGATTCTGTTCCTAATAAAAGGTGCCATCATTTATCTAGCATAAAAGTTACCCTTTATGTCGAGCTGCCTACCCCCCAAGAAAAGACGAGTAATCCTTTAATCCTGGTATACATGACATTGCACCACATAGAGTTTACATGATTTCACTACAGCCTAACTGTACATTCTTTCTGTTGCACTTGTCCTCAGTTTGCACTGGACGGATGTTATCCGCTATGTTACTCTTTGGTGTCCAGACTTTCCTCTTCAAAAATGAAGCGATAGCATCAGTAATTACTAACACAAAAATAAGAATATATAGCTAGTTTTATACTATTTAAATATGAGCAAATGTCAAATTAGATTACTTTTGTTAATATGAAATTTATTTTAAAGCAAAAAGACTTAAAATCCAAAGCTAGATTAGGAGAAATTCAGACAGATCATGGTAAGATTGAGACTCCAATTTTTATGCCTGTTGCAACATCTGGAAGCGTAAAAGGGGTACATCAACATGAATTATTAGAGGATACAAAAGCACAAATAATATTAGGAAACACCTATCACTTATATCTTAGACCAGGACTTGATACAATTAAAAATGCTGGCGGATTACATAAATTTATTGGCTGGGATAAGCCTATGCTAACTGATAGTGGTGGATACCAAGTATATTCACTCTCAAACAGTAGAAAAATTACAGAAAAAGGCGTTGAATTTCAATCTCATATTGATGGTTCTAAACATTTTTTTACTCCTGAGTATGCTATCGACATTCAAAGAATTATTGGTGCTGATATAATTATGGCATTTGATGAATGCACACCATATCCTTGTGAATATGATTATGCAAAAAAATCAATGCACATGACACATAGATGGTTAAAAAGATGCTGTCAACGATTTAATCTGACTAATGACAGATATGATTATTCACAATCTTTTTTTCCTATTGTTCAAGGAAGTGTTTATAAAGATTTACGCAAACAATCTGCAGAACAAATTATTAGTTTTGAGCAAGATGGTTATGCTATTGGAGGATTATCAGTAGGAGAGCCTCATGAATTAATGTATGAAATGACAGAGATTGTAAGTAATATATTNCCTGAGGAAAAACCTAGATATTTAATGGGAGTTGGAACNCCTTCTAATCTTCTTGAAAACATAGCTTTAGGAATTGACATGTTTGATTGTGTTATGCCAACAAGAAATGCGAGAAATGGAATGCTATTTACTTCTGAAGGAACGATAAATATTAAGAATAGAAAATGGAAAGACGATTACTCAAAAATTGATCAAAATGGAACTTCATATGTTGATAAAACATATTCAAAATCTTATCTAAGACATTTGTTTACAAATAATGAACTTTTGGCAAAACAAATTGCAACACTCCACAATATTAGATTCTATATGTGGTTAATGGAAGAAAGTCGAAAACATATTAAAATTGGAGATTTCTATTCTTGGAAAAATATAATGGTAAAAAAATTAGATATTAGGTTATAATGAAAAAGATTGATTGGTATATAATAAAAAAGTTCTTTAGTACATTTTTTTTTACAATATCCCTAATTCTTTTAATTGTAATTATTTTTGATATATCTGAAAAAATTGATGATTTTCTTAGAAGTGATGTAAGTATTGATAAGATAATTTTTCAATACTATTTAAATTTTATACCATATTTCACCAATCTTTTTAGCCCATTATTTATCTTTATATCTGTCATATTTTTTACTTCAAAAATGGCAAATAACAGTGAGATAATAGCAATCCTAAATAGTGGAATGAGTTTCTCAAGACTATTAAAACCCTTCATAATATCTGCAATTACTTTAGCTATACTATCTTTTGTTCTTGGAAATTTTGTTATTCCACATACAAATAAAGAAAGAATTGACTTTGAAAATAAATATCTTAAAAAAAGACAATCACAAAGAATTAAAAATATTCATATGCAGATCAAAAAAGATCAGTATATCTATATGGAAAGCTATAATAAATCAAAAGATATAGGATATAAATTTACTTTAGAAAACTTTACAAATAATATACTTAATTCAAAGCTGAGTGCAAATTATATCCAATATGATACAACTAATAATAAATGGAAAGTGAAAGATTATTTTATTCGTATTTATGGAGATAAGCATGAAGAGATTAAAAGTGGAAGACAAATGGACACAACTTTAAATTTACTTCCAATTGATTTTTCAAAAAAGAAAAACTTAGTTGAAACAATGGGTATGAAGGAATTAAATAAATTCATTAAAGAGGAAGAAATAAAAGGAACATCACAAATTACTTTTCATAAAATTGAAAAATATAAAAGATTAGCAAACCCATTTTCTTCTATCATTTTAACTATTATTGCTGTAGCTATAGGAAGTAGAAGAATGAGAAGTGGCTCAGGTATTCCATTAAGTATTGGTCTAATTATAAGTTTTGGCTATATTTTATTCATGCAAATCTCTACAACATTTGCAACTAATGGAAATCTATTTCCAATAATTGCTGTATGGATTCCAAATATTATTTTTAGTTTTATAGCAATATTTCTAATAAGATTAGCTCCAAAATAATATTACCTCTTTAGTTTCTTATATTTAATTCTAGTTGGGGAAATATCACCCAATCTTTTCTTCCTATTCTCCTCATAATCAGAATACCCACCTTCAAAATAATATACACTAGAATCGCCTTCAAAAGCAAGAATATGAGTACACACTCTATCTAAAAACCATCTATCATGAGAGATAATTACTGCACAACCAGCAAAACTTCCAAGACCTTCTTCCAAGGCTCTTAAAGTATTAACATCCAGATCATTAGTAGGCTCATCTAGAAGTAAAACATTAGCTTCTTTTCTTAGTGTTAAAGCAAGATGCAAACGATTCCTTTCACCCCCAGAAAGTACACCCACTTTTTTATTTTGATCAGAACCATTGAAATTAAACTTAGCAACATAAGCTCTAGAATTCATTAGTTTACCACCAACATTAATCTGCTCTTGACCATCAGTTATTTGCTCCCAAATAGTTTTATTTAAATCTATATCCGAGTGCTGCTGATCAACATATGCAATCTTAACAGTCTCACCCACAGTAAATGAACCACTATCAACCTTTTCTTGATCCATGATCATTCTAAACAATGTAGTTTTACCTGCACCATTAGGACCAACTATACCGACAATACCAGCAGGCGGAAGTTTAAATTCAAGATTATCATATAATAACTTTTCATCAAAGCTCTTAGANACATTAATCGCATCAATAACATTATTACCTAATCTAGGACCTGGAGGTATATACAGTTCAATTTTTTCTTCTTTCTCCTTAGAAGTATCTTGNAGTAATTGCTCATAATTATTTAGCCTTGCTTTAGATTTACTTCTTCTACCCTTTGGAGACATTCTTACCCAGTCAAGTTCTCTTTCAAGGGTTTTTCTCCTTTTACTCTCAGTTTTCTCTTCTTTAGCTAATCTTTTTGTTTTTTGCTCTAACCATGACGAGTAATTTCCTTTCCAAGGAATACCCTCTCCTCTATCAAGCTCAAGTATCCAACCTGCAACATTATCCAAAAAATATCTATCATGAGTAATTGCAATTACCGTTCCTGAATATTTAGAAAGATGTTGCTCTAACCACATAACAGACTCAGCATCTAAATGATTTGTAGGTTCATCAAGAAGTAATATCTCTGGCTCTTTTAAAAGCAATCTACATAAAGCTACTCTCCTTCTTTCACCACCAGATAATACAGAAACACTTGTATCAGGTTCAGGACATCTTAAAGCATCCATAGCAATATTTAACTTAGTCTCCAAGTCCCAAGCACCTAGAGCTTCAATTTTATCCTGTAACTCACCTTGCTTTTTCATTAACTCTTCCATTTTATCATTATNTTCATAATATTCTGGAAGACCGAATTTATCGTTGATTGAATTGTATTCAGCTAAAACATCTACAGATTCCTGCATCCCTTCCTTTACAATTTCAATGACTGTTTTTGACTCATCTAATTTTGGTTCTTGCTCAAGGTATTCAATATTATAACCCTCAGAAAAATGCACATCACCTTGAAAAGATTTGTCGAGACCAGCTATAATCTTTAATAAAGTTGATTTTCCAGAACCATTAAGACCAATAATCCCAATTTTAGCCCCATAAAAAAAAGATAAATATATATCCTTTAAAACCTGCTTATTATTATTAAAGGATTTAGAAACCCCAACCATTGAAAAAATTACCTTCTTATCTTCTGACATATGTTTTATTTATTTTAATACAAAAATAAATATTAGTTTTACTTAAAATTTAAATATGAAAAAAAATATAGGACTATCTGTATTATTAATTATTATCGGAGTATTATTCTTGTTAGATAATCTTGGTTTTATATTTATTTCCATTAGACAGCTCATTACTACATACTGGCCTATAATTTTAATTTGGATTGGTGCAGAAAAACTATANAGAGACTTAAAATAGATCACCTAAAATAAGATTTNAACTTCTTTAGAATTTATAAAACATCTGATAACGTAAAGGTCTCATCTAAAATTACCCCTTTATCAGAATGCTTGACAGTACAGCATTCATTATAATTATCATGTTGTAAAAATATAATATCTTTATTATCTGCTGCTTCTTTTAAAAATCGCCCTTTCTCATCTAAAGTCTTTAAAGGCTGAGTATCATAACCCATAACATATGCTAGTGGAATATGACCTGTACTTGGNAGTAAATCTGCAGCAAAAAATATATTCTTATCCTTATATTTAATTTTTGGTATCATTTGAGATTCAGTATGACCATCAACAAAAAGAACACTAAATAAATCTAAAAATTTATCTTCTCTATTTATAAAATTAAGGTGACCACTTTCTTGTATTGGAATAATATTATCTTTTAAAAACGAAGCTTTCTCTCTATAATTAGATTCTAAAGCATGNTTCCAATGTTTTTCATTNCTCCAATATTTTGCGTTTTTAAATACCATTTCAAAACCAGTCTTATCAACATTCCACTTAACACTACCACCACAATGATCAAAATGTAAATGAGTTAAAAAAACATCTGTAATATCATCTGAAGAAAAACCATATTTCTTAAGTGAAACATGAAGACTAGAATCACCATGTAAATAATAATGTTTTAAAAATTTATCATCTTGTTTATCACCTATACCATTATCAATGAGAACTAATCTATTACCATCTTCAATTAACAATGATCGCATTGCCCATGGACATAAATTCTTATCATCAGCAGGATTAGTTCTAGACCATAATACTTTAGGAACAACACCAAACATTGCACCACCATCTAATTTAAAATACCCAGTATCTATTGTATACAATTTCATGTTAGTAAATTTTAATCAATCAAAAGTAATAAAGTTGAATTATATGATACATTTAAAGTATAAATTTTATTTTAAATGAATATACATTTAATTGCAATTGGGGGAAGCGCAATGCATAATCTTGCTTTAGCATTACATTTAAAAGGTTATGTCATAACTGGATCTGATGATCAGATTTTTGAACCATCAAAAAGCAGATTATCAAAACATAACCTTTTACCAAAAGAAATTGGTTGGAATCCTAATTCAATTAGCAAAAAAATTGATGCAGTAATAGTGGGAATGCATGCTAAAAAAGATAATCCTGAATTATTAAAAGCTAAAACATTAAATCTAAATATCTTTTCATATCCTGAATANATATATNAGNAGAGTAAAAAAAAGAAAAGAGTTGTGATTGGCGGTAGTCACGGAAAAACATCNATTACAGCAATGATCCTTCATGTTTTACAAAATTTAAAAATTGATTGCGATTATATGGTAGGAGCACAACTTAAAGGCTTTGATGTTATGGTNAAGCTAACAGATGATGCTCCAATTATTATTTTAGAAGGAGACGAATACTTATCCTCACCCATTGACANAAGACCAAAATTTCATTTGTATCAACCCCATATAGGAGTGCTTAGTGGTATTGCTTGGGATCATATAAATGTTTTTCCAACATTTGAAAATTATATAGATCAATTTAGAATTTTTAAAAAAATGATTACTGAATCACTAATTTATTGTGAAGAAGATAAAGAGTTAAGAGATTTAGCAAAAGAGCAAGGAGATTGCAAGATGATTAGCTATAGCACCCCAGAATATAAAATTGAAGATGGAATATCAATAATTAACAATACTCCATTAAAAATATTTGGTGATCACAATCTTCAAAACCTAAATGCTGCGATGCTTGTATGTAAAGAGTTAGGAGTTAAAGAAAATGATTTTTACAAACAAATTAAATCTTTTAGTGGCGC
>JGI24539J26755_10000300_pt1 | contig 22805 bp, 21 predicted proteins | sample NorSeaMetagenome_2_FD_26755 | JGI IMG/M metagenome (IMG submission 26755) | reverse complement strand
AGACGATGGTTTTAAAAAATGTAAAAAACAGGAACTTATTTTTTACTACGGAATTAAACGAAGCGTTACAAAATTCAGAAATAGCTTTTATTGCCGTTGGGACTCCTATGGGAGACGATGGTTCTGCTGATTTACAATATGTATTGGCAGTAGCCAAATCTATTGGGCAGGCCATGCAAAAAAGATTGATTGTGGTTGATAAATCAACGGTACCTATTGGAACTGCAGATAAGGTAAAGGCTACGATTCAAAAAGAGTTAGATGTACGGAATTCTGATTTACAGTTTGATGTAGTTTCGAATCCTGAGTTTTTAAAAGAGGGAGCTGCAATAGCAGATTTTATGAAGCCAGATCGAGTAGTTATAGGAACTGATTCTGATTATGCTACAGAGAAGATGAAACAATTATATCATCCTTTCTGTATGTCAAGAGATCGTTTTATTTCAATGGACATTCGTTCTGCTGAAATGACAAAGTATGCTGCCAACGCAATGCTGGCTACTAAAATATCTTTTATGAATGAAATTGCCAATATCTGTGAAAAGGTAGGGGCAGATGCGAATCAAGTTCGTATTGGTATAGGTTCAGATCAACGTATAGGCTATAGCTTTATTTACCCAGGAGCTGGTTATGGAGGTTCTTGTTTTCCAAAAGATGTAAAAGCACTTACTAAAATAGCCAACGAAAATGGCTACACTGCACAATTAATCACCGCAGTAGAAGAAGTAAATGATGCACAGAAATTAGTAATAGCTCAGAAAATTATAATGCGTTTTGGAGAGGACCTAACTGGTTTTACTTTTGGAATTTGGGGCTTGGCCTTTAAGCCGGGAACAGATGACATGAGAGAAGCACCAGCCATTTATGTAATCAAAGAATTAGTGAAGCGAGGTGCTAAAATAAAAGCCTATGATCCTAAGGCGATTGATGAAGCCAAAGAGCATTATCTGAAAGGAGTTCAAAACATAACCTATGTAACGTCGAAATATGATGTTTTAAAAAAATCGGATGCACTGGTATTACTTACTGAGTGGAAAGAGTTTCGTTCGCCTGATTTTGAAGAGATAAAAACACAATTGAAAACTCCGGTTATTTTTGATGGACGTAATCAGTATAATACTTTTAATCTCGATGAAAAAGGGTTTGAATATTATCAAATAGGAAAAAAGTAAATGAAAATATTAGTTACTGGCGCAGCTGGATTTATTGGATTTCATACTTGTTTAAAATTAGTAAGTCAAGGTCATGAAGTTTATGGTATTGATAATATTAACGATTACTATGATCCTAAACTAAAGTTTGATCGATTAAACGAATTAGGGTTTAACGAAGCTGCATCAAAACTCTTTAAAAATGAAGTTCAAAGTGCTAAATTCAATTCTTTACGATTCTCTAGGATAGATCTAATTGATCATGAAAGTATCGATAATTTATTTAAGCAAGAACAATTTGAAGTAGTTTGTAATCTAGCCGCTCAGGCAGGTGTTCGATATTCTATAGAAAATCCAAAAGCATATATTGATAGTAACATCTCAGGGTTTTTAAACATTCTTGAAGGATGTCGAAATCATAAAGTAAAACATTTGGTGTATGCTAGTAGTTCTAGCGTATATGGAGAGAATAAAAAAGTACCGTTTGAAACTACAGACAACGTAGATCATCCTATTAGTTTATACGCTGCTACAAAAAAGAGCAATGAATTAATGGCACATACCTATGGTCATTTATATGATTTTAAAACCACGGGATTACGTTTTTTTACAGTTTATGGCCCTTGGGGAAGACCAGACATGGCTTATTATTTATTTGCAGATTCAATTTCAAATGATCAGCCCATTAAAGTATTTAATAATGGTCAAATGGAGCGTGATTTTACGTACATAGATGATATCGTAAATTGTGTTACTAAAATTATTGAAAAGAATATTGATTCAAGAGAACATTATAAAATATACAATATTGGAAACAATAAAACCGAAAGCTTACAAGATTTTATAACTACTATCGAAGAAGCTATTGGTAAAAAAGCAATTAAAGAAATGTATCCAATGCAACAAGGGGATGTCCCTAGAACATTTGCTGATGTAGATGAATTAATCAAAGATTATAAATATACTCCAAGTACAGATATGAAGTCTGGAATTCAAAGTTTTGTAAAATGGTTTAAGGCTCATAAATTATAAAGAAAAAAGATTATTTTGATTTTAAAAACAACTAAAATATATATAGCTGGTCACAGAGGAATGGTAGGGTCAGCAGTTTGGAGAGCATTAAAATCTAAAGGTTATTCTAATTTGATCGGAAAAACAAGTACTGAACTTGATCTCATAAATCAACAGGCAGTTCTTGATTTTTACACACAAGAACAACCTGAAGTAGTGATTGATGCAGCAGCAAAAGTTGGAGGGATTCTTGCCAATAATGATTTTCCATATCAATTTTTAATGGAGAACATGCAGATTCAAAATAATTTAATAGATGGAGCTCACAAGGGGGGTATTGAGAAATTTATTTTTTTAGGGAGCTCTTGTATTTATCCAAAGTTTGCTCAGCAGCCCCTAAAAGAAGACTACCTACTTACAGGTTCTTTAGAACCTACCAATGAGTGGTATGCCATAGCAAAAATCACTGGAGTAAAAGCATGTCAAGCAATACGTACACAATATAACAAAGAGTATGTGAGTTTAATGCCTACCAACTTGTACGGTTCTTTTGATAACTTTGACCTCAAATCCTCGCATGTATTGCCAGCAATGCTTCGTAAATTTCATGAGGCTAAAATAAATAACCATACAGACGTAACGCTCTGGGGAAGCGGAACCCCCATGCGAGAGTTTTTGTTTGTAGATGATATGGCAGAAGCGGTTGTGTATGCCTTAGAAAATAATTTACCAGAATATTTGTACAATATAGGTACTGGAAAAGATATTACGATAAAAGAATTAGCTGAGACGATACAGTCAGTAACAGAGCACCAAGGAAATATTCTTTGGGATGCTAATAAACCAGATGGCACGCCAAGAAAACTAATGGATGTTTCTAAAATGAAAGAGATCGGATGGGGATATTCAACAGAATTAGAAGACGGAATTAAAAAAACTTATCAATGGTTTTTAGAGAATATAGATAGTATTAAAGAAATAAAATTATAAATATGAAAGTTGCATTAATTACTGGTATTACAGGACAAGATGGTTCTTATTTAGCAGAGCTTTTATTAGAAAAAGGGTATGAAGTGCATGGAATTAAAAGAAGAGCATCTTCATTAAATACAGAGCGTATTGATCACTTATATCAAGACCCTCACCACCCTAATCAACGTTTAAAACTGCATTATGGAGACTTAACAGATTCGATGAATTTGACAAAAATTATTGAACAATGCCAGCCTGATGAAATTTATAATCTAGGAGCCATGTCTCACGTGAAGGTATCTTTTGATACTCCAGAATATGTAGGAAATGTAGACGGGTTAGGTACTTTACGTATTTTAGAGGCGGTTCGTTTATTAGGATTAGAAAAGAAAACAAGAATTTATCAAGCTTCTACTTCTGAACTATATGGAGGAATGCCAGAGAATAAAAACGATAAAGGGTTTTATGATGAAAATTCTGCATTCTATCCAAGATCACCTTACGGAGTTGCAAAAATCTATGGCTTTTGGATTACCAAAAACTATAGAGAAGCTTATAATATGTTTGCGTGTAATGGAATTTTATTCAACCACGAGAGTCCTAGAAGAGGAGAAACTTTTGTAACTCGTAAAATTACAAGAGCGACTGCTAGAATTGCTTTAGGATTACAGGAAAAAATCTACTTAGGGAATTTAGATGCTAAACGAGATTGGGGACATGCCAAAGATTATGTTCGAATGATGTGGATGATCTTGCAGGCAGAAGAACCTGAAGATTGGGTAATTGCTACAGGAAAGACTACTACAGTGAGAGAGTTCGTAAGAATGAGTTTTGCAGAAGTTGGTATTGAATTAAAATTTACAGGAGCTGGTATCAATGAAAAAGCATCCGTTGTGAAATGTACGAATCCTTTGTTTCAAATAGAAATAGGAAAAGAAGTCCTAAGTATTGACCCTTCATACTTTAGACCTACAGAAGTAGATTTATTAATTGGAGACCCTACCAAGGCAAAAGAAAAATTAGGTTGGGTACCAGAACATGATTTGGAATCGTTGGTAAAAGATATGATGCAATCAGATGTTAAACTGATGCAAAAACAGCAGTATTTGAATAAAGGTGGGTATTCATCTAATATTAATTTTGAATAATTTATGTTTTTAATTAAACTAAAAAATAATAAAACATTTACTTGCGATAAAGATTCAACAATTTTTGAAGCAGCCAAAAAAAGTAATATAGTTCTAGAGCATAGTTGCCTGTCTTCAAGATGTAGAAGCTGTGTGGTAAAAGTGCTATCTGGAAAGACCATTAATAAGGAAGAAGAACTGGTTCTTACAGAAGAAGATAAGAATGCAAACTTTGTACTTTCTTGTAATGCGAAACCCCTAAGTGATATAGAATTAGACATAGAGGATTTAGGTGAGATTACACTTTTTGAGAAAAAAATTATTCCTTCTAAAATTAGTGTCATTGAAAAATTGACAGATGATGTCATAAAAGTAGTTTTAAGATTACCTCCAAATTCAAATTTTAATTTTAATTCTGGACAGTATGTAAATATTATCAAAGGAAATCTAATTAGAAGTTATTCAATTGCTAACTCTTCAGATCATAAAAATCGACTAGAGTTTTTTATTAAAAATTACGAAAATGGTTTGATGAGTGCGTATTTTTTCAAAGAAGCAAAAATTAATGATCTATTGAGACTAGAAGGACCAATAGGTACTTTTTTTCTTAGAGATTCAAGTTTTAAAAACATTGTTTTTTTAGCTACAGGCACAGGAATCGCTCCAATTAAATCAATTCTAGAAGGATTAGATAAATCACATAAACAATATCAAAATAAGAATTTCTTTGTAATTGTTGGAGCTAGATATCAAGAAGATTTATTTTGGAAACCAAATCTTAAAAATTTACATATTAAATACATACCAGTACTTTCCAGACAAGTTAATGATTGGAATGGGGAAAAAGGATATGTTCAAGATATCGTATTAAATCAACAAATTGATTTAGAAAACACCCAGGTATATGCCTGTGGGTCTAATGATATGATAAATTCAGCAAAAGAATTATTTCTTAAAAATAATTTAAAAGAAAACAACTTCTTTTCTGACGCATTTGTTCAAACTAATTAATAAACTATGAAAGCAGTAATTTTAGCAGGGGGTCTTGGAACTCGTTTAAGTGAAGAGACCGTATCTAAACCAAAACCTATGGTAGAAATTGGAGGAAAACCAATTTTATGGCACATCATGAAAACCTATTCACATTATGGTATTCACGATTTCATTATCTGTTGCGGTTATAAAGGATATGTTATTAAAGAGTATTTTGCTAATTATTTTTTACATCAATCTGATGTAACTTTTAATATGAAAAACAACAAAATGACTGTTCATGAAGATCGTGCAGAGCCCTGGACAATTACTCTAGTAGATACTGGAGACAATTCTATGACTGGTGGAAGATTAAAAAGAGTATTACCCTACATAAAAGACGAAGAGGCATTTTGTTTTACGTATGGAGATGGTGTTGCAGATATTAATATTAAAAGTTTAATTGAGTTTCATAAATCTCACGGAAAACTAGCAACTCTTACAGCAACTTTTCCTCCGGGAAGATTTGGAGCTCTTAGTATTGAAGATAATAAAGTCCAAAAATTTGAAGAAAAGCCAAAAGGCGATGGGGCTTTAATTAATGGAGGGTATTTTGTGTTATCTCCAAAAGTTATTGATAGAATTGAAGGCGATAAAACTATTTGGGAACAAGAACCTTTGAAAAGTTTAGCATCTGATGGTGAGTTAATGTCTTTTAAGCATGATGGATTTTGGCAACCTATGGATACGTTAAGGGATAAGCACCTTTTAGATGAGTTATTGGAAAAAAATAAAGCTCCTTGGAAAGTATGGAAATAAGTAAAGGAAAAATAGATAAAAATTTTTGGAAAGGCAAAAAAGTATTTCTTACAGGTCATACTGGGTTTAAAGGTTCTTGGTTGTCTTTATGGCTTCAAGACATGGGAGTATTAGTAAAGGGCTACTCTTTAGAGGTAAACACAAATCCAGCATTGTTTACACATGCAAATGTAGCTGCAGAGATGCAGTCAGAAATAGGGGATATTAGAAACTTAGAACAATTAACTGAAAGTATGGTTAGTTTTAGTCCAGATATTCTAATTCATATGGCGGCTCAACCATTGGTTCGACTTTCTTATCAAGAACCAGTTGATACGTATACAACAAATGTTATTGGAACCGTAAATGTACTGGAAGCAGCTAGAAAATGCTCAAATTTAAAAGCGATCGTTTCTGTTACTACAGATAAATGTTATGAAAATAAGGAATGGGAATGGGGTTATAGAGAAAATGAGCCTATGGGAGGACACGACCCATATAGTAGTAGTAAAGGCTGTGCAGAGTTAGTAACATCAGCATATAGGCGCTCTTTTTTTAGTTCTGAGGGCACTGCTTCATTAGCTTCGGCAAGAGCAGGAAATGTTATTGGTGGAGGAGACTGGGCTGAAGATCGATTGATACCGGATATTTTAAGAGCTTTTGAGAAATCAGAACCAGTGGTAATTAGAAACCCTTTATCGACAAGACCATGGCAACATGTATTAGAACCACTTTCAGGTTACCTTGTTTTGGCTCAAGAATTGTTTTTAAATGGAGATAATTTTGCAGAAGGCTGGAATTTCGGGCCAAAAGAAGAAGATTGTAAACCGGTGAGTTGGATTTTAGATAAAATGGTTACATATTGGGGGAATAATGCTAGTTGGAATTTAGATAAAAATAACAACCCTCATGAAGCGGGTTTTTTAAAACTAGACTGTTCAAAAGCATCAAATAGATTGAAATGGAATCCTAAATGGAATTTACAATTTACACTCAAATCAATAGTGGATTGGCATCAACTTTATAGTAATGGAGGTGATCTAAAAAAACAATGTTTAAAAGAAATAAATACTTACAGTAAATAATGGAAAACAAGAAATTAGAAGATTTAAGATTAGAAATAGCGAATTTAGTTACAAAGTATAGTGAAGAAAAATACAAACCAACCACTTTTGTTGGAGGTGAAACTGTAATTCCACCTTCTGGGAAATTAATGGGAGAAGAGGAACTACAAAACATGGTAGCAGCTTCTTTAGACGGATGGTTGACTACTGGGAGATTTAATACTCTTTTTGAAAAAGGCCTTGCTGAATTTTTAGGGGTAAAATACTGTTTGTCTGTAAATTCGGGTTCTTCTGCCAATTTAGTTGCTTTTAACACATTAACTTCACACAAACTTGGAGAGAGAGCTATTAAAAAAGGAGATGAAGTAATCGGAGTTGCTGCTGGGTTTCCAACTACAGTTAATCCAATTATACAGTTTGGAGCAGTTCCTGTTTTTGTGGATGTTGATATTCAAACACACAATATCAATGCAGATTTAATAGAGGCTGCAATTACTCCAAAAACAAAGGCTATTATGTTAGCACATGCTTTAGGGAACCCTTTTAATGTAGGTAGAGTAAAGGAGATTTGTGACAAACACAATTTATGGTTAATTGAAGATACGTGTGATGCATTAGGAGCTGAATTTAATGGACAGAAATGTGGAACTTTTGGAGATATTGGAACTTTAAGCTTCTATCCTGCCCACCATATGACTATGGGAGAAGGTGGAGCTGTCTTTATGAACAATCCTGAATTAAAAGCAATTGCAGAATCATTTAGAGATTGGGGAAGAGATTGTTATTGTCCACCTGGTTGTGATAATACTTGTGGTTGTCGATTTGAACAGAAACACGGAGATTTACCCTATGGATATGATCACAAATATGTGTATTCTCATTCAGGTTATAATCTGAAAATTACAGATATGCAAGCAGCATGTGGTCTTGCTCAATTAGGGAAATTAGAATATTTCATAGAAAAAAGAAGAAGTAATTATGCTTATCTGAGAAACAAATTAGAGTCTTTAATAGATTTTATCCATTTACCAATTCCAACTCCAAATAGTAACCCATCTTGGTTTGGATTTCCAATCACTTTAAAAGATGACTGTGGAGTTTCAAGAGTTGATGTTACTAAATTTTTAGACAGTCACAAAATTGGCTCTCGATTACTTTTTGCAGGGAATTTATTAAAGCAGCCATATTTTAAAGATGTAGAATATAGAGTGGTTGGAGATTTAACGCACACAGAAAAAACAATGAATGATACTTTTTGGGTTGGTGTGCAACCAGCATTAGATGAGGTTCATTTTGATTTTGTAGCTGAAAAACTTGAAGAGTTATTTGGTTTAAATTTTTAAAAGGATATTTTTTTTGATAAAAATCGTGTTGATTTTGAGCAAAAAATATAGTTTACAAATTTGTGAATTCTGTTGTTTAATAATATTTAAATAAAATGAAAAAAAATATTTTATTAACCGGAGCAACTGGGTTTTTAGGAAGTCAGATAGCAGATGTTTTAGTAAATAATGACATACAATTAATAGCATTAAAAAGAAAAAACTCTGATTGTTACAGATGTAATTCATTCAATAATAAAATAGATTGGGTTGATATTGACGTTGAGGGATATTGGAAAGAAAAAGTGATTAATTTAAGACCTACCCATATTATACATTGTGCTTGGATTGGTGTTGAGGCTCACGAACGCAACGATATAAAAACTCAAGTACAAAATATTTCTTTTTTATCTGATTTATTGGAGATTTCAAGAGTAATAAAGTTAACTGAATTTATTAGCTTGGGATCTCAGGCAGAATACGGAATACTAAATTCTAAAGTATCTGAGAATATTATTGTTAACCCAGTTTCTTTATATGGAGCAACCAAAGTAGCATCTCAACAGATAATAAAAACATTTTGTAATTCGAATAAAATTAATTGGATTTGGTTACGCCTATTTTCCTTTATAGGAGAGAATGAAAATAATAATTGGCTAATTCCTTCTTTAATTGATAAAATAGTTAAAGATAAAGTTATCGATATGACGCCTGGAGAGCAAAAATACTCTTATATGTTTGTCAAAGATTTTACATTAATTATTTTAAAAATTATTAATTCCAATGTAGAATCAGGTATTTATAATGTTTCAGGAGATGAATTAATTAGTTTAAAAGAACTTGTTGATTTGATAGGTAAAAAGTTAAATTCTTCACCAAAAATAAATTGGGGGGCATTACCTTATAGACTAAATCAATCAATGCATATAGAAGGTAATACTTCTGAATTAAGAAATCAAATAGGGGAATACAAACTTACAAGTATTAGCGATACTTTGGATCGTGTTATATTTCATTATAAAAATTAATAATTATGAAAGCATCAGATTTTATAGCTTTATTCCTAGAAAAAAAGGAAATTAAACATGTTTTTGAGCTATCTGGAGGTATGATAACACATCTGTTAGATTCTCTAAACCAAAAAACTAAAATTAATATAGTTACTATGCATCATGAGCAGTCAGCTTCTTTTGCTGCTGACGCATACGGTAGGGTTACTGGACTCCCGGGTGTAGCTTTAGCTACCAGTGGACCTGGAGCAACAAATTTATTGACTGGTATAGGAAATGCTTATTTTGATTCATCACCTTGTATTTTTATTACAGGCCAGGTAAATAGGCATGAACAAAAGGGAGATAGACCAATACGACAATTGGGGTTTCAAGAAACCGATATTATCGCGATGGCTAAACCAATTACTAAAGCTTGTTTTTTAATTAATGAACCTAGTGATATTCCTGAAATATTTAAAAAAGCTTTTAAAATTGCAACAGAAGGAAGACCCGGTCCAGTTTTAATTGACATCCCAATGGATGTTCAGCGTGCAGATATTAAATGTTCTATAGATGATATAGAGGAAAGGGGAAATTTAATGGTTTCAGAAAATAATTTAGAACAATTATCTAAAGCCATTAAATTCGCTAAAAAACCATTAATATTAGTTGGTAGAGGGATTAGAGCAGGAGGTTCTAAGAAAGCTTTTGATGCTTTTTTAAATCAAACACAAATTCCAGTTATATCCACTTTACTAGGGCTAGATGTTGTAGCACATAATGAACCATTAAGAGTAGGTTTTATTGGCAGTTATGGCAACCGTTGGGCTAATATTGCTTTTGGTGAGTCAGATTTAGTTATTGTTTTGGGAAGTAGATTAGACATCCGTCAAACTGGCGCAGACACAAAATTCATTGAAGATAGAGTAATATTTCATATTGATTGTGAAAAAGGTGAAATTAACAATAGGGTGAAAGGATGTATTCCAATTTATTCAGATCTAACTAATTTTTTCAATTCATTTGCAAATTATACGAAAAAAAATAAATTGAAATTTACATTACCTAAGAGTTGGCTCAGTTCTATAAACGATTTAAAAATAAAATGGCCTGACGTCAAAGAATTAAGTCCTGTTGGTATCAATCCAAACGTGCTTATGCATCAATTATCAGCGGCAAGTAAAAATGCATTTGCGTACACAGCAGATGTCGGAAGTCATCAAATGTGGGCAGCACAATCTCTTCAATTAGAATCAGATCAGTTATTTATAACCTCTGGTGGTATGGGGGCAATGGGTTTTTCTTTACCGGGAGGTATTGGTGCTAGTATTGCCAATCATAATAAGCCAGTGGTTGTTATTGTTGGCGATGGTTCAATGCAATTAAATATTCAAGAGTTACAAACTATTGTTAGAAATAAATTACCAATTAAGATTGTTGTTATGAATAATCAAACATTAGGAATGATTCGTCAATTTCAGGACAGTTATTTCGAATCCAGATATCAATCAACTTACTGGGGTTATGATGTTCCAAATTTTGAAAAAATAGCACAAGCTTATGGTATAAGGGCTACTACTATTGAGAACCCTTCAGAAGTAGAAAATGCTATAAATTGGCTCTGGAACGAGGAAAATGAGCCTCAGTTGTTACAAGTAATGATTGATCCGCATACGAATACTTATCCTAAAATTGCTTTTGGAAGACCTATTACTGAAATGGAACCATTTGTGAAACCAACAGAAATGGAAGGAACTTGATAGTTTTAAAGAGTCAAAATATACCTCATATATTCTAAATTTAAAATTCAACTCATCTAATTAAAGATAATGTTTGGATAGGACAAAATAGTAGAATTAATAAAAGTGTAACAATTGGAGAGAATTTAATAGAAGTAGTTAATTCTGTAGTTATTAAAAATGTTCCACCAAACGCAATAGAAGTATGCAATCCAGTAAAATTAGTTAAAACAAATATTAAAAATAAAAAATTGTTCTTTTGATTAAAAATAAAATAGTTAGTGACACTTTATTTATTACAATTGGTCAGATATCATTTTTTGCGGCTTGGTTCATCTTTAAATCAAAATTAGCGAAAACATTTTCGGTAGAGACTTTTGGCGATTTTAACCTTTGGTTAAGCATTGTAAATTATTTAATAGTTTTTTCAGGTATTGGCTTAGGGAATTCATTGATATACTTCAGTAATAAAAACAACTATTTGATAACTGATTTAGCAAAAACTAATATAGCTTTATATTCTGGATTTGCATTAATTGCCTTTATTATACAATTCTTTTTTTTTCAAATAAGTATTTATAACTCATTGGCTATTTTAACTGTTTTTGTTTCACTTTTGATTGGTGTAATTGAATCAAAGCATAGTGTTGATGGTCATTTTTATAAAATATCTATAGTCAATTTTCTCAAAGCAATATTGATAATCATTAGTTCAATACTTATTACTTCAAGTTTTAAATTTGAAGATATAATTTTAGTTTATTTTTTAATTTTACTAATATCATTACTCTTTTTCATTACCTTTTTTAAAATTGGTATAAATTGGTTGAGAAAATTTAAATTTATATCTTTTAAAAAGTATTACTTGTACGGTACAAAGTCTCTTGCGCTTAATTTAATGGGACAAACACTTTATGTATCAGATATATTCTTATTGAGTTATTTGCAAGGAAGTCGTTCCGTTGGTTTTTATACTGCTGCTGCTGCTATTTCTAGGATTGTGTGGTTTTTTACGGATTCTTTAGGTAAAGTAATATTTCCATTATATGTTAAAGGATTCAAAATTAAAAAAATCACTTTGTTTTCAATTTTAATTTCGTTAGCACTATTAGTTGTTTTTTTAATTTGTTATTTGTTATTTGGTTCATTTTTTATAACCACTTTTTTTGGTGATAAATATTTAGAAATTAATTTTAGTATAATTGTTTTGACTATAGGCGGTGCAGGAATGATTATTTATAAAATAATTAGTAGGGAAAATGCATCAATTAATTTATGGAGACCAATGTATGCAGTTCTGATTTTATCAATTGTTACTAATTTAATTTTAAATTATATTCTTATACCCATATATGATTATAATGGTGCTGCAGTAGCGTCATTTGTTTCATATTTTATTTGTGGTATATTAATATTGATAATTAAAAAATAGGATGTTAGAAATTATTTTTTTATTATTTCTTTTTATTTTTTCTTTGAATAAAAAGATAAGGCCTTTGTATATGTTTTTTTTTCTTGCAGGTTATCCTGGTCTAGAAATAATGGGTTTAAAGTTTTTATACATAATTATAGCTTATTTTTTTATTGATTTATTGCTATTTCAAAGAAAGTTAAAATCACCAAAAGGTTTAACATTATTTATTTTATTTTTTTATTTATTTATAACTTTATATTCAATATTAATATCAGATATATCTCAATTAACTAAATTTATACTAGATTTAGGGTCTTTTGTTATTTTATTATTGTTAGTTCTTACTTCTTTGAATAAATATTATTATTTAAAATATTTAGAAGGGCTAGTTTACGGCATCTTCGTTTCTAATATTATTACATTATTTGTAATCATATTTAACCTTCCTTTTAGAGATGACCTTTTTTTAATAACAAAGGAAGGGGTAAGATTATCAGGTTTGTATGGTAATGTAAATACTATTGCTGCAATTCAACTTTTATCTATTTCAATGTCCTTATTTTTTATTTTTTATTACAGAGGAATAAGAAAGCTAGTATTTTCACTAACCTTTTTTGTTGCAATTTTGACTTTGATTCTTAGTCAAAACAGATCGGCTTACCTTGGTTTAGCATTAATGCTATTATTATTAGTTATTTTAAAATGGAAAGAGATTAATCTAAAGAAAATAACTATTTGGTTATTCTCCGTTACATTAATTTTATTTTTTTTAATAAATACATTTATGAATAAAGATGTTTTTGAAGGAATTAAGCTTGCTAGGTTTGCTTCAGAGAATACTAGTGTGTCATCTGTTGGTTATAGTGATGTTGAAACTCAGAGGTTTTTTATTTGGGGTGCAGCTCTAGAGACCATAATTCAAAATCCTTTAGGTATTGGTTATTCAAATCCAGAAATATTTATAAAAAAAGTTACAGGTGTAAACTTACCATCTCACAATTTTGTTCTTTCTAATTTATTAGCTTTGGGTATTGTTTTTGGTATGATAATGAATATAATTTTCATTTATCCTGTTTTTAGGATCTCGAGAGAAAGAAATAGTGAAAATAATTTTCTCTTTTTTATAATTTTAGGGTTAATTGGTTTTTTAACATCAGCATTATTTCACACTTTGAATAATTCCATTTATTTATGGATTTTTATTATTATTTCATACGAATTATTACCTGTAAAAATTAAACATGAAAAATTTAAAAATAAAATCACTTCTAATAGTAAATAACTCTGGTTTTGTTAAAAGTAAAAATAATTTTTTTTTATTTAAAAAAACTGTAGATTTTATTAATGATATTTGTAATTCATCTTTTTATGACGATGTAGGTGTTGTTCAAGTTTCTTTGAGTCAGATAAATGACAAGAACATGTCACAAAAATCACTTAATGATTGTCATAATCTAAATATTTATCATTCTCCATTTAACGAAAAGTCATTTTTTAATAAATGCATTTCTTATTTTAGAAGTATTTTCACAATTCTTATTACAGTTTTTAAATATGATTTTATATATGTTTTTTTTCCAGGTAATTTTAATTCTATCATATTATTTTTTTCAATATTACTTAATAAAAAATTTGGATTATATATAAGAAACGAATTTGAGTTAAATTTCATTAACAAGATTTATTTAAAAAAAGCTAAATTTATTATTTCAACAGGAGAAGTTACACGCAGAAAGGTAAGACCTTATAACGAATCTTGTGAACTCATAAGTCCAATGGTAGATTTTAAATTTTCTGACATTAAAAACAGTGCGCCAAAAAAAGCTTCAGATGTGTTTAAAATACTTTATGTTAGTAGGTTAGAGGGGTCTAAAGGTGTGTTTAATTTAATCGAAATGATACGATTATTTAAAAAGTCAAAAATTAATATTTTTGTTGATATAATTGGATCTGGTCCTGACTTCGACAAAACTCGATATTTAGTTAATAAATATGAGTTAAATGAAAATTGTAAGTTACATGGATTTATTAGTGATTTTGAAAGATTAAAAAAGTTTTATAGCACTGCAGATCTTTTTTTATTTCCAACTAAATACCCAGAGGGTTTTCCTAGAGTTTTATACGAAGCAATGGCATTTAATTGTCCAATTATGACATACTTTATTGGTGATATAAGTGGTTTGTTATCTGATAAAGTTAACTGTATAGAGCTTAAAGAGACTAGTCCAAATTATTTATATCAAATGGTGAAAAATAATATGACAAATTATGAATTATTAAATAATATTAGTTTAATGGCTAATAAAGATATTCAGGAAGTTTTAAGTACAAGGAATATAGCACATTACGAACAGGTTAATCTTTTAATAAATAAATTTATATAAATGAAGATTTGGAATAGAAAAATACTTGGAATACCTGCAGCAATTATTTTATTAATTAGTATAATTTATAATAAAATATTAATTAAATCTAATACTTTAATACATGGAAAAAATTTAAATAAATTAGGTTCAAATTCTAAATTATATAAGAATTTTCAATATAGATATCCTGGACAAATATCGATAGGAGATAATTGTATTATCAATAAGAATGTAGTTTTCGGATCAGAGTTTCAAGATAGTAAATTAATTATTTTAGATAATGTTAATATTTCAGAGAATGTTTTTCTAGATTTTTCAGGTGATTTAATTATAGGAAGCGGATGCACAATATCTTCAAATTCCAAAATTTATACACATGATCACGGATTAGATCCAAATAGTATTCCAAAAAAAAGAAAAACTATTATTGATGAAAACGTTTGGATTAGTACTAATGTTATAATTCTTCAAAATGTCTCTCAAATTGGTAAAAATTCAATAATTGCAGCAGGATCAGTCTTATCTAAAGATGTTCCTGAAAATTCAATTTTCGGCGGTATACCTGCAAAGTTAATAGGTAAATTATAATTATGAAGAATATAAAGATCTTGCACGTTTTACCCTCAATAAATTTAAAATTTGGAGGTCCCTCCAAAAGTGTTCCAGATTTATGTAATGGTTTAGCTAATAATGAAATGCAAACGGATTTAGTGACTAAAAAAACTATTAATGATTACTGTATAGAAAAGCAAAGTGAAAAGTTTAAAATTAGATTTTTAAAAATTAAGTTTCCTAATACTTTTTCCGTCAAATTAATTAATTTTTTGTTTAAAACTCATTATGATTTATATCATGGTCATGGTCTTTGGAGTCTTTCAATTTCATTAACTTTTATATATGCTAGACTTAAAAGAAAACCATATATAATTACTCCAAGAGGGATGTTAGAACCATGGGCATTAAATGAAAAAAAATATAAGAAAAAATTAGCATTGATGTTTTTTCAAAAAAAAGATATATTAAAATCTAATTGTATTCACGCAACTTCAATACAAGAAGCTAAAAATATTCGACAACTTGGTTTTGTAAATCCAATAACTGTAATTCCAAATGGAATTGATATAAATATTTACCCTCTAAAAAACAATGAAATATGTAGTTCAAAGAAGACACTTCTTTTTCTATCTAGAATTCACAAGAAAAAAGGTATTGATATTTTGATTAAAGCTTGGAGCAAAATAGATAAAAATATTAAAGCTAACTGGCAAATTAACATTGCAGGAACGGGAGAAGAGTCTTATTTAAATGAACTCAAGAGTCTAGTAAATGAAAGAGGTTTAGAGCATCAGATTAATTTTATTGGCGAACAATATGGAGGTAATAAAATTTCGACATACCATAATGCGGATATTTTTATTTTACCTACACACAGTGAAAATTTTGGTATTGTAGTAGCTGAGGCTCTAGCATGTGGTGTCCCAGTTATAACAACTAAAGGTGCACCTTGGGAAGAACTGTTAACTAATAAGGCCGGATGGTGGATAAATGTTGGAGAAGAATCATTGACTAATTGTCTGAATAAAGTCTTACTTTACTCTAGAGAAGAACTGCAATTTTATGGTAATAATGGGCGTAATCTAATTATTCAAAAGTATTCTATAAAGTCAGCTTCAAAAAACATGAAAGATACATACAGTTGGATCTTAAATGGTTCGGCTAAGCCGAATTGTATTTATTAAATATATACATAAATATGAAAAATGTTGATTTGTCTCTTTATAAAAATAGTTTAAGCTTAAAAAATCAGATATTAAGGATGTTCTGGAGAATTTCCTGGTGTATAATTTCCTTTCTTTTTCCTAGAAAATCTTTCAATTTTATAAAAATTTTACTTTTAAAATTATTTGGCGCTAATATTCATTTTGATTCAATTGTGTATTCTGATGTAAAGATCTTTATGCCTTGGAATTTGGAAATGAAAGAATTCTCATGTTTGGGACCTAAAGTTGATTGTTATAATGTTGCAAAAATCAAAATAGGTGCTAATACAACAATTTCACAAAAAACGACTCTATGTTCTGCTTCACATGATATCACCAAAATCAATAATCCTCTAATAACTTCCCCAATCACCATAGAGGACCAGGTTTGGGTGGCTTCTGAAGCTTTTATTGGGCCTGGAGTGAAAATTGGACAAGGATCTGTAGTTGGAGCTAGATCTTGTGTTTTTAAAGATATTTATCCTTGGACTGTAGTTGGTGGTAATCCATCCAAATTAATCAAAAATAGAATAATACAATAACTTTTTATGCAAGAATTATCAGTCATTATTTTAACAAGAAATGAAGAAATACATATTGAAAGATGTTTGAAAAATGCTCTTTTATTGACGCCTAATATTTTTTTAGTGGATTCTTATTCCACAGACAAAACAATTGAAATCGCTAGAAAGTATACATCAAATATATTTCAAAATAACTTTGATTCTTTTAGCTCTAAATTAAATTGGGCAATAGAAAATTTACCTATTAAGACATCATGGACAATTAGATTGGATGCTGATGAATTGTTTTCTCATAAACTTTTAAATGAATTAAATTCATTTGTGGAACTTCAGTCTTCTGAAGTTTCAGGAATTTATATCAAAAGGCAGTTGTGGTTTTTAAATAAATGGATGAAACACGGGGGTATGTATCCAATCTATCAATTAAGAGTTTGGCGGTCAGGATCTGTTTCTTGTGAGAATAGGTTTTTAGATGAACATATGTTATTGAATGATGGAGTATCAATAAAATCTAATTTCGATATAATTGATAAACCTATGACCTCAATAAAAGTATGGATTGAAAAGCATAATCAATATTCTGATTTAGAGATTTTAAGTATTAATGATGTTGCTGAGAATACAAATAATATGAAAGTGTCAATTAATAGCACTAAGCAAGAGGAAGTTAAAAGGTTTATGAAGAACAATATTTATTACAAACTGCCTTTATTTATTAGGCCTTTTATTTATTTTGTATTTAGATATTTTATTAAATTAGGTTTTTTAGACGGTATTGAAGGTTTGATTTGGCATCTTTTACATGGTTTCTATTTCAGATTTATCATTGATGTAAAAATTTATGAAGTTAAAAAGAAAAATTTAAATAAATAACAACACAATGATGAAGATATCTATTATTACTGCCACTTTTAATAGTGAAAAAAGTTTGTGTTATAGCTTAGATTCTTTGTTTAATCAAGATTATAAAAATATTGAATGTATCATAATAGACGGTGATTCGAAAGATTCTACCCTCGGAATAATTAAAAAATACCAAAGTAACTATAATAATATCCATCTGGTATCCGAACCAGATGAAGGTATTTATGATGCTTTAAACAAGGGGCTTGATTTAGCTTCAGGTGATATAATTGGCTTTTTGCATTCTGATGATATATTATCAGAAACTACAATTATCTCAAAGATAGTTACTGAGTTTAATAATAAATCTATTGACGGAGTTTATGGAGATTTATGTTATGTAGATAAGCAAGATACAAGTAAAATAATTCGAAATTGGCGTAGTTGTCAGTTCGAACAAGATTTATTGAAACAGGGTTGGATGCCAGCTCACCCAACCTTATTTTTGAGGAAAGAGGTATATGAAAAACATGGTAGTTTTAATTTATCATATAAAATAGCTGCAGATTATGACTTTATGATAAGAATACTAAAAGATACAAGTTTGATTTTTTTTTATTTATCTGAAGTAATTACAAAAATGCGAGTTGGTGGTGCTAGTAACAGAAGCTTGAAGAATGTTGTACAAAAATCTAAAGAAGACTATAGGGTAGTAATTACGAATAAAATTGGAGGATTTATTACTGTTTTAAAAAAAAACACATCTAAATTAAAACAGTTTAAACTGTTTTAATTAATAAAAAAATCAAATTCATGTTCGTTATTTTTACCATTTAATTTTAAAAGAATTTTAAGCTTTGTGACATTTATTAAATAAATAAAACTCAATTAGTTTTTTTTAAAAAAAAATAAAAGTATGCCTAAGAAAAAAGGAATGATTGTGTCAGGATATTTTAATCCAATACATAAAGGACATATTGAATATTTTAACAATGCGAAAGCATTGGCAGATGAATTATTTGTGATTGTAAATAACGATCTCCAAAGAGCATTAAAAGGGTCAAAAGAATTTCAACAAGAGCAAGAGCGTATTTTTATTGTCTCTAATATAAAATCTGTAGATCATTGTCTGTTGTCTATAGACCAAGATAGAACGGTTTGTAAAACCATTGAAAAAATTGCCCTAGACTTTGGTGCAACCTATGATTTGAGTTTTGCCAATGGAGGAGATCAAAATAACAACATCATCCCAGAAAGACCAATCTGTGATCAAATGGGAATTACTCTGGTTGATGGATTGGGTGATAAAATACAGTCTAGTAGTTGGTTGTTAAAAAAGTAAACTTTTTTGGTTACATTTGGTTTAGAAACTAATTTTAATAAACATGCCATTCGATCCAAAATCCGCAAAGAAAGCAGGAAAAAAATCTAAAAGAGGTCCTGCAAAGAAAGAAGGGCCTTCCATCAAGGAAAAAATGGAGATGCTCTATGAAAAAGTGTTGGATGATCTGCTGGTAAACCAAGAAAATCTCACAAAAACAGAACGGGTAAAGCTCTTTGTAACCCTTTCGGGATATCTATTTCCAAAGAACAAGCCGACTGAGGAAAAGACCGAACCAGAAGTCCCCCTTTTTAAGATAGTTGATTTAGTATCATTTGAATCAGAAGAAGACTGTATCAAATAATTTTAAATTAATTAAACTTCTTAATGAATTATAAAGAAACGCTTTACTTTGTGGCGAAATGCTTGACCATTTCTTTGGAAGATAAGAATAGACAAGAAATAGAAAAGCAATTACAATCAAAGTCTATAGACTGGGATGCTGTTGTAAAAGTGAGTACAGCCCATTATGTGTTTCCTGCATTCTATTGTAATTTAAAGCGTGCAAATTTTTTACACTATTTACCTAAAGACTTGGTAAGATACATGGAGTATATTACCGATATAAATCGGGAGCGTAACCAGCAAATTCTTAAGCAAGCACAAGAACTAAATAGCCTATTATTAGCGAATAACATTAGACCTATTTTTTTAAAAGGAACTGGTAACTTATTAGCCGGAATCTATGAAGATATTGCCGAACGTATGTTGGGGGATATTGATTTAATTTTTTTAAAAGAAGACTATCCAAAAGCGTTTACTCTTTTAAGAGAGTTCGGATATGATAAAGAAATCCATCTAGAGTTAACACATAGACATTATCCAAGGATTATAAGAAAAGATAGTATTGCAGGCGTAGAAATTCATAAAGATTTATTAATAAAAAAATATGTCAATGAATTCAATTATAATTTTGTAGTTAAAGACAGTCAGGTTATAAATGGAACTACTGTTTTGAGTTATGCAAACAAACTTAAGTTATCCATAATAGCAGATCAAATAAATGACTATGGTTTTTATTATAAAACGATGGCCTTGCGAAATGCCTATGATGTTTTTTTATTGTCTAAAAAAACGAGTGCAAAAACTGCGGTAAATACATTAGACAAACTAAATCATCCCTTAAATTGTTTTTTAGCAGCTTGTTATGAAGTTTTTGATAGGGTAGAGAGTTTAGAATACAACAATTCAAAAAAGGCTGCTTCCTATTTAATTGTTTTTAATTATCAATTTATCAACAAGAAAAGAATGAAAAGACGACACAAATTCGTTAAGGCTTATCTTCTTTTAAAATATAGATTAAATATTATTTATAAGTCTATAACACACAAAATGTATCGAGTTTGGTTATTTAAAAAATTGACTTCTTTGGCTTTCTATAAGAGAAGGTTAGGGATAAAACAGTGAAAAATCACCAAATAACTCCCGCCTGCTGCATAAATAAATCTGCCAACGCATCTTTATTTTGATGCGTACCGATATAGGACAGAAATATACTTTCTTTAGAATGCCCGTTTATATTCATAAGTAGTGGCGTTTCAATCTTCCCATAATAGTTAGATGCAAAAGAACGCCTCATAATATGTGAGGTCACAAAGGCATATTTTGGCGCATTAACAATTTTGTATTTTTGAGTAAAAAAAACAATCAATTGAATTATAAAGAAACCTTATTTTTTATTGCCAAATGTTTGACTATTTCTTTGGAAGCAAAGAATAGACAAGAAATAGAAATCATTCTTAAAACAACAGAAATAGATTGGGATGCTGTTGTGAAATTAAGTACAGCTCATTATGTGTTTCCAGCCCTTTATTCTGCTTTAAAACAGGCCAACTTTTTACAGTATTTACCTCATGAATTAGTCTCCTACATGGAGCATATTACCAATTTAAACAGAGAACGAAACGAGCAAATCCTTAAACAAGCACAAGAATTAAATACCCTGCTATTGGCAAATAACATTACACCAATATTTTTAAAAGGAACAGGTAATCTGTTAGCGGGTCTATATGAAGATATAGCCGAGAGAATGGTGGGAGATATAGATTTTATTTTCTCAAAAGAAGATTATCCAAAAGCGATTACAGTTTTAAGAGAGTTTGGGTATTGTGATGTTTTCAAAACTGATAATAATTACCCTCAGTTTAAACATTATCAAAAATTAAAAAATACCAATAATATCGCAGCAATAGAAATTCATAAAGAGCTTTTAATTGAAAAGTACGCTAATGAATTTAATTATAACTTTGTAGAAAAAGATAGTCAGGTTGTAGATGAATTTTTTGTTTTGAGCTATGCAAACAAATTAAATTTATCTATCATTGCCAATCAAATAAACGACAATGGTTTTTATTTTAAAACAATAGCATTACGAAATGCCTATGATGTTTTTTTATTGTCTAAAAAAACGAATGCAAAAGATGCGGTGAATACATTAGACAAACTAAGTTATCCCTTAAATTGTTTTTTAGCAGCTTGCTACGAGGTTTTTGATAGAGTAGATAGTTTAGAATATAACAGTACAAAAAAGGCAGCTTCCTATTTAAGTATTTTTAATAGTCAGTTTACCAACAGGAAAACTACAAAAAGACGATACAAACGCATCAAGGCTTATCTATTTTTAAAGACTAGATTACACATTCTTTATAAGTCTATAATATATAAAGAGTATCGAGTTTGGTTATTTAAAAGAGTAACAGATAAAAATTGGTATAAGAGTAAATTAATTCAATTAGGAATAAAATAATAAGATTACCAAATAACACCCGCCTGCTGCATAAATAAATCTGCCAGTGCATCTTTATTTTGATGCGTACCAATATAGGTCAGAAAAGTACTCTCTTTAGAATGCCCCGTTATATTCATAAGCAGCGGCGTTTCAATCTTCCCATAGTAATTAGACGCAAAAGATCGCCGCATAATATGTGAGGTCACAAATTCATACTTCGGGGCATTTACAATTTTCTTCCTTCTTGTCTTCGGGTTGTTTTTAAACCCGCATACCAATCCATTTATTCCCGCTATTCTGCAAAGTACTTTAATTTGTTTATTAAACACCACTTGAGAAACTCTTCTTGGAAACTCATTCTCTAACAGTTCAATAACCAGAGGATCTGCAACACCAACAGTTACTGCCTTTTTTGTTGCAAGATATCAATATTCAAACCAGACTACCGTCCGATTTTTTTGTTCCCTAAAGTAATTTGGAAAGTACTGTCAATAAAAAATAAGGATCTTAATTTTTTCTCCAGAAGAAAGGCGTAAATAAAATAAGTACCGTAAAGAGTTCTAAACGACCAATAAGCATTAAGAAGGCACTAAACCATTTGGCTCCAGAGGAAAGGTGTGCAAAGTTATCTACGGGGCTTA
>JGI24539J26755_10000289_pt1 | contig 23179 bp, 19 predicted proteins | sample NorSeaMetagenome_2_FD_26755 | JGI IMG/M metagenome (IMG submission 26755) | reverse complement strand
AGCATCACCGCCGCCATAATCGCTAATACCATTCCACCCATTAGTAAAATTAGAATGGGCGTCAGTAACTTTAAAAAGACGTCTACTGCATTTTCCAACCGCGCAGAATAGTATTCAGCAACTCGCAATAGCATTTTGTCGAGCTCACTAGAGGCCTCTCCACTGCCCACCATGTGCACTAAAAACCCACTGCCAGAGAGATTATCTTCAAGCGCCTTATGCAGACTGGTACCTTGGCGCATCGCCTCAGTGACTCGATTAAATATTTTCTGTAGTGCAAGGTTAGTGATCACTGCTGAAGATATTTTTAATGCCGACAAGGCTGGAACACCGCTACTTAATAGTACGCCCAAATTGCGCGACCAATCGGAAATATCAGCCATTCTGATCCAGCGGCCCAAACCGGGAGAATTCAGGATCATTTGATGCCATCTAAGCTTAGTTTGCGGNTTTTTCATAGCGTAGCGAAAAACCAGTATAGCCAACACAATAAAAGCCAAGACATAAGCCCCATAGTTCTGTGCAAAATTACTGATACTGACAACAACCTCAGTAATCCAGGGCAATTCCCGATTTCTACTGGCAAACACAGCAGTTAATTTGGGCACTACCCAAACCATCATCATNGATACAATTATTATCGATACACTGACCAGCGTTATCGGGTAGATAAGTGCTCGAGAAATGGTCTTACGATTCTCGGCACTGGTCTCAAGCTCCTCTGCTAGACGCAATAAAATATTATGCAGATGGCCTGTTTCTTCACCCACACCCACACCAGCAATAATGCTTTCCGGGATTTGATAAGGCGAACGGCGCAAGGCCTCCGAGAAACTGCGCCCCTCCGTTATTTCGCTGCGCCAACTCTCTACCAAACGTCTTTGCTTGTCTGTCTCTGCCTGCTCAATAGTCATGCGCAAGGATTCTTCCAGAGGCAATCCAGATTGAATTAAGATTGCCTGCTGATGAAGGAGGAGTGATAAATCAAGATTATCCACTCGCGCTTGGCGACGTACCTTAGACCCTTTTTTTGTTACCTTTTGGCCGACTTCGCTAAGCGNTGATGGTAACAACTTTTTGTCTTTGAGGAGACGTCTGGCCTGCCGGTCAGAGTCGGCAGAAATGACGCCATTGACCAGTTTTCCTGAGGCGTTGTAAGCGGAGTAATCGAAGGCTGGCATGACTATTTAAACACTAGTGACACGAAGAACTTCTTCTATCGTAGTCATTCCATCATTAACCAGCGCAAACCCGGCCTGACGTATACTAGGCACCTGCTCTCTTATCTTCGCCTCTAAATCAATCTCTCCTGCATTTTCATGAATAAGCGTTTGTAGCGCGGCATCCACGGTGACTAACTCAAACAATGCTTGACGACCGGCATAGCCGGTACTGTTGCATTTACCACAACCACCCGCCTCATAAATTTTATGGCCTTTTTTTAATTTCAACAAATCGCGATTGAATTCATTCGGCTCAACCTCTTGCCGACAATGATGACAGAGTTTACGCAGCAAACGTTGCGACAGAATACCCCTGATAGTGGAAGCCAACAGAAAACTGTCCACCCCCAAATCTTGCAATCGCGTAATGGCACCCGCCGCCGTATTNGTGTGGAGTGTTGAGAGCACAAGGTGACCCGTTAAGCTTGACTGGGTAGCAATTTCAGCAGTCTCTCCATCACGAATCTCACCAATCAAAATAACATCTGGATCCTGTCTCAAAATCGCCTTCAAGCCACGAGCAAACGTCATTCCAGCCCGTAAATTAATTTGTGTTTGACTGATACCCGGCAGATCATATTCAACAGGATCTTCCACCGTCATGATGTTGCGGCCTTGACGATCCATCTGTTGCAACGCCGCATACAGAGTTGTAGTTTTACCTGAACCGGTGGGACCCGTCACCAAAACAATACCGTGCGGACGGCGGATCAAAGCATCCAATTGCGCAGAAGTGTCTGCCGGCATACCTAGATCATCAACTTGGAGTTTTCCCGCATCTTTATCTAGAAGACGCATCACTACGCGCTCTCCATGACTTGAAGGCATGGTAGAAATACGAAGATCAATACTGCGGCCACCCAACTTCACGCTCATGCGCCCATCCTGAGGCAGACGCTTTTCGGCGATATCGAGCTTTGACATGACCTTGATGCGTGAAATCAGTAACGGGGTTATTTGTGCAGAAGGTTTTAGGACTGTACTCAACACGCCATCAAGACGAAAACGCACCAGCGATTCTTTTTCGTAAGGCTCAACATGGATGTCAGAGGCGTTTTCTTTTAAAGACTCGGCCAAAATAGCATTGAGCAGGCGAATGATCGGTGCATCATCTTCGGCATCTAACAGATCCCCAGTTTCCTCTAAGTCAGCGGCGGCAGACTCCATATCAACAAAATCTTTGATGTCCTCCATGACCGATTCTGACGAATTTTTCCTGCCACTATAAAGGGTAGAAAGCATCTTATCAAAAGCCTCACTATCGACGCGATTAATTGCTGAAAAGCTGCCATTAATGCGGCTGACTTCAGCGATTGCCCAATGGCTCACATCAGGGGAAAGTACAAGATCCCCCTCAACCTCTCGCACCAACAACCCGTTGTTGCGAGCAAACTCGAAGGGTAGCATTCTGGTGCTTGAATTTGACATCTTCACGTCCTCGAAAAACTACTTATTACTATTTTTCCACTCGCTTTCGCATAATGACTCGAATGGAGGTTTTTTTGGTAAGTACCTTGCTGGCATGGCGAACTTCCTCAATCCGCCGAGGGCTTTCCTCCGGCCATCGAGGGATAGGGGAAGGGGCTTACGTTACCGCCCTTGGCTTCGGTAATCTTGCCCACGCCCTCTTTTTCCACTTCATCAATCCGGATAATAGATTGCATCGGAATAAAACTGCGCTTGATATCAGCAAACTCATTTTTGAGCTTCTCTTCTGCCGGATCCACAATCATCTGTGATCGCTCTCCGAATAGAAATTCCTCAACCTCAAGAAAGCCCCAAAGATCGCTCTGAAAAACATGCCGAGCAAAAATCTCATAGACCTGCCCTTGATTTAAAAAGTTAATGCGGTAGATCGGTTCGCTGGCCATAAAATATCACTGTTAAAAGGGCTAAATGGAATGTGTGATGATAGCATATCAGGGCAAAATCACATCGCAAAATGTTGCGCAATAGGCTCTCAAGGCTATAATGGCGCGTCTCCAATGAGTAAGACCATAAGAATGCTGGAAAAGTCAGTTAAAAAACTTCATATCGTAACGCACGGTTGTCAAATGAATGAATATGACTCGGCGCGCATGCGAGACTTACTTGGCGAAAGTCATCAAATGGTAATTACCGATAACGCCAAAGATGCTGATGTTATATTGCTAAATACTTGCTCGATTAGAGAAAAAGCACAAGAAAAAGTATTTCATCAACTGGGCCGATGGAAGCACCTNAAAGAAGCCAAGCCAGATTTATTGATTGGCGTAGGCGGCTGTGTTGCCAGCCAAGAAGGTGCCNCCATTGCTAAACGAGCGCCCTTTGTAGATCTTATTTTTGGCCCGCAGACACTGCATCGTCTTCCAGAAATGATGGAGACAAAGCAAGCTAACGGTGCTGTTGTTGTGGATATTAGCTTCCCTGAGATTGAAAAATTCGANCGCCTTCCTGAACCTGAAGCTGACGGTCCCAGCGCCTTTGTATCCATTATGGAGGGCTGCTCNAAGTACTGTACTTTTTGCGTTGTTCCGTACACCAGAGGCGAAGAAGTCAGTCGCCCCATCGCCGATGTTTTAGCGGAGATCAACGCTCTCGCCGAACAGGGCGTACGCGAAGTCAATCTTCTTGGCCAAAATGTTAATGCTTATCGTGGCGATATGCCCGATGGTACGATTTGCGATTTTGCTGAACTCATTCCATTTGTTGCCAGTATCGAAGGCATCGATCGTATTCGTTATACTACTTCGCATCCAGTAGAATTCTCTGATGCCCTTATCGACGTCTATAGCCGCGTGCCTGAGCTAGTGAGTCACTTGCATTTACCCGTACAGAGTGGCTCAGACAAAATTCTTATGGCAATGAAGCGCGGTCATACCGCAATTGAGTACAAGTCTAAGATTCGCCGACTGCGTCAACTGCGGCCAGATATGAGTATTTCCTCTGATTTCATTATTGGTTTTCCCAATGAATCTGAAGACGATTTTGCCGCTACTATGACGTTAATTGAACAGGTGGGGTTTGATACCTCATTTAGCTTCATCTATAGCGCGCGCCCAGGAACTCCGGCGGCTGACNTATCAGATAACGTCAGTCCCGAGGAAAAAAAACAGCGCCTTAAGATACTGCAGTCTAGAATTTTACAGAATGCCATGGAAATTAGTCGGCGTATGGTAGGTACTCAACAACATCTTCTAGTCACCGGCGTATCAAAGAAGGATCCTGGCGAACTTCAAGGGCGCACCGAAAATAACCGTGTAGTGAATTTCCGCACTAGCAATCAAAATCTAATCGGCGATTTTGCCGATGTCATGATCACAGAAGCCTTACCAAACTCGCTTCGCGGCCAANTGGTTTAACGCTGCTTTAAAAGCAACATCACTCGATGCAATAAGAAATCTTGTTATGCAGCCCAGTCACTTTATTTTTTTAATCAATAGTGGTCGNTAAAAAGAGTTTACGCTGATCCCATGATCGGGCTATGCTAGAGGCAGTTAACAACTTTATAGGCGTTTAAGCACACCTTGAAACAACTGGAAACCCAACCTGCAGCTTTTAGTGTTACCCTTGAGCCAAACGATGCTCATCGCCTCGCCTCTCTCCGCGGCCAATTTGATGACAATCTACGCTTAATTGAGGGCCGCCTCAANGTAGAAATACGCTCTAGAGATAACTTCTTTGCCGTTTATGGCGATCCAGGTCCTGCAAAGCATGCTACTGACACCCTACATAATCTTTATCAAGAAACAGCCCACTTTAGTGNCGTCACCCCTGAAGAAGTCCACCTCCATCTTAGACAATTTGAGAGCACAACATCTATGGATCAACTCGCCAAGAACTCAGAGCAGGTCACTGACCTCGATAATTTTTCTGTTATTCGCACAAAAAAAGGCAGTATTAAGCCGCGAGGACTCAATCAACAACGTTATGTTCGGTCGATACAAACGCATGATATCAACTTTGGTGTTGGCCCCGCTGGTACAGGAAAAACCTACTTGGCGGTAGCCTGTGCCGTCGAGGCATTGCTAAGAGATGAAGTGGAGCGAATTTTACTGGTGCGTCCAGCCGTTGAGGCAGGCGAGCGCCTNGGGTTTTTACCTGGCGATCTCGCTCAGAAAGTAGATCCCTATTTGCGNCCACTTTACGACGCTCTGCATGAAATGCTTGGTTTTGAAACCGTGGCGAAATTGCAGGAGCGAAACGTTATTGAGATTGCGCCATTGGCTTATATGCGCGGACGCACCCTCAACGGTGCCTATATCATTCTTGATGAAAGCCAAAATACTACTCGAGAACAAATGAAAATGTTTTTAACCCGTATTGGTTTCGGCTCCACTGCAGTGATAACGGGTGATATGTCACAAATTGATTTGCCACGAGGCGTGAACTCCGGTTTAGTGCACGCGTGTGAAGTCCTTAAAAATGTTGAAGAGATCAGTTTTACTCACTTTGAATCCTGTGATGTGGTTCGTCACTCCATTGTTCAGAGCATTGTTGACGCTTATGACGCCTTTGATAAAGAAAATNAATTAACTTAACTATGCCTATTTCGATTGATATCCAGCGAGCCTGCCCATCTGAGAATATCCCCAGTGACAACTCAATAAAGCGCTGGGCAGTGGCCGCACTGGGTAATCATAGTGATCCTACTGAACTGAGTATAAGGGTTGTCGGAGAATCTGAGAGCGCTACCCTAAACAAGCAATACAGAGGAAAATCGGGCGCCACCAACGTGCTTTCATTTCCTTTTTCTGCAGTAATCCCGGAACCACTGCCATTGCTGGGAGATCTCGTTATCTGCGCGCCTATAGTCAGTGCAGAGGCTAAGCAGCAAAATAAGTCTCTGCAGGCACACTGGGCACATATGATAGTGCATGGCGTATTACATTTAGTGGGTTATGATCATTGCGATAACAGTGACGCGGAAGTCATGGAAGCACTGGAAACAGAAATTTTGCTTGGCTTGAATTACCCTGCCCCCTACACTGAAACAACAGAGCACATTTGAGCAAAAGATGAACGATGAATCCCCCACAAGTAAAATCCCAGAAACCTCGTTACTGAAGAGATTTGTTCGGCTGTTTTCTCCAAGCCCAACCAATAGTGATGAAGTTGCTGACATGCTGCGAAGTGCTGAGAATGAATCGATTATCGATGCTGATGCACTTCAAATAATGGAGGGAGCTCTCAAAGTATCTGATCTTCAGGCTCGGGAGATTATGATCCCCCGCTCACAAATGAAGTTTATCGAAGCCGATTTGTCATTAGAAGAAATTCTCAAAATTGTTATTCAATCGCAGCATTCTCGCTTCCCTGTGGTAGGTGAATCCTCAGACGATATTCAGGGTATCCTTTTAGCTAAGGAGCTGCTTCCCTTGGTCTTATCGGGCAAGGAATCATTTAACCTTAAAAGCATGCTACGCCCTGCCACCGTTATCCCTGAAAGTAAGCGCATCAATGTCCTACTCCAAGAGTTTCGCGAACAACGATACCACATGGCTATTGTCATCGATGAATACGGCGGGGTCTCTGGNCTACTCACCATTGAAGACGTTTTAGAAGAAATCGTCGGTGAAATTGAAGATGAAACNGACGAGCACGGCCCAGAGCAAATACGTAAAATTGATGCAAACTATTACACNGTTGATGCCATTACTGAGATTGCTGACTTTAATGAATATTTCGACGTTGGACTTCCTGATGATGAATTTGATACGGTTGCAGGTCTTATTATTAACGCACTTGGCCGCCTTCCAGCGGTTACAGATAAGGTCGTCATTAACGATTTTCACTTTACTGTTGTCGCCGGCGACAGCCGAAAGATAACTCAACTGGAAGTCACTAGAATTGCTTCATGAAGCGCCTCAGTAAAGTCCAAAGCTATGCCCTGCTTATCGCTGGAGGAGTAATCTTTCCCTTAGGACTCGCTCCTNTTAAGCTTTGGCCTGCTGTAATAGTGAGTATGGCGATTCTATTTCAATCATTGCGTCAGCCATCAATTAAACAAGCATTTTTCAATTCAATGGCTTATGGCTTCGGCTTATTTATCGCCGGCGCAAGTTGGTTGTATGTCAGTATTCACGAGTATGGTTTTATCGCCGCCCCACTCGCAGTAATCGCCACGACTTTATTTTGTCTTTTCTTAGCCGCTATTTTCGCAGCTCCATTCACATTAGCCGCTTTCTTACCATCAACNCCAATCGCATTGATGCTTGGCTTACCGGCAATATGGGTGCTTAGCGAGTGGATCAGAACTTGGATTTTCACAGGGTTTCCCTGGCTTTATGCAGGCTATAGTCACACTGATACTTGGCTGAATGGCTGGGCGCCAATCGGAGGCGTACTCTGGCTGAGTTTTATTACGGCACTGGCCGCTGTGCTTTGTCTTTGGTTAGTGCAAGGCATGGGAAAGCGCCGTTCAATACTGGGGCCTTGCGCAATGCTCGCGACGTTGACTGTCTCAGGTTATTTCTTACAACAAGTAGAATGGACCGAAGACTGGGGCGAGCCGATAACCGTAGCGATAATCCAACCTAATATCCCACAAAATGAAAAATGGTCTGCTCAAAAGCAACGCGCGATACTAAATCAATTAGCAGCCCAAACTGAGTCTTACTGGGGCCATGACCTTGTCATNTGGCCAGAAGCCGCTGTCCCTACCATAGCCCAGAGAATCCCACAGTTCATGCAAAGTATGANAAGTCGAAGTGTCGACAGTGACTCTATTTTGTTAACAGGTATNATTACCTATCAGGCTGAACCAAGGCGCAACTACTCGTCAGTGCTGGCTATTGGCGCTGAACAGGGCCACTACCACAAGACTCGCCTCGTCCCTTTCGGTGAATATGTTCCGCTGGAATCTTTACTACGAGGATTGATTGAATTTTTTGATTTACCTATGTCCTCATTGTCTGTCGGCCCACCTAGCCAAGTCCCTCTCTCGGTGAAAGAGCAACTGATAGCGACGGCAATTTGTTATGAAGTGGTCTACCCTGATCTTGTCGCCCGTAATAGTAAGGNAGCGACGGTNATTCTCACTGTGAGTAATGACACCTGGTTTGGCGAGTCACTGGGCCCTTTACAGCATATGCAAATGGTACGAATGAGAGCTTTAGAGAATTCAAAACCAATTATTCGTGGGACTAATAATGGCATTTCTGGCCTAGTGGATCATCAAGGTGATGTTTATCAGCGTNTAAAGCAAAATAGCATCACTGAACTTAGCGGTATCGTTCAGCCGCGCGCAGGCCAAACGCCCTTTTCGATGACGGGGTCATGGCCAGCCGTTCTTTTATCATTGCTAATAGTGTGCTTTTTAGTAGTTAACCGAACCAAAACTAATATCTTAGAGGAATCTAAAAATGAAATTAAGTAACGTTTTTGCTCTGGCCAGCAGCCTGTTGATGTCAGCAACTGTCTTTGCACTTGAAGTGGGAGATCAGGCTCCGGACTTCGAACTCCAAGCTACTGATGGAAAAACCTACACACTGAGCCAATTCCATGACAAGGAAGCGGTAGTCATTGCTTGGTATCCCAAGGCATTCACCAGTGGGTGCACCATAGAATGTAAGTCTCTTGCTCAAAATGGCCACCTGTTGAAAAATCTGCAGGTAGCCTACTTCATGGCAAGCGTTGACCCTCTAGAGACAAACAAAGAATTTGCTGAAGAAAATGATGCTGATTTCCCTCTATTAAGTGATCCCTCAAAAGAAGTCGCCAAAGCCTATGATGTGCTGGCTTTTTATGGGATTCCCAACCGCCACACGATTTACATCGGTAAAAACGGNAAAGTTCTCTATGTCGATCGTAAAATTCAAGCCTCCACGTCGGCNGAGGACATAGCTCAAAAACTCAAGGAACTTGGTATACCCGCCCGTCAGTCGACCTAATTTCAAGTTAAGTTACCCGAGAGAGTAGCTGTTAATGCTATTCCTCTCGGATGACTGTTAGAGTGGCTAACATTCCCCTATAATTCACGCTGATGACCAACTCTTACAAGTAGTGAATTTCAATGACCTTTGAAGCAATCTATAACCCCGCACAAATAGAGCGGGAAGCTCAAGAATACTGGAACAACAATAAAACCTTTGAGGTCAGCGAAGACCCGAATAAAGAGAAATTTTATTGCCTAGCCATGTTCCCTTATCCCAGCGGCAAACTGCATATGGGTCATGTGCGTAATTACACTATTACCGATGTAATCGCTCGCTATCAAAAGATGCAGGGCAAAAATGTTTTACAGCCTATGGGTTGGGATGCCTTTGGCTTACCTGCTGAAAACGCGGCTATTCAGAATCATACTGCACCGGCAAAGTGGACCCATGAAAACATTGCCTACATGAAGGCTCAGCTGAAAAGCCTGGGTTTTGGGATCGACTGGTCTCGAGAGCTAGCGACCTGCGAACCCGATTATTATAAATGGGAACAGTGGTTCTTCACTAAATTATACGAAAAAGGCTTGGTCTACAAAAAAACCAGTGCCGTTAACTGGTGCCCGAATGATGCAACGGTACTAGCGAATGAGCAGGTCATTGATGGTTGCTGCTGGCGCTGTGATACGGCTGTGGAGCGAAAGGAAATTCCGCAGTGGTTTATTCGTATCACTGATTATGCTGAGCAATTACTCGATGATTTAGATGAACTAGAGCACTGGCCTGAGCAGGTCAAAACAATGCAGCGCAACTGGATAGGTAAAAGCCGTGGCGTGAATGTAGTCTTTGATCTATCTGAATCCGCCGGTGAGCATAACCATTTTGAGGTTTATACTACCCGTCCTGACACGCTAATGGGCGTCACTTATTTAACCTTAGCTACTCAGCATCCGATTGCCCTTGAGGTGGCTCAAAATAATTCGGTGTTAGCTAGTTTTATTGAGAAGTGCCGCCTACAGCAAGTGTCAGAAGCTGAAATGGCGACTATGGACAAGGTAGGTATGGACACGGGCATTACTGCCATTCATCCGCTGACCGGTGATTCGGTTCCTGTGTGGGTGGGTAATTATGTGTTGATGGACTATGGTTCAGGTGCGGTTATGGCTGTACCAGGGCATGATCAGAGAGACTATGAGTTCGCTAAAAACTACGACTTACCTATCACTCAGGTTATTCTGGTTGATAATGAAGAATGCTCCATTGAACACAAGGCCATCACCGATAAAGGTATCTTAATTAATTCTGGGAAATACGACGGTCTAGACTTTGACGCTGCTTTTGACGCCATTTCCGCAGATCTTATAGACGTTGATCATGGCTCAGTAACAACCAATTATCGTTTGCGAGATTGGGGCGTAAGCCGTCAACGTTACTGGGGAACACCAATCCCTATGTACAACCTTGCAGAAGGTGGCGAAATTGCCGTGCCACTAGACCGCTTGCCGGTAATACTGCCAGTTGACGTGGAAATGGACGGCATTCAGTCACCTATCAAGGCCGATAAACATTGGCGCATGACCGAATTTAGCGGTCAAGTGGTCGAACATGAAACAGATACCTTTGACACCTTTATGGAGTCCTCTTGGTATCACGCAAGATTTACCTGCTCTGATCTGAATAGCGCCATGCTTGATCCAGAACGAGCCGATTATTGGCTTCCTGTGGACCAATATGTCGGTGGTATTGAGCATGCAATTTTGCATCTCTTGTATGCGCGCTTTTACCACAAACTGCTACGCGACGAGGGTTTGGTTAACAGCAACGAACCCTTTAAGAGCCTACTCTGCCAAGGTATGGTTTTGGCTGAGTCGTTTTATAAAGAGACTGATGGCCGCAAGACCTGGCTAGCGCCCAGCGAAGTCACTGTAGAGCGCGACGAAAAGGGTCGCACGATTAGAGCGACGGAAACGACAAGCGGGGATACCGTGAATAGCGGCGGTATTACAAAAATGTCGAAGTCAAAAAACAATGGTGTCGATCCACAAACAGCGATTGATAAACAAGGTGCTGATACGGTTCGTTTATTTACCATGTTCGCCGCCCCCCCAGAACAAACGTTGGAATGGAGTGATGAAGGTGTTTCTGGCGCCCATCGTTTCTTGCGAAAACTTTGGAAAATGGTTCATGAGCATCTTGAAGCTAATGTGAATGCACCTCTTGATATCACAAGCCTGAGTCAACAGCAGAGGGATCTTCGCCGAAAAACCCATGAGACCATCAATAAAGTGAATGATGACTTTGGGCGTCGCAATACCTTTAACACAGCTATTGCTGCAGTCATGGAATTATTAAATGAAGTGGCGAAACATAGCAGTACTGAGAGTCAATCAGTTGCGGTGCGTCATGAAGCCCTAACCAGTGCTATTTTGTTATTATCGCCAATAGCTCCGCATATTTGTCATGCTCTTTGGCAGGCTTTAGGTTACTCAGAATCGGTAGCCGAGGCGAGCTGGCCCTCGGTTGATGAGCAAGCATTGGTGCGCAGTACTATTACCTTAGTATTGCAAGTCAATGGCAAAGTTCGAGGAAAAATAGAGGTTGCGGCGGATATTTCAAAGCAGGATATTGAAAAAATTGCGCTGGCTGATGAGAATGTGAAACGATTCATCGTAGGCAACACCATCCGAAAAATCATTGTCGTACCGGGTCGATTAATTAACATAGTGGCAAACTGAGAGGGAAGTGATGAAATATAGAGGATTGCTGTTGATTATTACTCTAATCATCTCTGGCTGTGGATGGCAGCTCCGCGACAGCCAAATAGCCGCCTCATCCATAGGGGCTGTTTATCTTTCATCAAGTGACACTAATAGCGTGCTAACAAAAGAACTGCGGCGAGCACTTAGTACCTATGGCGTGCACAGTGGGGTCACTAAAGCAGAATCCAAGTATGTCGTTGTGATTGTTGATTTCAGACAAAACACGCGCATAGCTAGCATAAACTCCAGTGGTCGCGTGGCTGAATACCAGCTTAATGAAGATGTAGACTTTTATATTACTGACCCCGAAGATAATCAGGTTCTATCTTTATCAACAGCATCGGTAGAAAGGGTATATGAATTTAGGGAAGAGGATATTTTAGCTTCATCAAACGAAGAACAACGCATTCTTACAGAAATGCGCAGTGAAATTGTACGGCAAATTTTGAACAGACTTAGGGCTCTACCTATGCCCATCGATGCTTAGCTAGAACCTTTAGGTATGATATGAAAATAAGACCTGAACAGCTTCAAAGCCACCTATCAAAACAACTGTTGCCGGTATATGTTATCAGTGGCGATGAGCCCTTACTCGCTCAAGAGTCGGCTGATGCAGTTAGACTGGCAGCACGGAACCAAGGCTTCGGTGGTCGAGAAGTATTTCATGGTGAGGGTAAATTTGACTGGGGGCAATTGCACAATGAAGCTAACGCTCTGTCTTTGTTTGCCGAAAAGAAAATAATTGAAGTTAGGATTTCAAACGGCAAACCTGGCGACAAAGGCAGTAAAGCAATTTGCGAACTCTGCGCCAACCCTAGCTCAGATAATTTACTACTGTTCCTATTGCCAAAACTCGAGCGCTCTGCACAGAATAGTAAGTGGATGAAAGCATTAGAGTCAGCTGGTGCGCACATTCAAGTCTGGCCAGTCACTGGCGACCAATTGCCACGCTGGATTAAGCAAAGACTGCTTGAATCTAATATAACCGCCAACCAACAAGCCATAGAAATATTGGCAGAGCGCGTGGAGGGCAATTTACTTGCTGCGGTTCAAGAGATTGAGAAATTAAAGCTGCTCGCCGTTGATGGTAAGGTTGATGCCATTATGATGTCCTCAGTTGTCGCCGACAGTGCTCGATACAACCTGTTTGAATTCGTTGATAAAGTCCTGGCTGGCGATGCGCAATCTGCGGCTCGATCACTTCGTGGATTGCACAGTGAAGGGACTGACGCAATTCCTTTACTTTGGGCTATCACTCGCGAATTACGGATCTTAATCAAAGCAAGTGAGCAGATTTCCCGGGGTGAAAGTTGCGACTGGGCACTCAAAAATGCGGGCGTCTGGGAAAAACGGTTACCATTGTTTCGGACCGCGGTACAACGTTGCAACGCAGCGCATTTAAGAATGTTGCTCTACCAAGCTGGCGCTATCGACCGTGGTATCAAAGGTATGCGTAAGGCAGACGTGTGGGATGAGTTGACCACTCTAGTGCTCTCTCTTGCAGGTAGCCAAACGCTTAAGCCGGGTAACATTAAGCTACTTATAGCGCCCTGAATTAATCATCATCCCAACCAGTAATAAACTACGCTGGTAATAACCACAATACCGATTAAGTTTAAAATCAAACCCTCTCGAACCATCTGCTCCACAGTAATCTGACCCGTACCAAAAACGATGGCATTTGGACCCGTTGCTACCGGTAACATAAACGCACAACTTGCTGATAAGGCCGCTGGTAACATCAGCAGTGCAGGCTCGAATCCGGCGCCCAGCGATGCAGCGGCAAGAATTGGCATCAACAGTGAAGTAGTAGCAGTATTACTGGTAATCTCGGTTAAAAACGTCACTGCCAACGCAACTACAGCGATAATAACGATAATAGATAATCGAGTTACGCTCGATAATGATTCACCGATAGCCGAACTAATCCCAGTAATAGCGAACGCCTTGGCGATGGCGATACCCCCTGCAAATAGTAGTAATACTCCCCAATGAATATTGGCGGCTGTATCCCAATCCAGTAACTTTCCGCCCTTACCGTTAGGTACCAAAAACATTATGATCACAGCTGTCAGCGCAACCGCAGCATAATTAGCGGAAGGAACACCAAGCCAAGAGGTCCATCCACCAAAAGGCTCTCGTAAGGTAATCCANGCTAANGCTGTTAAACCAAAAATAAGCAGTACTCTGAACTCTTCCTGACGCCACTCCCCAACCTCAGGAATCTGTGCAGATTGATCACTCGTCAAATGCCNAGTTAGCCAGAACCCTGCAGCAGGTATCATCACTACGACCACGGGTAATGCCCAAATCATCCACTGCATAAAACTAGGCATAGTACCGGTCGCCTCAGCATAAACCTTAAGGAAAATTACGTTGGGTGGCGAACCAATAGGAGTCCCCAGTCCACCAATACTGGCAGCATAAGCGATGCCTAAAAACAACGGCACCGCGAGTTTACGTCTCTCATCGGGATGCTGAATACTATCTAAGACGGCATAGGCGACGGGCACTAACATTAAGGTTGTCGCCGTGTTGGATACCCACATGCTGAGTACGGCAGAGGCAACCATAAATCCAAAGACTAGACTACGCAGACTGTCTCCACCAAAAAGATTGACCATAGCCAAAGCAATGCGTCTATGAGCGCCACTCTTTTCCATAGCTTTGGACAGCATAGCCCCCCCCATTAGCAGTATAATGAGCGGATCACCATAGGCCTGGGCTACCTGTTTGCCGTCCAGAATACCAACTAAGGGCATGACTCCAAGAGGAATCATCGAGGTGGCCGGAATAGGTATGGGTTCGAATATCCACCACAATGCACACAATGTGGTAAGTCCAGCTGTCAACGAACCCTCTATAGCCCATCCATAAAGATGCATCACGGCAGAGATTATTGCTGCCACTAAGGGACCTATCCAGAGCATATGCCGTTTAAGCACTTTATTCACGAGTCTTCCTTAGCAGCACCTGAAAAAATATCACTGCAAAAATGCCTAAAACATTTGCCAGTAAGTCCTTTACTTCGCCCAATCTATAGTCGGTCAATGATTGAGCAATCTCTATTCCTAAACCAAAAAACGCCAAAGCTAAGGCTATTTTCCATAGTGCTAACCGATCTCCATACACCTTGATCGCTAAGAAACACAAAATCCCATAGGCCACAAAGTGATGAACCTTATCTTGCCNAGTGAAAACGCTCAACTGAGGCGCTGATAGGGGTATTAATGACAGTAGCAAAACCATTAATATCGCCACCCAGAAAATGAAGGCCTGTAATTTATTGAGCTGCACTGCTTGTCCCTTTGAGTTTTCGGTTTAAATTATCATATCGTTCAATTGTGCCTACATCGCACCAGTCGTCAGGAAAAATTTCTCCGCTGATTTGGCTGGCTAGAATTGCTGGTCGCAGGACATCTCTCAGTGGGAACGCTTTTGACATNGGCTTTAACGATTTAAATATTGCAGGAGAAAGTACGCTGATGCCACTATAGGTATAACGAGGTTGTCCATAGCCTACAACATTATCAATTAACGAGAAGTCACCTCTCGGATTATGCTCAGGGTTCTTGATCAAAAATAGGTGAGCTGATTTAGCCGGGACTAGGGTGTTTTTAANCTCGTTAGTAAAGGCTAAATCAGTCCAAATATCGGCGCTAATAAGCACAAACGGATCATTGCCAAGTAGCGGTAAGGCGTTAAAAATACCGCCACCGGTCTCTAAGGGTGTTTCCTCTCGAGACCAAATTATATTGATACCATACTGCTGGCCANTGCCAAAATAATCTTCTATTTGATGGGACAGCCAGGAAATATTTACCACAACGTCTTTAATGCCTGCAGCGGCCAGTTTCTCGAAATGCCACTGCAACAACGGCTTGCCGGCTACCGCCAACATTGGTTTGGGTACCTGATTGGTCAATGGACGCAATCGAGAGCCTAAACCAGCAGCTAAAATCATCGCTTTCATTAAAGCGTATCCGGATCAGCTAGATCTGCTGAGAAAAATTCATGACTGCCCTTATACCAACTTTGTGAACTCAAATGAGGCTTAACTTCAGCTTCAAACCAGTGTCCAAACGGTGCGGCTGCTGGGTATCTCGAAACCACATCTAGCACATGCGCAATAGCCAAGGGGAGGTCATGCAAATATTCCGTCTTTCCATCACGCAGCGCCAATCGTGCAAAAACACCCATTACCTTGATGTGCCGTTGCAGTCCCATGAGGTCAAACCAGCGTAAAAATGTCTGCTCGTCCACCCCTACCATCAATTCACTATCCTCTAATTGCTGCCGATAATTCAAGGCTCTCCCCTCAACTAATTCGCGCGGCCAGAAAACATAGCAGTCTTTAAGAAGAGAGACTAAATCATAAGTGATCGGTCCAATGACTGCATCTTGAAAATCAATCACCGCCAATTGTTGATCATCCATCAACATTAGGTTTCGAGAGTGATAATCACGATGCACAATGACCTGTGGCTGCGATATTGCATTGTTGCTTAAGTCAGTAGAGAGTGTATTAAGCATACTGTTAGTTTGCTCGTCTAATGGTATACCTANCATCTTTTTGACAAACCAAGTAGCAAAAAGGTCAAATTCTTGAGTAAGCGCAGCTGTGTCATATGGTGGGAAAATTTCGGTATCCGGCGCTGACTTTTGAATTGACTGTAACATTAGCTCGGCTCGACCATAGAGGTTCTCAACGGTGTCAGCACTCAACAGAGGTAGCAATAACTGCTCGCCTAGATCTTCCAGCAACAAAAAACCTCGACTGAAATCAACTGCATAGAGATGGGGCCTTCTTATACCTCTAGCATTTAATGCTAATGAAATTTCGACATAGGCCAGATTATTTTCTTTATTGGGCGGTGAATCTACGGCGATCATACTAGGTGTGGTGTTAAGTCGATAGTAACGTCGAAAGCCGGCATCACCGGCAAGAGCCCGCAACTCTAAAGTTCCCTGAAGATCGTTTTTTTCAGGTAAATAGGTCAAGATCCATTCTGTTAACTGACGCTGCTTTTCTTTGTTCAAATGGTTCATACCTATATCAAAATGATGGTTTATTAGTCAGGCGCCAACGTAATAATTGTTCTTTGCTAAAAAAAATCACTTTTAACCTATTTAGATGAATTCTCAGTCCTACCGGTTAAATATATCAGGTAAGATAANGGGNAGTCACTTACACTGTTAATCGAAGGTCACTATATTAGTAAAGCACTCTATGTTAACTCGAATTAACCACTATTTTCTATCTACCCTAGCTATTACTTTTGGCCTGTCTGGCTCCGTTTTCGCAATAGACATTACGCCTGTCCCAAAAAAATCTGAAACCCCTAANGCACTGACTAAACACACCTTAGACTGGGTGCAGGCTATTGACATGACTGCACAGCAACAGAAGCATTATAGCCATACTTCCTGTGGTGCGTTCATAGAGCCGGGACGTAATCTGGAGGATACCGACCTAGATATGCAAGATGCGCCGCTCCGCGTAACGGCTGACTCAACCAAGGCCTCATCGGACAAGATCGCTGTACTAGAGGGTGAAGTGCAAATATCTCAGGGCAATCGTCAAATTAAAAGTGACTTCGCCATCATTGATCAGAATGCACAAAAAGTCTCACTAGAGGGTAATGTGGAATTTCGTGAGCCCGGACTGCTACTGACGGGAGAGGATGCGTATGTCGACTTCGCTAACAGCAATGTAACTCTTAACGATGCAGCCTATGTTATTCATCAATCCTCAATAAGAGGAACTGCTAAAAAGCTCAGTAAATCTGATCAAGGCGATATCATCATTGATGAGGCATCCTATACAACCTGCGCGCCTGGTGACTCTAGCTGGCAACTCGTTACTAAGCAGATCGAAATCGATCAAGAATCGGGTTGGGCAACGATTAAAAATGCCCGCTTTGAAATAAAAGACATTCCGGTGTTTTACTTTCCCTATATTAAATTTCCGATAGATGACCGTCGTTCTTCTGGATTATTGATCCCCGATGTAAATGTTAACCAAGAAAATGGCCTAGATATTACCCAACCTATTTATTGGAATATTGCTAACAATTATGATTCGACGATTTCACCTCGTTATATACAACATCGCGGTTTCGGCATAGAAGCAAACTTTCGTCACCTCAATAACTGGTCGAAAAGTACAGTGTCAGGGGCTTTTCTGAGCGATGATAAGGGCGGGGACGACGATGACGAAATTAGCCCTGTTACTGGGCTATATCCCTATGAGGGTGAAGATCGATATATGTTTAACTTTCATCATGCGGGTGGTTTGGGCAGTCCTTGGTCGACTTTCGTCGACTATAACAAAGTGAGTGATGCCGACTATTTGCGCGATCTAGGTAATATGACTATTGATGAGACCAGCAAAACACATATAAAGCAACGTGCCTATGCCAGCTATNAGACCGAAAATTGGAACTACCAAATCGCGAGCGAAGACTATCAAACGATAACCCGTGGACTGGCCGACCAATATTCCATTCTCCCGCGTGTTGCAATCGAAGGTTATTATCGTTTTTCTAATAACCTAGTGGTTAACTTAAATAATCAATACTCGGTCTTTAGGCACACTAACCCTAACAAAGTAGAAGGTAATCGCAGCCGAATTGACTATAGTCTAACCTGGGATCAGCGCTGGGATTGGGCCTACTTTAAACCTAAAGTACAGTTGAAACATCTAGCCTATAAGCTTAACCAACACCCCGGTAAACTCCCTCTCATCACAGATCAGAGCCCTGAGGTCACTGTTCCAGTGTACAGCGTTGATGCCGGCATCTTTTTTGAACGTAATTTGAGTTGGCTGAATGGAGCCACACAGACATTTGAGCCCAGACTAATGTATCTTCGCTCAGCCTATAAGGATCAATCGGCACTGCCTGATTTCGATACTCGGGAGTTCACCCCCTCGTATGACCTATTATTCCGCGACACTCGGTTCGTTGGTGGTGATAGAATTTCCGATGACAAGCGCCTAACGGCTGGAGTGACGACAAGATTCATTGACCCAAGCTCTGGCCAAGAGCGATTTAGGGCCAGCATAGCCCAATCGGTTTACTACGCAGACCGACAAGTCATGTTGACCACTGCGCCATCCGCTGAAGAATTCGCTGAAATAAGTCGTGATAGATCTGTTATTGCTCTAGAACTGGCTGCCAGAGTCACTAATAATTGGCGCTTTACCAGCGACCTTGTGTATGACGACCTGGACAACCATCTTGAAAAGACTGGGTTTAGTGCTCGCTATAATGATCGAAAAAAACGAATTTTTAACTTCAGTTACCGATATACTAGAAGGGCCGCGAGGGAATATGAGGGCCAGCTGGTTGACCAAAATATAAAGCAAACCAATATTTCAGGCTTCGTACCTCTGACACCAAATTTGAATTTAGTGGGACGATGGAATCATGATTTTACTAATAACAGAGAACTAGAGATATTCGCTGGGTTCGAATACCACAACTGTTGTTGGCGAACCTCTCTTTTTGCATTCCGATCTCTGCGTCGTGATGATGATTTTCTGCTTCCGGAAGAGGAACTAAAAGCCAGAAATGGCTTTGCGTTCAAAATTGAATTTAAAGGTCTAGGTGGCAGCAGTAACCGCGTAGACACAATGTTAAATAATGGTATTTATGGTTATGAACACAATGAAAATTTTTAAGCAATTAATTGCCCTGCCAGCCGTCGCCCTAATCGTCCTGCTTGTCTCATTCCAAGCGACAGCTCAGGTTAAAGTGTTAGATAAAATAGTTGCTATCGTCGATGACGATGTCGTTCTTAAGAGCGAACTAGAACAACGTATGGATGCCATTGTGGCTCAGTTAACGCAATCTGGTACTCAGATGCCTCCTCAAGAGATTCTTGAGAAACAAGTCCTCGACAGGCTTATTTCAGAACGCTTGCAGCTNACTATGGGGTATGACTCCGGCGTCCGAATATCTGATGAAGAACTCAACCAAGCCATTGCTCGAATTGCGGCTAGCAATAAAATTTCGGTGGCACAGTATATTGAGCAAATTAATTTACAAGGATCAAGTATCAGTTCGATGCGAGAAGAAATTCGTAATGAACTCACCATTATGCGAGTACAGCAAGGCAAAGTAATGCGTCGCATCAGGATCAGTGAGCANGAATTAGACAATTTCTTAAAATCTGAAGAGGGTCGCTTTGTCACTTCACCCGATGTGAATATTGGGCAAATTTTACTGTCGATATCCAGCGGTGCTACCAAAAATGCCATTGATGAGGTGGTTGGACGCGCTCAGTTACTCTTTAATCAGATTGAACAGGGTGCAGATTTTAGAGCCTTAGCCATCGCTAATTCTGCAGATCAATCATCTCTTCAAGGAGGCGACTTAGGCTGGAGAAACATGGCCCAGTTACCCGGTGTTTTTATCGAAGCCGTCGAACAACTAGAACTGGGTAAAGTATCTCAGCCTATTCGCAGTGCTGCGGGTTACCACTTAATTAAGTTATATGAACGTCGCGGAGGCGAAGAGCAACTGATTGAACAACACTTTGCTCGCCATATTTTGATCAAGCCTAATCAAATTCGCGATCAGCAAACGACCATTGATCAACTCGACGCATTGCGCCAAAGAAGTTTGGCTGGCGAAGACTTTGCAATCTTGGCTAAGGAGTTCTCTGAAGATCCTGGCTCTGCACTAAGCGGTGGAGAACTAGGCTGGTCGACGCCAGGTATGTTTGTTCCCGAATTTGAGCAGACAATGAGCACCATTGCTATCAATGATATCAGTGCACCATTCTCATCGCAGTTTGGCTGGCATATTCTTCAGGTAACAGAGCGGCGCCAACAAGATTTCAGCAGCGAGATTCTGCGTAACAAGGCGCAAAATATGCTTCGCCAAAGAAAATATGAGGAAGAATTACAGGTCTGGCTGCAAGAAATTCGTGATGAGGCCTTTNTCGAGATTAAGCAGGCCCCGGCGTCATGACGATTAGTCTGGCACTGACACCTGGTGAACCCGCGGGCGTCGGACCTGACCTACTGATAGAGCTGGCTCAGCAAAAGCATCAACAACAGTTAATCGCTTTTGCTGANCCAGAGATGCTGCTGCAGCGAGCACATCACTTAAAGTTGCCGTTAAAATTAGTTGCACCAGATCCCCTTTCCCCCGGGTCGGCAACTGGTGAGCTCGCTATCGTTCCTGTGAGCTTAGCGGAAACCGCTGTGCCAGGGCTATTAAATATTGCTAATGCTCCTTATGTACTGAAGTGCTTAGACGAAGCTATTAAGGCCTGCCAGAGTGACTATTGCCAGGGCATGGTCACTGGGCCGATCCATAAGTCTATCATTAGTGANTCTGGCGTCAGCTTTAGTGGGCACACTGAATATCTAGCACGGAAAACCAATACCGACACCGTGGTTATGATGCTCGCTACNGAAGAGTTACGTGTTGCGCTCGTCACCACACATTTACCGCTAAAAGACGTGTCACAAGCTATCAATCAGGAGTTGTTAACCTCGGTGATCAATATTCTGCATCATGATTTAAAGATTAAATTTGGTATTGATAACCCACGGATTTTGGTTAGCGGTCTGAATCCTCACGCAGGAGAGTCGGGCCACTTGGGGTATGAGGAAATTGATGTTATTGAACCCGTTTTAGAACGACTGCGTAAGTCGGGCATGCANCTTACAGGCCCGCTCCCGGCAGACACTTTATTTACTCCAAAATACCTAAAAACTGCTGATGCCATATTAGCTATGTATCATGATCAAGGACTGCCAGTGTTGAAGTATCACGGCTTCGGTAGATCGGCTAATATCACCCTTGGACTTCCAATTATCAGAACGTCGGTTGACCACGGCACAGCGATCGATATCGCTGGAACTGGCCGTGCAGACTCTGGTAGTTTNCGAACTGCCATAAATGTTGCAACCCAAATGGCTTCGCATTCATGACTATTGACCATAAAGCACGCAAAAGGTTTGGGCAAAATTTTCTTATCGACCAGCAAATTATTGGCCAAATCGTGTCGGCAATTGGCGCAAAACCCGAGGACAATTTAATTGAGATTGGACCTGGCACCGCGGCCATTACAGAACATCTTGTGAAGACTTGCCCCAACATGCACCTGCTTGAGCTAGATCGCGATTTAGTCAGCTTTTTGAGTAACAAGTTTACAGCCTACCCCGGGGTTACCATTAACAATGGAGACGCCTTAACTACAGATTTCTCCGCCTTTTACGATGGTCGGCCTTTGCGCTTGGTGGGCAATCTGCCATACAACATATCTACGCCTCTTCTTTTTCACCTGCTAACCATAGGACATCTGATTAAGGATATGCACTTCATGCTACAAAGGGAGGTTGTGGATCGTTTGGGAGCGTCTCCAAGCAGTAAGACCTATGGCCGTCTGTCAGTGATGATTCAATATCACTGTCGCGTGATGCCATTAATACCCGTTCCGCCAGAATCCTTTCGGCCAGCACCCAAGGTTCAGTCGGCCGTGGTTAGACTAAAACCATACACCGTGAAACCCTTTGTAGCGGATAACGAAATTTTAATGAGTAAATTAGTCAACATTTGCTTCCAACAGCGNAGAAAAACCCTACGCAACTGCCTGAAGTCTTTTGGGGATTATCTGCAAGAGCTAGAGAGCCTGATCGACTTGTCGAAACGACCTGAACAACTTTCTGTTGGAGACTTCGTAACAATAGCAAATGCAGTTCAACTGAGCATGGATGCTAGACAATGAATACCCTGGCGGCATCAATCGTAGTCACTGTAGTTGCTGAGTATCTGGATAGACAGTCTTCGCCGGAAAATAATCGTTTTGCCTTCGCTTACCATATTACAATCAATAACCAGGGGTCATCGGCAGCCACGCTGCTTACCCGCCACTGGATTATTACCGATGCCAATCAAGAGCGTAAAGAGGTTCAAGGGTCAGGCGTCATTGGCCAGACCCCTACTATNTCGCCCGGTCGCTCCTATGAATATACAAGCGCCGTTGTACTAGATACACCGATTGGAACTATGGAGGGCTCCTATCAAATGTTAGATGAACAGGGAACAGCCTTCGATGCCCGCATCGCACCCTTCTTGCTGTCCACACCTAACACGGTGCATTAGGTGACGGACTTTGTTGTTGGGGACATTCAAGGCTGTTTCGATCCACTCATTAGCCTATTAGAAAAAATCGACTTCAACCCTTCTAAGGACCGCCTTATCGCCGCTGGAGATCTTGTTAACCGCGGTCCTAAATCCCTAGAGACCATGCGTTACTGTAAGAATCTTGGCAGTGCTTTTAAAATGGTTCTGGGAAACCATGATCTCCACCTTCTGGCGATTGC
>JGI24539J26755_10000288_pt1 | contig 23260 bp, 19 predicted proteins | sample NorSeaMetagenome_2_FD_26755 | JGI IMG/M metagenome (IMG submission 26755) | reverse complement strand
TCAGCAGTCCAGTCTGATGTTAATAATTGGGCTGCTTCATTTTGATGTTCTTCTTTGTATTTGTTTCTATTTACGATGTTAAGTGCTTTATTTTTAGCAACAGAATAAATCCAAGCTGTAGGATTCTTTGGAGTTTCATTTCCCCAGTTTTCAAGCGCTTCAATGTAAGCTTCCTGCATAACATTTTCTGCCAAGCTTAAGTTCGTTGCACCAAAAATTTTAGTCAAAACTGAAATGATTTTTCCAGATTCCTCACGGTAAATTTTATGCAAAATTTGTTCTGTAGTCATTACTTAAAAGTAACTAGATTTTTTTAGAAAATTATAAATAGGATTCAGAATGAGTTAGCAATTGGCTTGTTTTTTAATACAATTAGGTTGATCCAAATTAGACTTAAAATAATCGTGATTTTTTGCAGGATTGGCCAAATAGGCTCTAAAAATTCAAGGTAGAAGATAGAAACGTAAAAAGTAAGTAATGAGTAAGTTATAAAACCTAAAATCGGAAAGTATTTCTTCCAGTTTTTTAGGATAATGGCTATAATAATTATCATTGGAATGCTTCCTGTAACTATCGCTATAATTAAAGCTTGATCATGTAAATCATTTATCCCAATAAAAAAGATAAAGAGACCCGATATTGATCCGAAAAACTTAATTAAAACTTTGTTAAAAGAGGATTTTGAAGTTTGGTTGGCAAAGAAAAAGAAGAAAAAAATTAATGTGATTGATATGCTTAATATTGCCAGAAGAGAAGGAAATAAAGCGGGATTAGGAGTGTCTTTCCATCCAACAAAAGTGGATTGAGTGAGGTCACAAAAAAAATTGTTAATCGGATTGAATGAGTAGGGGTATATAATTGCTGCAATAACATAAAAAAGAACAAATGATATTGATCCAATTAAAATGGCTCTGGAATACGTTTTTGAAGTGTTCAATGTATTAAACTACAATATTCACAATCTTTTTAGGAACAACAATTACCTTTTTAGGAGCATTTCCATCCAACCATTTCTGACTGTTTTCATGCGCTAAAACTTGTTTTTCAATTTCGGTTTTATCCAAGTCTAATGGAAGTTCAAGCATAAACCTCATTTTCCCATTAAATGAAACAGGATATTTATACACGCTTTCAACTAAATAACTTGGATTAAATGTAGGGAAGGTTGCAGCTGTAATACTTCCATCTTCACCAAGCTTACTCCAAAGTTCCTCAGCAATAAAAGGAGCGTATGGAGAAAGTGTAATCGCTAATTCTTTTAAAATAGCGCTCTTGTTACACTTCAATTTTTGCAATTCGTTTACACAAACCATAAAAGCACTTACCGAAGTGTTAAAGGAGAAGTTCTCAATATCCTCTTGCACCTTTTTAATTAAGGTGTGCAATACTTTTAGTTCTTCTTTAGACGCTTCATCATCCGAAACATCGAAAACACCTTCAGCGTCATGAAATAGATTCCAGAATTTTCTAATAAATCTACTTACACCATCAATTCCTTTCGTACTCCAAGGTTTAGCTTGCTCTAATGGACCTAAGAACATTTCATATAATCTTAATACGTCAGCTCCATATTCTTCAACTATATTATCTGGGCTAACAACGTTGAATTTAGATTTTGACATCTTTTCAACCTCTTCACCACAAATGTATTTCCCGTCTTCTAATTCAAATTCCGCGTTCGNAAAATCAGCTCTCCAACCTTTAAATGCATCCGTATCTAAAACATCATTCGATACCATNTTTACATCAANATGAACTGCAGTTGTTTCGTAATTATCTTTTAACCCTTTGGATACGAACTTGTTNGTTCCGTTAATTCGATAAGCAAAACTTGACGTTCCCAAAATCATTCCTTGGTTAATCAACTTCTTAAAAGGCTCGTCAAAACCAATNTGACCTAAATCAAATAAGACTTTACACCAAAATCTAGAATACAATAAGTGCCCAGTAGCATGTTCAGTTCCACCAATGTATAAATCAACCTGATTCCAATAATCAGTAGCCGCACGAGATGCGAAAGTACCGTCGTTTTTAGGATCCATGTATCTTAAATAATACCATGAAGACCCTGCCCAACCTGGCATTGTACTTAACTCGTAATTATCACCATTTTCAGGCTTCCAATCTTTTGCTCTACCTAATGGCGGATCTCCAGCCTCAGTTGGTAAATACTCATCAACCTCTGGAAGTGTTAATGGATATTCTGATTCCTCTACCAATTTTGGAATCCCTTTATCAAAATACATTGGAATCGGTTCACCCCAATATCTTTGTCTACCAAAAACAGCATCTCTTAATCGGTAATTCGTTTTTCCCTTTCCTAACCCTTCCGTTTCAATTTTCCAGATCGCAGTCTTCATAGCCTGCATCACTTTTAAACCATCTAAGAAATCGGAATTAATAATTTTTCCAGTTTTCGCTTCGTAAGCTTCTTTTTCAATATTTCCACCTTCAATAACAGGAAGAATAGGTAAATCGAATTTTTCAGCAAAAGCATAATCACGAGAATCATGTGCCGCTACTGCCATAACAGCTCCAGTTCCGTAACTGGCTAAGACATAATCACCAATCCAAACAGGAATTTTTTTTCTTGTGAAAGGATGAACAGCAAAAGAACCAGTAAATACTCCGGTAACGTTTTTAACGTCAGCCATACGTTCTCTTTCCGTCTTGTTTTTCGATGTTGTAACGTAAGCTTCTACAGTGTCTTTTTGATCAGCAGAAGTTAATTGTCCAACATACTCATGTTCGGGCGCGATAACCATAAAGGAAACACCATAAACTGTATCAGGACGGGTTGTAAATACTTCAAGATTTAAACTTGAGTTATTTACTTTGAACGTTAAACTTGCACCAGTTGATTTCCCAATCCAGTTACGTTGCATCTCCTTAAGAGAATCCGTCCAATCTATATTTTCTAATCCTTGTAATAATCGTTCAGCATAAGCAGAGATTCTTAAACTCCATTGAAGCATTAATTTACGCTCAACAGGATGTCCACCTCTTTCCGATAATCCATTAATAACTTCATCGTTAGCTAAAACAGTTCCCAATGCAGGACACCAGTTTACCATCGAATCGCTTAAGTAAGCCAATCGGTAGTTTAATAAAATATCCGATTGTTCTTTCTCGTTTTTCNTACTCCATTCAGCAGCTGTAAAAACAGGCGTTTCTTCGCAAGCAGCGTCAACAGNAGCATTTCCTTCGTTTTCAAAGATTAATGTTAAGTTTTCGATGCTTTCAGCTTTTTGACTTTGGTTGTTGTACCATGATTTGAATAACTGACCGAAAACCCATTGTGTCCATTTGTAATATTCTGGCTCACACGTTTTAATCTCACGATCCCAATCAAATGAAAATCCAATTTTATCCAATTGATCACGGTATCGTGTTAAATTCGCATCGGTAGTTACTTTAGGATGCTGACCCGTTTGAATTGCATATTGCTCGGCAGGTAATCCAAAAGCATCATAACCCATTGGGTGCAATACATTGAATCCATTTAACTTTTTAAATCGAGCATAAATATCAGATGCAATATACCCAAGTGGATGTCCTACATGTAAACCAGCCCCAGATGGGTAAGGAAACATATCTAAAACATAACATTTAGGCTTGTCCGATTCGTTGGAAGTTTTGTAGGTTTTGTTGTTCGCCCACTCTTTTCTCCACTTCGATTCTACTTCGTCAAAATTGTAATCCATGCTTATATACTTAATTGAGTTGCAAAAGTACTAATAACTTCAAAGAGGCTAACATTTAATTAGCTGAAGATTTTGGTGACGGGGAGGAAATTATTTGAAATTAAAAATAGACTAAAATTTAAATCTACTCCTTAGTCATAGCAAGGGATTCGAGAATAATTAACTATTTAAACTTNTCTTTTGTTTATCGTTGGAAAATGATTTTCTTCCGATAATTGTAACATATTGAGTACTTTACATGTTATATAANTGTACTTAATTAAAAGAATGTTCTTTCAAATCGATCCTGACAGACAAACTAGAAAGAAAAACATATAGGGCGGAGTGATTACCGTCCTTTATTTTTGTTTGAATAATTGATTTTTATCTAGGTATTGAACTAGTACAGCTCGATATTTTCCTTTAAATACAAATAAACTTCCTGCAGCAGCCCCTATAATTCCAAATTTATCAATAGCACTCTTTATATGATCTGCAGAACCAGCACCTCCCATAATGGTTAAAGGAGTCGTTATAACATTTCTGATGCTCTCGAAAAGTTTAAAATCATACCCTTTCATAGTTCCTTCTTGGTCGATAGAATTGACCACTATTTCACCAACTCCAATCGCTTCCATCTTTTCGGCAAACTCAACAGGATTTAAACCTGTTGCCTTTTTCCCATTATGTGTGAAAACTTCATATTTGTTAAATAATCCCTTTTTCTTAACATCAATAACGACCACAACACTTTGAACTCCAACTTCGTCACCAATTGCTTTTACAAGCTCAGGGTTTTCAACAGCAGCAGCACTTAAGGCAACTTTTTCAGCACCTAGTTTAATAATTTGTTTAGCCTGTTCAGGACTTGTTATGCCACCGCCATAGCACAAAGGCATTCTGCACTCGGTGGCCAAATTTTTGATCATTTGAAAGTTTGGACCTCTTTTTTCAACCGTAGCATCAATATCTAAAACGATTAATTCGTCTACTTCCTTTTCGTTGAATATTTTGACAGCATTTATTGGATCACCAACGTATTTATGATTTTTGAAGTTAACCGTTTTCACTAAACCTTTATTATGAACCAATAAACAGGGGATAATTCTTGATCTTAGCATAATTATAGGTTAGCGAAATTCTTCAAAAGTTGAACACCATTACTGTGACTTTTTTCTGGGTGAAACTGGACACCGTATATGTTTTCATTGTTTACTGCAGAGGTATATTTTTTCCCATATACAGTTGATGTTAAAATATCGGATTGATTTTCACACGAAAAATAATAAGTATGCAAAAAATAAAATCCTTTCTCAGGAATTAGTTCTTTCAAAATTGGACTTTCTTTCTCTTGTTGAAAGGTGTTCCAACCCATGTGTGGAAGGTGTGGTTTTTGGGTAATTGTAGAAACATCAAATTTCTTTACATCAGCGTTTATCCAACCAAGGCCTTCTAATTGACCTTCGTCACTACGATTGGCTAATATTTGCATACCAACGCAAATTCCAATGACAGGAACTTTGTTTTCTAAAACTTGTTTGTTCAGCGCTTCAATCATTCCAGAGTTTTTTAAAATCCTCATGGTTTCATCAAAAGCACCGACACCTGGTAAAACTAGCTTTTCAGCCTTTAAAATATCTTCAGGGGATTTCGCAACTTCACATGCAATATTTAATCGTTTGTAAATGTTCACAAACGCGTCTATATTACCCGATCCATAATCAACAATAGTAATCATCGTTTTCCGCCTTTTTCAAGTCCTATCATTCTCATCACCTTAGCACCTAACGAGTAAATACTTTCTTGAGATTTAAACTCACTGTTTTTACGATTTGGAGCATCCATATAACCTTGTAATTCTTCTACCGAAATACCCAATTTTGTTGCGATGTATTCAAATTCGTCTTTTATCGTTTCTGGATTGTATGCAGGAGCTTTAAGCTTTTCTAAAGCTTCGTCTCTAGTCATTTGTCCAGTTAATATTAAACTAGCATATTGCACCTTTCTAGTATCAAAACCAAACTTCTCTGTTAGCCAATAAGCTTCGTAGAATTTTGTGAATCGAGATTCAAAGTGTTTTTGCGGATATCGCTGATAGCCAAATTCATCAACCAAAAATTGAGTTGCTGCTTCTTTATCATATTCCATGAAATCAAGCGGGCGAATTAGTTTAATTCCTTTAACATAAGGAAGAAAAACTTTATGCCACAAGATATTTGTGATTGGGAAGTTTTTAAGTTTTCCAGTTCCAAACTGCTTGTAAATATCTTTTAATTGAATGGAATCAGATTGATAGTACATCCATTCTAATGGATTACGAACGCATTCAGTAGAGTAGTTTCCTCCCGTAAGAATGTATTTAACGTTATGATCATTTGCAAATTTGTACATAGTAGCAAAAAATGAATGATCTTGTGGAGTGTCAGTATTTGAAACACCAGCTTTAAAATAAGCCAATTGAAGATCTTTCATCTCTTCCCAGTCGATAACCTCAGTGTAAAGATCTAAACCAAGTTGATCAACCATTCTTTCAATGTTATTTACTGCTTCTTGAGAGTTCCAACCAGCGTCCACATGAAAAACTAAGGGTCTTAACCCTAATTCTTTAACAGCAAGATAAAGTAGGTAAGAGCTATCAATTCCACCACTCATTCCCATGATGCAATCAAAATCTTTCCCTTTTCCTTCTTTTTTTATTTTTTCAACCGCAGCCTTAATTTCTGCAGCTCCTTTTTCGTCAGTATTCCAGTTGGGTTGAATATCTCTATAGAAAGTATTACAATGATCACATACTCCTTTGTCGTCAAAAACGATATTACTATCTGTTGTGTCCATGACACAATTGGTACATACTTGAAATTCTCTTTCTGACATTCTAATTATTTATAACTCAAATTTAAGTTTTGTTAATCAGAGTAACAATTATTGTTTAAAAAGTTACTTGCTTAACTTTTTAAGAAAAAGTTCTGGGTCTTTTATATCAGTAGATAGGATAGTAAGTTTACTTTCGTTTAAATTCCACCATTTGGATGCTAAGAGGTCTTCAATTATTTTTTCTGAAAATCTTGATTTTATTTTTTTAGCAGGATTACCAGCAACAATCATGTAAGGTAAAACATCACGCGTTACGATACTTCCCATTCCAATTATGGCTCCATGACCAATAGTAACTCCTTGTTTAACAAGTGAGTTTTGTCCTATCCAAACATCGTTACCAATTATTGTTTTTAGGTTTTCATTACGATCAAATTCAGAAAACTTTTTCTTTACACTATCTCTACCGCTATAAAAAACTGGTGAGGTTGAAACCCAATGGTATGGATGTTCTCCTCCACCAATTTTAACATTGTTACCGATTGAACAAAAAGCACCAATTTCTGTGTGCGTAATTTCATTATCGTATCCGCAAAAAGAATGCTTATCCATGCTACTTTCAACAAAATTCGACCCGGGTTCAATTTTAGATGTAGCGTGCACTGAACTGTTAATTATAGATGCTAATCTTGACTTCTTTATTAATTTTGAAAGTAAATATTTAAACGTCATTATTTAATATTTTTGATTTAAGTTGATTAATATGAACCCTTGTAATCGAATCCCCAAAGAAGTATTTTGCACTAAAGTGATCATCTGAAACAAAAATAAAACTTCCGAGTTTTTTGAAATCAAAGTAAGAAGTAGAGTAAAGGTTTATGAATAAATACTGCTCATTAGCATCCAATACTTTAATTGAAGCTAATTTATTAATGTTATTAAATTCTTTAATTTCAGTTTCACTTCTGTTCGGGTGGTATTTAACAAATACTTCATATTCGTTATTCCCTTCATTTATATCCTTAAGTTCTTTTAAAACTTTGTTTTGAAGTTTTGTCTCGTAAAAATAGTTGTATTTATTAAGGTCTCCTTGATCGATATATACAATGCGATTTACCTTTTTGTTTGATTGTGATTGAATTAACTCTTCAGGTTCCGAATTGTAAATTTTATAAATTAACTCTGGATTGTTTCTTTTGTAGTATTCTTTTTGAATATCATTGTATACGTAAAACTCGGTATAGTTGATTATTAAATTGTAACAACCCATTCCATGAGCTCTGTTTATTACTCGTGTGTTTTCCGTGTTTTTATAAAGTATAGGTGTAGCAGCCTGAAATTCATCTGATGTGTAAATCGTTTTAAAATTTGAAAAAGCTTTAGAATGCTTACGCATTCCTCTAAATTCAAATGTAACCAATTTTTCTAATTTATTAGAGCCTAATAGTACTTTGAATGCATCCCAAAATTGATAATTAATTCCAATTAATTTAACATTAGAGTGGTTTGAAAATACTTTTTTTATAAATGAATAAGAGCGTTTAAAGTTTATACCAAAAGGGTAAATGAATATTGAACTATCATAAAATTCTTTTGTGTGTAATTTCTCGTCTACATCTACCCATGCCCTTACTAATGAACTAGTTGACGTTCTTTTTTTTTTTATAAAAACTCCAAGCATATTAAATAGGAGATTTGCACAGTACTTAGGAATTATGCCTCTTACTTCACTTTTATCAATAAAATTTAATTTTTTAATCTTGTTTTTTATTCTAGTTGATTGATCAAAGAATTTTTGAAAATCTGATGTAATATAATCGAATGATATTTCCTCCAGTTTATTCGTTTTCGAAAGCTCTATAATAATCGTGAGATATTTTATTTTAAGAGACTTGCTAGCTAGTAGGTTAATATAAACCGGATACTCAGTATTTGTTTTCTTAATGTTATAAATATCTTCAACTATAAATTGAATTATAGATGCATAACTTTTCTGATATTTAACAATAGATAATGGGAAAAATTCTGGAATTTCATCCTCACTAATTCGTTTTCCATCTACAATGAGAAAATTATTTGCCGTCATCAAATAGTAATTTTAATCTTTAGATGTTTTAAGTTTCTTCATTGCTCTGAGAATTAAATAAAGTCTTAATAAAAGGTATAAGACTAAAAATACATTCAGATAAATAGCGTATTCATCATATAGGTAATTGACAAAAGTTACAAGGTAAATTATAATCCATAATTCTAAAAGGTTGTAAGATTTTTTAATAATTCTGCTTGAAACACTGCTTTTTATAAGGTTAATAATAAAGTTGGCTATTATTAAGGCGGTAATGGCTCCCATTAACTCATATTCTTTTATTAAAAAGTAGCCTAAGCTCATATTAATAACGGCTCCAATTATTGTAGAAATAGACACAAATTTCACTTTGTTTTCGTAAAAATAAATGACATAAACAGTCATTGAACCGATTGCGATAATTACACTATTAAGAATTAGAAACGGTGCGTACTTAATACCTCCATGATAATTTTTATTCAAAACAATTTTCAAAATTAAATCGTCAACAGACATTAAGAATATCCCCATTATTACCATTAATATCGATAATATCCTTACAATGTTTTTAACAGTAGTTGCATCTCCTTTATTTGTTCTTAGCTGCTCATATATCCATGGTTGAAACGCATCTAAAATTGCTTTAGAAACAACATTAACAAAAACACCTACTACATTAACTGCATTTAGAATCCCAACCGCAGAAACTGAAATCATATTTCCTAAAGCTACATTCGTAAATCCGTTTATTCCCCAGCCAAAAATTCCGTGTGGTACTAATTTTAATGAATAGCTTAAATGATTTTTGATTTCCTCTTTATTAATCAAACTACTATTAAAAACCAAGAGTTTAGAATAACTTAAGACTCCGTATATAGCAGCATTTACTGCCAAGGTTAAAATATATCCTAATGATCCCAAATCAAAAATATAAATAAACACAAGACTTAAAATAATTTGAATTAAGACAAAACTGATCATTGTTTTGGCATAAAACATTGGCTTCCTTTGCATAATCAGAAATTTCTGATAAATAAAGAAGATAGGAGTGAACATAACGATAACGATACTACAACTTGTGTGGAGCCAATCAAGCTCACCTAAGAATTCATCATAAAAAAACCATTTTAAACTAAAAAGTAGAATTGCTCCCAAAGCGACCATTAGCAGGTTTGGAACGACTATATTTATTTTTACCTTATCTACGTCTTTAGGATCAACATTAGCCATTCCTTTCGCAATTGTTTCATTTAAGGAAAAAGTAATAACCACAATATAAATGGCGTGTAACGACACAATTTGATTGACTAATCCAAATTCTTCTGTTGAAAGAAAAAAGGTATAAAAGGGAACCAAGATAAAGGATAGTCCTTTTTGTGCAAAAGACAATATGATGTATGTACTTGACTCAAGAAAAAGTTTATTAATCTTTAATTTTTTTAATGCTTTCAATTTTTTCTAAGTCAATTTACTTAAAATTAATAAATTTCATCGTCCCTTTTTCATAATTGGACCCTAAAATAATAGACATATAGAACACAAACCATGCATTAAAAATGATCGTCTGTGCAAAACATAATAAAAAGGTAACGATGACCAAAATTTTAATATCATCTGAACCGGATTTATAACAATCCTTAAGAAAGAATAAATACATTATGAAGCCTGGTATGCCAAACTGAATTAATAAACCAGAAAAAGAGGTTGTATAACCTAAATGTGATTTTAATCCAGCTTTGATGTATAACGAGACCCATGGGTCTTTTATGTTTTGTAAAACATAGCTTTCTAAGCTATAACAAATTCCCAATAGCTTATCTAAAAAATCAAACTTACCATACACATAAAAACCTCTTACTAACCTTATATTATTTTCAATCGGAGTGGCCTTTATCTTTTCAATTGAGGAATCCAGAAATCCTTGGCTGAGCATGAAAAAAAAGATTAAAATACTTCCAAGCACAACTCCAATCTTAGTATAAGTATTTACTTTTTTCCCTATTATCAAAAAGTAGCTTAATATTAGTGATGAGATAGCAAGCCCTAGTGTGGAAGTAGAAAGGAGTATGGCAAGAAAAATTACGGTTGAACTTAAAAATTCCTTTCTATTAAGAGAAAATATAAAGAATGGAATTACAAAAGAACAAAACGCTTGAGGTTCTGAAAAGAAACCACTTGGCCTTTCTCCTTTAAAGTAATCCCAATAATTATAATCTGCTACAGGTACTGGTAATAAATTTATAGGTACAGCAGGAATTCCAAAAAGGTTAAGACGTAATGCTTGAATAATAAGTACTATTGAAACAATTAGACTAATTATTTTATAAATTTTGTAAAATTTTGGGAATTTGAATCCTCCAGGTATAACGGACACATAAAAAATTGTAAGAATTGCGCCAATAATAAAATTCAGTATATTGAGTGATGCTCCTTCTGTACGAATGCAATTAATTAAAAAAACAGATAGAATTGTTATGAAAAAATAAAATAGACTTTTTGGAAGTCTGATAGAATTTTTAAGAAATAAAATACTAAAAATACCGTAAACCAAAAGGATAAAAAAACCAACTTTATAAAAAACTTGAAAAATTGCAAAAGGCGCTAGAATAATACAAATCGGTATCATTAGATTCACTAATTTTGTATTTAATTTTTCAAGCATAGAATTCATTATTGGGTTGTTAATTATTTCCTTATTATATTATTTTTGACTACTTCAAATAGTGCATTATATTGAGTTAAAATAATATTTGGGGAGAATTTTTTGACACTGTTTTTTAGTTTTTTTTTATCCCAGTCTTTATGTAATGCTTCAGTCAAGTGACGATTAAAACTTGATGTAGTCCTTTCTTTTACTAATTCCATGTTATTATTTTCAAAAATATCACCTACAGCGTCAATATCTTCAAAAGTAATGACAGGTAAACCAAAACTTAAGGCTTCAGTCATGGGCAGGCCAAAACCTTCGGAAATACTCGTTACAGCCAATATACTTGAATGTAGGTAGTAATTAGGTAATAGGTTTTTATCAATGTGGCCACATACAATAATCCTGTTTTTAGATCGATAAGAATCGATATGGTTATTTAACTCTTCGGTTCCAGTCCCAAGAAATAGTAGGTAAGTGTCATCAGAGTTCAATTCTTCAAAAATATCTGTTAATTGTTTTTGATTTTTATTGATACTATAGTTTCCTATCGATAAAATGATTTTTGCCGAATTGGGGATGTTATATTTCTTTCTAATGTCTTGTTTATCAAATTTATATTCCTCTGTAAAATCATGGAAATTTTGAATCACTTCAATATTATTACTGTTTATTGGCAATGACTCTTTGATTCTATTTTTGATCCCTTTACTTATTACCGTTAAAGTTGTAGTCTTAGAAGTAATTATATTTTGAATGAATAACTTTTCCTTTTCCCTTTGAAAATCAGAGATCGAAATAGATTCATTTAAATAATTAATACCATGAATAGTAACAACTGTTTTGATGTTATTTTTTATACAGTAATCTATTATTTCGAACGTGTAAGAACCAATGCCATGTATATGAATAACGTCATAAATTTCAACTATTGATTTAAAATAATTACTAGTACACGTGTAAAGAAGTTGGCGCTTAAAATCGGTGTTATTATATCTGCTTTTCTCTTTAAAAGCATGAATTAATGTTTGAATAGAAAGAAATGAAAGTAATTTTGCGGGGGTTCTTTTTAGGAAGTTAATCGCTCCATAATTAGCACCGTTGGTGAAATTAGATTGAGTAAGCACATCAATATCTAGGTTATTAAACTTTCCTAAACCTAAGGTAATTGCGGCAACCATATAGCCAAATCCACTTTGGTTTTTGTTAAAACCAGGCAAATTAGGAATTGTTAAATATGAACTAAAAACTAATAATTTCATTTATTAATTACGGTGGTATTGTTAATGATTACTTCGGAGATCATCCAATCTAAAGGAGTGTCGATATCATGAGATGATAATTCATCCATTTCATATTTTTTCACCTTTTTAAATTCGCCTATTAATTTACTTTTTAATGAAGTTGGATTTATAATGTAAATTGCTCCGTTAAGCTCCCAAACCTTATTTAGGTCCTGTCTTCTTGTGATTTTTGATTCTTTCGATTTTTTAAGATAACCCTCTTCGTTTTCCTCTTTTAAAACATAGTAAGGATTAGCTTTGGTTTCTTTAACAGAAACAACCATATCTAAATTTGAAGAGTAGAGTTTTAGCGCCTCTTTAATGTGCTTTTCACTTCTGAATGGAGACGTAGGTTGAAGTAAGATTATTTGATCAGGAGCGCCAAATTTATTCTCAAAATATTCTAAAGCATGCAAGATTACATCTTGGCTACTCGCTTTATCGGTTGCTAAGTTGGACGGCCTAAGAAACGGAACTTCAAGACCTAAATTTTCAACTTCTTTTTTTATTTCCTCAGAGTCGGTACTTATTACGATTTCATCGTTTTTAAAAACTTTTTTAGCAGCATCGATCGAATATTGAATCAATGGTTTGTTATTTAAAAGCTTGATGTTTTTACCAGGAACTCCTTTTGAGCCTCCTCTAGCAGGAATAATTACCAAATTCATAATTAATGCTTTATAAATTCTTGAGCTCGTTTATAGTCAGTTGGATTTCCAATATCAATCCAAAATCCTTTTACAGGATTATAGATAAGCTTTCCACCTTCCTCAACAATTTTCTCCATTAAATCCGTTATATCATAAAACTTGTTTTTGGGGATTTTGTTAACCAATGACTTTTTAAGGATATAAATCCCGGCATTTGACTGATAAATAAAGGATGGTTTTTCTTTAAAGTCTTTAATTATTTTACCTTCAGTTTCAAAAATTGCATAAGGAACATCAATTTTATATTCAGTTGATGAAATTGCGATATCAGCATTGTTGTTTAACAATTCCAAATATAAGCTTTCAAAGTCCACATTCGTAAATAAATCACTATTCATAAGTAATATATTTTCCGAATCGAATTTCTCAACCAACGATAAAGCTCCAACAGTTCCTAAAGGCCGATCCTCCCAAATGTATTCAATTTGAACACCCTTGTTTGATCCGTCTCCAAAATGATTTTCAATTTGAGAACCTAAATATTTTACAGAGATGTAAAACTTTTTAATTCCAAAACTTATAAGCCTGTCGATATTGTGTTCAATAATGGGTTTTCCACCAAGTAAAAGCATTGGTTTTGGGATTGTATCCGTTAAAGGGCTTAATCTTTTACCTCTACCACCGGCCATAATTACACATTCTAAAGGAAGTCTAGCCTGTGTTTTTTCTAAATCAATAATTTCAATTAATTCCTGATTAGAATTAAGTATAGGCAACATTTTTATGTCCTTTTCTCTGAATTTATTGAGGTTTAAAAAACCATTAGATTCACTTAAAAATATAAAATTTTGATTACAAATTTCGATTACAGGTTGCTGTAAGTTTTGATTTTTAACTAATGCTCTTCTAATATCGCCATCAGTTAAAGAGCCGATTGCCTTGTTACTTTTGTCAACAACAAACAAGATTAACCTGCTTATTGATTCCTTAAATAAAAGGCTATTTAGATGAGTCAATGCATCCATTATGGTAGCATCAGACTGAATTGTTAAATTTTTTAAATTCATAAATTTAAATTGTAAAAACTTTTTTTCAAGCCTACTTCTTTTGTTTCTGTAAGGATGCTAATTATTTTATCAGTTGAACTTCCGTCACCATACAGTTGGTCTTGATTACTAATATCACTTAAAAATTCGGTAGATAAGGCCTTATTTATTCCAATTTTTATTTCACTAGAGCTGGGTTGGATATTCAAAACACTTATTGGAGCAACTCTACCTTTTTGTCTATCACCAATATTTAGCGTTGGTATATGGTAATAAGGCACTTCAATTATACCACTTGAGGAGTTTCCAATTACAAGGTCAACATATTTTAATGCAGATAAATACCTTAATTGTCCTAATGACTTAAATTCAACAGACTTGTGCTCATTATCCTTAACGTACTTAACAATCATTTCATTAATGATTTTCCCGTCTCTATCAGAATTGGCGTGAGTGAAAATGATATTTAAATTATCAATACCATTTAAAGCGTCAAGGATTGCTTTAAATTGACTTTCAGCTGTTGAGTTTTCAAGCGTTACAGGATGGTAAGTAACGAGTGCCGTTTTACCTGTAGGTTTAAAATTAATTTGAGTTTCAAAATCCACCTTTGATAATAAGGGCAAATTTTTAATGGAGTCCAAACCTACTGCACCAACATTATAACACCTTTCTGGGTGTTCACCAAGCTGAATAACTCTTTGACGATATTCTTCGGCTGAGGTGAAATGCCAATAACTCATTTTGGTAATCGCATGTCTTATTCCTTCATCATAAGCACCTTCGGTTGTTTCACCACCGTGAATATGGGCAATTGGAATGTTTGCCATATTAGCCGCTATTGCTGCTGCTAACATTTCTGTTCTATCACCTAATATTACGATTATATCTGGATTTTGCTCATCAAAAGTTTCTGCAAATGAAGCCATTGCTAAAGAGATAGATTTAGTAACACCTACCGCTGAATCAGAACTTAAAAGGCTTTCTATTTTTTTAACAATAGGAAAGCCATCTTTAATTATTTCATTTATTGTCATTCCGTATTCGGGAGAAAGATGCATCGCAGTAACAACCAATTGTAAGTCTAATGAATCATTAGTATCAATTGCTTGAATAAGTGGTTTAAGTAAACCATATTCTGCTCTTGTCCCAGTTATGACAGCTATTTTTTTCATTTTTAAAGAGAAATTAATTCATCCGTATTAAAATCTTTGGTTGCAGATTTCCCAATTACTTCGTCCCATTTCATAGGTGAAATTCCTGAGCCGGATCTTTTAACCGTAAGGTTTTGTTCAGAGAATAACTCTCCTTTTTTAATAGCCTTTAAAGCAACGATACACTTTCGTGCAACTGCTCTGTTTTTCAATTCAGATTGAGCAGGTTCCTTAATACCCGAACCCGCAATAGCAACTTCCACATTTCTGATCGCTTTTACCATTTCTTTTAATTCATTGGGTTCAAGAGATGCGGCATGATCTGGACCATCCATATTCCTATCCAATGTAAAATGTTTTTCAATCACTTTAGCTCCAAGAGCAACAGCTGCAATTGGAACTTCAATCCCAAGTGTGTGGTCCGAATATCCTATATCTATACCAAATTCATTTTGGATATGTAGCATTGCTTTTAAGTTAACGTCTTGCATTGCCGTAGGGTAATCTGTAGTACAATGCAGTATCGTAATATTTTCTTTTTTTGTGCCGTTTGCTAATAAAGCTTGGAAGGCATCATGTATTTCGGAAAGATCAGCCATTCCTGTAGAAAGAATGATTTTATCGAAATTTTGAGCAATCGCTCTTAAGTAGGGTAAATTTGTAATCTCTCCAGATGGTATTTTAGCATGTTCAAACCCCAAAGATTTTAAATAGGAAACACTATCCACATCAAAAGCGGTTGAAAAGAAACTAATGTTTTTTGTTTTAGCATATGCTTTAAGTTGATCATGATCCTTTTCGGATAACTCAAACTTTTTTAGCATTTCATATTGTGAATCACTATTTCCTGTGTTGTTCTTTTGGTATTCTGCTTTTGATAAAGACTTAACTACAATTTTGTTGGCTTTAAAAGTTTGAAATTTAACATAGTCAACTCCTGCTTCGGCAGCCTTATCAATTAGTTGTTCAGCTAATTTTATATCACCGTTATGATTAACCCCAGCTTCTGCTATAATTATAACTTTTTTCTTCATATCTCTCTTCCAGGATTACCAACAAAAGTTGTGTTTGATGGAACATCTTTTACAATAACACTTCCAGCCCCTATAATAACATTTTCTCCAATTGTAACGCCTTGCTTTACAACAGCATTAGCTCCAATAAATGAGCATTTCCCTACTTTAATATTTCCTGTTAAAACAGCTCCAGGTGCAATGTGTACAGCTTCATCTAATTTACAATCATGATCAACAATACAACCCGTATTAAGAATAGAATAGTTTCCTACTTCAACAAATGGATTAACAAGTGCTCCTCTTGCAATAAAGGTTCCTTCTCCTATTTTGGAGTACTTGGAAACTTTAGCATCTGGATGAATTAGGGTAATTAATTTGCCTCCTTTTTGATTAATCTTAAAAGCGGTTTTAAATCTTATTTTATTATCTCCGATTCCAAGTAAAAATTGGTTGTCGATATTGTTTTCAATAAAATTCACTTCGCCCTCGAAGCCTAAAAAGTCTAAAGAAAACGGATTGGAATCAACCTCATTTTTTTCCGTATAATGGGTTGGTGTTATCCCACAAAGTGCAGATGCTTCGGCTACTACATAAGCATGTCCTGAGTATCCTATTATAATAACTTTTCTATCTAACACTACTTGGAATATTAACGACCCTCTCCTCTAACCAAATGGCGTTTTTAAGGTCTCCTTTTGGACAATTTTTAAACATTGGCATTGTATTTACAAGCTGCCAAATTGGTCGGGTCATAACTCCTTTTTGGTTGGTTTCTTCAAGAAAAACATCTCTTTCTGCTTTATCCTTAAGGATAACTGCATTAAGCCAAAAATTAGAAATTTCATTTTCCCTTTCATTAAAAAACTCAACATCTAAATTCATAAAAAATTCAGCGTATTCTTTTGCTAAGCCTCGTTTATTATCAATAAAACCTGATAATTGTTCGAGTTGTGCTAACCCAAGTGCTGCATTTAAATTGGGCATTCTATAATTATAACCAATTTCATCATGGCGATATTCCCAAGCATGTGGAATTTTAGATTGGGTAGATAAATGTTTAGCATAAGCTGCTAGTTCCTCATCATCTGTGACAAGAACACCACCACCACCGGTAGTCATTATTTTGTTTCCATTAAAACTAATCACACCTATTTTCCCAAAGGAACCAAGGTGTTTTCCGTTTATTGAACTCCCTAAACCTTCAGCCGCATCTTCAACCAATTCGATGAAGTATTTTTCGCAAATTTCTTTGATTCTTTCAATTCTACATGCGTGGCCAAACGTATGCATTGGCATACAAGCTTTAATCCTATTACCTGTTGATTTGTTAAAACAGGAACCCTCTTTTATTTCAGCGTTTTCTTTTAAAAATTTGTGAAGTGCAGTGGGAGACAAGCCCATTGTATCTTTATCTACATCAACAAAAGTTGGAATTGCATTCGCATAGCTTATTGCATTCGTTGTTGCTATAAATGTTAAAGGCTGAGTAATCACTTCATCTCCTTTTTTAACGCCTACTAACTTTAAACCTAGGTGTAAAGCATTGGTTCCGTTAACGCAAACGATAGCTTTTTTTACGCCAATAAATTCAGCTAGCTTAATTTCAAATTCATCAACAAATTTCCCAACGCTAGATACGAACGTAGAGTCAATAGATTCATTCAGGTATTTTTTTTCATTTCCTTTAAAACAGGGTTCATGAAGGGGTATAAATTCATCCGTGGCAAATAAATAACGGATTAACTCAATACTTTTAAATGCAATTTTTTGTCCGTTCATCATTACATTTTCGAATCTAAATACTTCCCTTTTTCTTTGTGATTAAAGTTGGGAATCATTTGATTAAATAAATCTATTATTTGACCTTTCGTCCAGTTTAATTCGGTTCTCATTTCAGTAACTTCTTTATCAAAAAGTTCAATCTTTTTATTATCGAAGGAGAGTTGATTTTTAATAATTCCTAAATTTTCAAATCGATTTAAATCTAACTCTTCGTTATCTGTAAAAAATTCTTCAAAGTCTTTTTCTCCAGTAGTATCACTCCTTGTAAATAAGCAGGGCCATTTCCCTTGTTGTGGAAGGGTTTTAATTAGCTCTCTAGCTTCTTCTTCACTTTTACAAAGATAAGGTTCATATCCTTTTCCTTTGAGGTATTTAACAGCAATGTCAGCAAATGAGATTAAATCTAAACTCTCACTTAATTTAGGAAAGAAAATATCTCTATTTTCGCCAAACAAACAAGACATCAAACAAAGTTGACCAGCTTCTTTTGGAATAACAAAATATCTTCTAATATCATTCGGAGCAACAATTGGTTGTTGCTTTTCGATTCTCATATTGAAACCATGTAATAATGAACCATCAGAAAAGGCAACATTAGCAAATCGAGCGGTTGATATATCAATATTTTCACTCTCTTTCATTAAATACATTTCCATAATTCGCTTAGAAGCTCCCATCATATTAACAGGGTTAGCGGCCTTATCGGTTGAAACGCAAAAATATTTTTTAGCAGATTTGGATTGCTGAATGGTTTTTTGAGTGTTAAAAACATTTACTTCAATCATTCTCATTAAAGTATATGGATCTTTTTCACTTCTTACATGCTTAAGTGCGGATAGGTTTAGGACGTAATCATAATCACCATCGTTTTTAATAAAACAATCGTATTCAATGGATCCAATATCTAGTGCAAATGTTTTAAAGTCTCCAGCAATGTAACCAATTGAGGATCTTAAATCTCTAACCAATTCCACCATGTTGTTTTCCGAAATATCTATCACATGGAGTTTTTTTGGATCTCTTTTAAAAATTTCCTTTGTTACTGCTTGCCCAATAGATCCAGCGCCTCCTAAGACTAAAAATTTTGATTGAGAAACAATTGATTTTATCTTATATTCAAGCTTATTAACATCGTCTTCAAAAAGCTCTTTATTTCTACCAATGAGATTTAATAAATTCATGTTTAGATAAATTCTATGTTAAATATTGAAAATAAAATTAACGCGACTAAGCCTTGGACGTTTTTTTCTTGGCTTCTTTAAACTTTTCCATAAAAATCATATGTCCAAACTTTACGGAAGAGAATAGTATTCCAAAAATAATACCAGAAAAAGCAGTTCCTTTTTTTTCTGGTATTAATGGTAATACAGGTTCGTCGATAATTTTAAAAATCTTTTTACTTTCCCGGGAAGAAAATTCTGATATTTCAAGGGATTGAATAGTTGTTGCTAGCATTGCACTTAAAATTTCAATGTCTTTCATTAGTACCAGTTTCTCTAGAGATTTTCTGGATTTAACAACGTTTACCGAACGATCATTTAGATCAGCAAATTTAATTTGCTTTATACTTAAAGTACCTTCAATAGAATCCTTTTTATCTCTTAACAATGAGAGAATTTCTTGTTCTTGATTTAGAATGTTATTTAAGAAATAACCGTAGGCTTTTTGCAAGTAAATAGTTGCGAATACGTGCGAAAAATTTTCGTTTGAAAAAGTTGTTTTGATTTTGATAATGCTATTTTCTAGCGAAGTAATAATTTGAATGGAATTTTCAATGATGCTTGCGTAAGCACTTCCCATGCGTCTTTCTTCTTGTAGGCTTCCCTGAAATGGAATTTTTGTCTTGATAAGAAAAGGTTTTTCAATCCCATTTTCATCTTTTATGACATTGGATTTCGTTAATTTAAAAAAATGATTAATCAATAAATCAGTTTCTCCATTAATAGTACTTTCAGATAAAAGAGTAGCGTAGATTATTCTTTTAGATTTAGCTATTTCAGTGAAGTTTTCAGGAGTTAAAAGGTTTCCTTCTGTACCTTCTCCTAATCCAAATGATTTTGCAAGATTCATGTATGAAGAAAGTCCATTAGAGGAGTTTCCTTCGATGATGATTGAACTGGTACTTGGAAATTTTGGTTTACTATTTAAGCCGATTGCAACACCCGCTAGAACTCCAATAAAACCAAATAGGAAGATGAACTTCCACTTACTTTTATATTTATGGTAAAAGGTTAATATTGTAACGAGTACATCTATCAATCCTTCTTGTTGTTTGTTGCTTTCTTGATTCATTTGATCATGGATTTATACGTTGAACTAATACCCACAATGTTGCTAAACCAGTAATTTTAACACTTAAACTTTCAATTGTTCTATTCCAATCAACTCTATCTTCTTTTTCCTTTTTAGCTATATCTGGTTTAATTTTTACTCTAACCAAGTCTCCTTTTTGAATTTTAGGTCTAAGGAAGCCAAAACATCTACTTTCCTCTACTAAACCGTTTTGATGTATTACGTATACATCTCTTTTATTTGCGTTTTTATTAAATCCACCACCATAATTATGTATGAAGTAACCAGCCCTTTTACCAGGAGTATATGGACAGCTGATTTTCCTTTCACCATCTTCATTTTGATAGGTAAACCCTATTTCACCAGTAATACAGACTGTATTAGAAGTTTTTGGAATTGAAATAATATCACCAGGCTGTAAGATGTAATTGTATTTAGAGTCGTCTGATTTTAAAACGTCTTTTAATTTAACAATTACTAATCCAATAGAGTCTTCAGTTCTTGTGATAAAACCGCCTTCTAGAAAGGCTTCTTTCGTAACCCCACCAGCACGTTTAAGTAGGTCCGATAATTTCACTGTTTTACTAGATATCGAATAATTACCAGGATATTTAACTTCTCCATTTATTGTTATTAATTTTTGGAAAGAAAATTCTGGAAGCCTTCTAATATGAACGATGTCAAAAGGCATTAGCTCAAAACCTTTAACCTTATTTAAATTTATTTCAATTTGCTTGGTGTAGCTATTTTCCAAATCATCAAATATTATTCTTTCAATATCAATTTTTGATTTGTCAGCATGTAGTTTAGTTCCTCCAGCTAACAAAATTAGGTCTTCTAATTGAAGATTTTCTACGAATTTATAGGTGTCTGGATTTTCCACTTTACCTGTTATTCTGACATTTCGTTCATGTTTTAAGGTTCTTTGATCAAAAAGATATATGATGTCATGAGGTTCAATCTTAATACTTGTTTTACCCGATTTTAAAACTTGCTCCATGTTGAACCTAATAATTTCACGATACCCCAACTTATTTAATCTATATATGTGACATGTCTCAATAATTGAATTTGGAATTACTCCACCTGACCTATCTATTAATTCTGATATGTTTTCTTCTTTTTCGTATGCATATTTTCCAGGGGAAGCAATTGAACCCTTAATGGTGACAGAATTAATTAAAGATTGGTCTGCAGGGTAAAATTTAAGTTTATCACCATCTCTTAGGGTAAAAGAATTAAATTCTTTTTGCCAAACATCCAATAACTCGATACCAGAATCTTGAAGTCTTTCGACATGTACTAATCTTTTATCTTTTTTGGGAGAGATGCCCCCACAAAAAAACAGTAAATCGTTTAAGGATTCTTTTGTTTTTAATTCATATTTCATAGATCTACGAACACCACTTATTTCTACTATGTTTTTAATTGTTGGAACAATAATAAAGTCTCCATCTTTTAAATACTTATGTTTGAAATTAACAGGGTTTAATAAATAGGAATATACATCTAGAAGCTCCATATTTCCATTGGTGTGAATTATTTTAATGTTTCTTAATGAACCTAAATCAGATATGCCTCCTGCAAGTGATAAAAAATTAAAAGCACTATTAATTGAGGGGATTGTGTATGTGCCTGGGTTTTTAACTTCACCTGCAATGTTAATATTAATCACTTTTGAATAACTTATCTCAATTGAAATTTGTGAGTTTCTGAGGTCATAAACTCGTCCAAAAGAAGACTTAATTATTTTCTTAGCATCAACGAATCTTTTGCCTTTTAAGCTGATTCGGCCAACTAATGATGGTGTAATATTTCCATATTCATCCAAACTAAAAGTACTGCTGAATTCTGAAGCTCCCCAAATAACTATACTCAAAACATCACCTGTCCCTAAAATATAATCATCAGGTGCTTTTATTCTATCGCTATTACTCTTTATCGTTACTGAACCGTCTGTAAAAATATTCTTTCCATACATTTGGCTTGTTAAGTCTATTTTATTTGCCTCTTTATTGTGATTAAAATGATTAGGTTGATTTAAAGGGTTCGGATTCTTTTTTAAAGGGATTTCTGTCTGAATGGCTAAATCTTTTTTAGCAGGTTTACTTCCGTTTAAATTTCCACTAAGGTATTCTTGTTTAAGGGTTGTTATCTCTGCAGAACTTAATCCTTTATCTTTTAAATCTTGTTCCGACTTTATACCTAAATCACTTATCGTAGAGATATCAACTTGACCATTTAAGGCAAAGCAAAAAGTTGATAAAAAAATAATTAATACACTTCGCATCTATGTTTTTACGGCAAAAATAACATTTAAATTGATATAATATAATTGTTAATACCAATTGCTCTTTTAAAAGTTAGATTTCTATTGAAATTGTAAGACAATGATTATTTTTACTCAAAAATTAAATAATGGAGTTAGTTTTTAAACAATCATTTCAAGATTCAATTAACTTAAAGCAGTCTGTTTTATCAGATGATTCTTTGAAGAAGATTATTTTAAATGCTGCGCAAGCTTTTATTAATGCTTACAAAAATGGTAACTGTTCTCGTTTTTGCGGGAATGGGGGAAGTGCAGGAGATGCTCAGCATATTGCAGCAGAGTTGAGTGGGAGGTTTTATTTGGATCGTCCGCCTTTAGATGCCGAAGCCCTTCATGTAAATGGCTCTTACATTACTGCTGTTGCCAACGATTACTCTTATGATGTTATTTATGAGAGAATGGTGCAAGCTCAAGGGAAACCTGGTGATGTATTAGTTGGTATTTCTACTTCTGGAAATTCTAAGAATGTTCTTTTAGCGATGAAAAAAGCGAAAGAGCT
>JGI24539J26755_10000286_pt1 | contig 23369 bp, 17 predicted proteins | sample NorSeaMetagenome_2_FD_26755 | JGI IMG/M metagenome (IMG submission 26755) | reverse complement strand
AGTGTCTAAAGGCTATAATGTAACTATTTTAGATAATCTATCAAAGCAAATCCATGGAAAAGATAAAAAATCAGAATTATATAATTCTATTAAAGAAATCTCTACATTTATTTTAGGTGATGTTTGTAATGAAGAAGATTGGAAAAAGTCATTAAAAGGACAAGATGCTGTTATTCATTTAGCTGCAGAGACTGGAACAGGACAATCTATGTATGAGATTTCTAGATACAATGATGTAAACATTTTAGGAACAGCTCATTTACTTAATTTCTTGGCAAATAATAAAAATTCTGTAAAGAAGTTGATAATTGCATCATCACGGTCAATTTATGGGGAGGGTAAATATAAATGTGAGAAGCATGGTGTAGTTTACCCTAATGACAGAATAGCATCTAATATGATTAATGGAAAATTTGATCTATTCTGTGATGTTTGTGGAGGTGAATTAGATTTAATGCCAACAGATGAAAATTCAATGATTCATCCATCTTCAATTTATGGTATTACAAAACACCAACAAGAGCAAATGACACTATTAATGGGGAAATCATTAGGGATTCCTGCAGTTTCACTCAGATATCAAAATGTATATGGTCCAGGGCAATCATTAAGCAATCCATACACTGGTATTCTTTCAATTTTCTCAACAAGAATGTTAAATGGGAATGATATTGATATTTATGAGGATGGAGAAGAGAGTAGGGATTTCGTATTTATTGATGATGTAGTAGAGGCAACAATACTTGCTTTAGAAAAAGAAGAAGCGAACCATCAAGTATTTAATGTTGGTTCTGGTGAGCCGACAACAGTAAGTCAAGTTGCAAATTCTTTAAAGAGTTTATATAATTCCAATACAAATATTTCAATTAGTGGTAGTTTTAGATTAGGTGATATTAGACATAATTATGCAGATTTAAATAAAATAAAAAATCTTCTTGGATTTAAGGTAAAATTTGATTTTCAAACAGGCATTTCAAGGTTTGTAGATTGGGCGAAAACTCAAGAGGTAAAAGAAGATAAGTATGAGAAGTCTTTAAATGAACTCAAAAATAAAGGGCTGATAAAATGAGATTACTATTGTTCTTTTTTTTATTTGGCTTAAACTCAATTGCTCAGGAAGTAAGAGAACATGTTTTAGGATTTGCTACTTCTAATACTTTTACCTACTGTGATGTTAATGACTCATCATTTATTGATAAAGTAAAAAAGTTAAATCCAAAAGTCTTAAGATTTCCGGGTGGAGCTGTTGGGAATTTTTATCATTTTGGAGGAAAAGGGTATGGGTTTGATTTTGAAGAGATAGATAATTACCATTCAGGAAAATTCCCTAAAAGGTCTAGAGGTCTCGAAAATTATAGAAGAAGAAAGAATCAAGAACATGATTATATTGAAGATTTTATTGTTTTAGCAAAAGCTACAAATTCAAAAGCTATTTTAGTAGCTAATATGTTTGTTAATAATGATGATATATTGAAAATGATAGAAAAATTACATGAAAACGATATTGATGTAATTGGTGTTGAGTTAGGTACAGAGCTCTCGAATAGAAGTTATTATAAAAATGGTTATACAATTGATGATTATTTATCCTCAGCAAAAATAATTTCTTCTAAAGTGAAATTGCAATACCCAGATATAAAAATAGCAATTGTTGCAGCACCATTAGGGAAAAGGATTGGACATAGACATAATGTTTGGAATAGTAAATTAGCAGGTAAAGATTTTTATGATGCTATTGTTATTCATTCCTATTTAAAGGTTATAAAAGGGGAAGATGAGTACGGACAAATGATTTCAGAAGAAAATGAAGGAGGGAAACAGAGGGCTTTTGAGATATATAAAGATAGAGCATTAAAGTATCTAGAAGATGGTTACCCAAAAGAAGTGCAGGAATATGTAAATATTTTTGACAAACCAATTTGGGTCACAGAATGGAATTTGCAGATGTCTAAAACAACAGCTAATACATTGTTTCAATCTCTTTTCGTTTTGCAATATGTAATGGAGGTGTTAAGTAATCCTGAATTAACAGCAATTGAGTTAACTACTTACCATAATTTGGGTGGTAGAGATTTTACCGGCTCAATTTTTAGAAATGAAAAAGATAAAATTTATATTCAGAGTACATATTATCCTTTTTTAATGTTAGGTAAAATATTTGAAAATGATGTTGTAAGAATAGAAAGGATAAAGAATAAAGAGCTATTTGATTTTCAATGTTTTGATACAGCGAATAATCAAATTTTAAACTATAAGATTGATTGGAAATTTAAAGTTATTATTTGTGATGACTTTTATGAGAAAGGTTCAGTTTCAACACTAAAGTATAAGAGCCCCAATTTATTTGATAAAGCTGATGAAAAGGGGCAGTTGCAAATAGAGTTTATTATAGATTAATGAGTAAATCAAAACAAATATTTATTGTAGGTAGTAGTAGAAGTGGTACTACTATGATGGGACGTATTTTAGGTAATCATTCTGATGTTTTTACTTTTAAAGAGTTGCATTTTTTTGGCACTATTTGGACAAATTATAGCGATAAAAAATTAAATAGAGAAGAACAAGTTAATTTACTCTCTAGATTATTTTGCATACAACAAATGGGGATATTTAATCAAAATAATTTTATAAAATTTAAAGGAAAATCAGAGAAAATTTTAGCAAAAGACATTCCTTCTCCTTTAAAGATTTATGAATTATTTTTAGCAACAATATCAAAAGAAAATGGCAGTTCAATTTATTGTGAACAAACACCTAAAAACCTATATTATTTAGAGGAAATTTTGGATTTCTTTCCTGATGCAAAAGTTATAAACTTGGTAAGAGACCAAAGAGATGTTTTACTTTCGCAAAAGAACAAATGGAAAAGAAAATTCCTTGGGGCTAAATCAATACCTATGATAGAAGCTATTCGTTCATTTGTTAATTATCATCCAATATTAACGGCTAAGGTTTGGAATTCTTCATTATATCAGACCACTAAATTTAGAAGTAATTCTAGATTAAAAATTGTAAAGTTTGAAGATTTGTTAGTTGATTCAAGAATTCAAGTGCATGAGATTTGTAAATTTTTAGAAATTGATTTTCAAGAAAATATGTTGAAAGTTCCGCTTATTGGTTCTTCAACCGAGAATGATTCAAAATCTAAATTAGTTATTGATAGCTCCAAAATTAGTAAATGGAAGATGGGCGGGTTGACAAGCTCTGAAATTTATTTGTCTCAAAATTTATCTTCTAATATGATGGATGAATTTGGATACGATAAGGAAAGTTTCACTTTTCCTCCAATTATGGTAGTTTTTCATTTCATCTCCTTCCCATTCAAATTAGGCTTAGTTTTTGTTTTGAATTATCATAGACTCGGGAATATGCTTGAGGTTATTAAAAAAAGGTTTTTTTAAATGAAAGTAGATTTTTTTATAGTTGGAGCTCCAAAAGCAGGAACAACATCTTTGTATCATTATCTTAATGAGCATCTTGAAGTTGAGATGAGCTCCCAAAAAGAGCCTGATTATTTTTCTGATTATGCTTTGCAGGAGCAAGGAATGTATTATGATAAAAATAGAATTGACACTTTAGATAAGTACAATAACCTATTTGTAAACCCTCAAGCGAAATTAAGAGGAGAAGGCAGTGTTTCTTATTTCTTTTATGATGATGTGCCTAATAAGATTAAGAAATATAATCCTAATTCTAAAATTATTGTAATTCTTAGAAATCCAATAAACAGAGCCTTTTCACATTATTTAATGGATTATAGATTAGGTTTAGTTTCCGAAAGTTTTGAGGATATTGTAAAGAAAAAATCTAATCATAAATATGCAAATTTATTTTACCAACAATACATTCAAGTAGGGGAGTATGCTAATCAATTAAAAAGATATTTGAATGTGTTTAATAGTGAGAATATTTTGTTGATTGATTATGATGATTTTAAAAAAGATGTAGCGGGGGTTGTAAATAAGACTTATTTATTTTTGGGCGTTAATGATGATTTTCAGCCAAACTTAAACAAGAAGCATAATGCATATTCAATGCCTAAAAATAGAATTATCAGATATATTTATTCTTTTGTTCCTTTGCGGAATCTATTAGCTTTAATTTTTACAAAAGAAATAATTAAAAGTATTCGTAATTTACTGTTTAAAAGTGANAAGAAACCAATAATGCAAGTTGATACAATAAATTTTTTGAAAAAGCATTTTGAGAAAGATGTGAATGAGCTGAGTGATTTACTGAATAAAGATTATACAAAATGGATAAAGTAGGATTAGTAACTATTACATATAATTCTGCTGATGTTTTACAACCATTTTTGGATAGTGTATGGAGTCAAACGCATGAAAATTTAACGCTTTATGTAGTTGATAATTTATCAACTGATAATACTTTAGATATCTTAGTAAATGATAAAGATTCAAGATTAATTGTCTCGAAAAATGCAATAAATTTTGGTGTTGCTAAAGCAAATAATCAAGGAATTAAAAAGGCTATTGATGATGGGTGTAATCAAATTTTAATTATTAATAATGATGTAGAATTTGAGACAACTTTAATTGAAAAACTTTTAAAAGTACAAGCAGATAAATGTTGTAGTTTGGTAAGTCCTAAAATAATGTATTTTGAGAAACCTAATCATATTTGGTATGCTGGGAGCTGGTTTGATAAAAGTAAAGGGTATTTGCCTTCACATAGAGGAATGGGTGAATTGGATAAGGGAAAATATGATAAAACTGTTGAGGTAGAGTATGCTCCAACTTGCTGTTTATTAGTCAAAAAAGAAGTGTTTAAAGATGTTGGCCTAATGAATGAAAAGTATTTTGTCTATTTTGATGATACAGATTTCTCTTACAGAGTTTGGAAGAATAGTCGACATAAAATATTTTATTATCCTTATGTAGAATTTTATCATAAAGTGGGAAGTTTAACAAAATCATTTGACAAGCAAAAAGGAAGAACCTATAGAGGAGATTTCTTTATAAAACAAAATACAAGAAACCATGTGTATTTTTTAAAACAAATAGGAAGTTTTTTTTCATTTATCTTTATTTTTTGGTTGTTTTTTAAAAACAATATTAAATTTATGATTAATTCTCAAATCAGAAAAAATCTCTCTACTTGGTGGTTAATTAATAAATCTTATTTTGAAGGTATTTTAATGAAAAAATGAAAAGAAAAGTAGCGATTATTGATACTCTTGGAGCTCATGGAGGTTCTTTCCATTTTTATACTTTTGGGCAGTGTATCGGATTGTCTAATGCTGGAGTTCAGCTTAGTTTTTATACTAATAATGAGACTGAAAATCCTCATATAAAAGGAGTTAATTTCTATTCCTTTTATAATAATTTGTTTTCTTCTAAGTATAAATGGATAAGTGGTTTAAGGTGGGTAGTTGGAACTTTAAAGTCAGTGTTTCATGCAAGGCTTCAAGGTGTCTCAGTTTTCCATTTCCATATTTTTTATACAAATATTTTGATATTGTTTAATCTTCTTTTAGTTAAGTTTCTTTTTGGTAAAGTTGTACTTACAGTTCATGATGTTACTTCATTTGCTGATGAAAAAGAATCAACAATTACTGCGAAGTTTATTTATAATTTAACTGATATCGTGTTGACTCATAATACATTTAGTAAAAATGAGATCATTAAAGTAACTTCTATATCATCTAGCAACATTTACATTATTCCGCATGGAAATTACACTCCATTTATTTCTATTCAGAATGATAAAAATAATTCAAAAGAAAAATTAAATTTACCAAAGGAAAAGACAATATTGCTCTTTTTTGGTATGATTAAAAAAGTAAAAGGCCTTGAAATACTTTTAGAAGCATTTAAAAAAGTTGTAGATACAAATTCTGATATTGTATTGCTTATTGCTGGAAAGCCTTGGGAAAATGACTTTGATGAATATCAAAAGATAATAGATAGAAATAATCTCTCTAAATATATTATTCTTCATACTAAGTTTATTCCCCATGAAGATGTTGCGCATTACTATTGTGCATCAGATTTAGTTGTGTTGCCTTATAAAAAGATTTATCAAAGCGGAGTTTTAATGATGACTCTTAGTTATGAAAGACCAGCTATTGCATCTAATTTACCTTCTATAATGGAGGTGATTTCTGATAATGAAAATGGGTTTTTATTTGAGACAGAGAATTCAAATGATTTATATGATAAATTAATTCAGATTTTGGCTGATAAAAAGAATTTAGAAATAGTTAGAAAGAAAGGAACAGAATTAATAAATACAAAATATGGATGGGATCAAATAGGCAGACTTACAAAGTTAGCTTATGAAACTCTTTAATTTTGTATTTTTACCAAAATCATAAATATGAAAAGTAGAATTAAAAGTAGAATTAAAAGTTCTGTAGAAAATCACACTAGAGTTTTGAATGATTCTAATCTTCAAATTAATATTGAAAGAATTGTGACTAATAGTATTAAGGCTTTTAAGAATGATAAAAAGATGCTTTTCTGTGGGAATGGTGGAAGTGCTTCTGATGCTCAGCACATTGCGTCTGAACTTAGTGGTAGGTTTTATAAGGATAGACCTCCATTATATGCAGAAGCCTTGCACGTAAATTCGTCATACATGACTGCTGTTGCTAATGATTATGGTTATGAGGAAACTTATGCGAGAATGGTTGAAGCGTCTGGAAGAAAAGGAGATATTTTAGTTGGCATTTCTACTTCTGGGAATTCCCCAAATGTAGTTAAAGCTATGCTAAATGCTAAAGAAATTGGAATGTTAACTGTTGGTTTTACAGGAAGTAAAGGTGGAAAAATGAAAGAGATTTGTGATATAATGATACAAGTTCCTTGTGATGACACTCCAAGAATTCAAGAAGCTCATATTTTAGTTGGCCATATTATCTGTCAGCTTATTGAAGAAGAAATATTTCCTAATGAATAATTTAGATACCCTTTTTTTGGATCGAGATGGTGTTATAAATATAAAGCTAGAAGCAAGATATGTTCGAAATTCTAATGAATTTGAATTTATGCAAGGAGCATTATCTGCTATCTCAAAACTCACGAAACTATTTAAAAGGATTTTAATTGTCTCAAATCAACAAGGAATTGGTAAGGGTATAATGACAGAAGATGATTTGAATTTATTGCACAGTTTTATGACTTTCGAAATTAGAAAGTTAAATGGAAAAATTGATAAAATTTATTTTTGTCCTCATTTAGTAAGAGAAAAGTGCGGTTGTAGGAAGCCTAAAGCAGGTATGATTCAGCAAGCTAAGTTAGATTATCCTGAAATTAATTTTGAAAACTCATATTTAGTTGGGGACTCTCTCTCGGATATAGAAGCTGGTGAAAGAATGAATTTAAATACAGTAAAAGTAGATAATGAATACACTCTTGCTAAATGGACAGCTGAATTAATGTCTGTTATTGAATAAAATCCTTAGTTTTACAAGTAAAATAAGAGAAGTGATTACTACGGATTTAAACATAATTTTTTCTTTAATAACTGCATTTTTCATTGCATTTTTAGCAATTCCCAGGCTTATTGACTTTGCTCAAAAGTTAAAGGTTTTTGATAATGGAGGAGTTAGAGCTTCCCATCAGGGCAGTACCCCATTTTTTGGTGGGATTGCTATTTTTACGGGTGTTATTTTCTCATTATTATTTTGGGCAGATGTAGAATATATTCAGTACATTTTAGTGAGTATTTTAATTGTTTTTATTGTTGGTTTAATTGATGATATACGACAAATTACTGCTTTTAAAAAGTTAATAGGTCAAATTATTGCTACTTTGATTCTCATTTTTTGTGCTGACGTACAGATTGATAATATGCATGGAGTTTTAGGTGTGTATGATTTGCCAATTTGGGCAAGTTTATCTTTCACTATTTTTGTGGTAATTGTTATTACAAATGGTTTTAATCTAATTGATGGTGTTGATGGTTTAGCTGGAGGAATTGGTTTGATTGCATCTCTTTCATTTGGAGCTGTTGCCTTAATAATGGAGCAAAATGATATGGCCTTAATTGCATTTACATTGGCAGGTGCTTTATTAGCCTTTTTAAGATATAATTTTAATCCTGCAAAAATATTTATGGGTGATACGGGATCATTGGTTGTCGGTATGATTTTATCAGTTTTAGCAATAAATACAATAAAGTATGGATTAATAACTGAGGATTTTAAACTACCTAATAAAGGCCCATTAATGGCGATAGTTTTTTTAGCAATTCCACTGTTTGATTCATTAAGAGTTTTTATTGTAAGAATATCAAAAGGAGTAGGGCCATTTAGACCAGGAAGGGATCATATTCATCATGCTTTATTAGATTTAGGTTGTGGACATAAAAGAACTGCTTTAATATTGTATTTTATGAGCGTTTTTCTAATATTCGGGTCATACTTTTTATTAGAACTCAATGTTAATATAAGTATTGCTATTTTGGCACTTTTCAGCTACTTTATTCTTCTTATTCCATTTTATATTCTGAGAAAAAGAAAATGAAAATATTAATTTTTTGTTTATTTTTTTTAGCTTTTAATTTAGCTAATGCACAGCATACGAATCTTTTTTTAGGAAATGATTATTCTACTAATTTTAATCATTTAATTTACAGTAATGATGCTAATTATCAGACTTCATTCAAACCTCTTATTAAGTCAGATTTAAACTTTAATACTGACTCAATATTAGAAAATAAATTTTCATATATTTATCAGAATTGGCTTTTTAGAAAAATGTTTTCTGAGCATTTAATAATTATGAATGGTGATGATTATAAAGTTTCAGCATCTCCAATTATTAATTTTTCTATAGGCAAAGAATCAATTGAAGGGCTTGGGACTTTTGTGAATACAAGAGGAATTATTGTAGAAGGTGATTTAGGGAAAACTATCTCTTTCTATACTTCATTTGCTGAAAATCAAGCAGTTTTTCCAAATTATATTGATGCTTTTATAAGGAAAAATAAGATAGTTCCAGGGCAAGGATATGCACGAGATTTTAAAGAAACCGGTTTTGATTACGCTATGTCTTCTGGCTATGTAACTTATAGAGCAAATAAGATGTTTGCAGTTCAAGTTGGGCACGGAAAACATTTTATAGGTGATGGCTATCGTTCACTTTTGTTGTCCGATAATACTTTTAATTATCCTTTTTTAAGGATTCAAACAACCTTTGGGAAAGTGCAATATACTAATTTGTATACTGAGTTTATGGACATCAATTATTTTACAACTCATAGTGTTGATAATAAGGATCAGATGGGTTATCCAAAAAAGTACATGTCATCTCATTATTTAAGTTTGAATGCTACAAAGAGATTGAGTTTAAGTTTGTTTGAGGCTGTTGTTTGGCGTATGGATCATGCGCCAGGAAGTAGTGGTTTTGATGTTAATTATTTGAATCCAATAGTAATGCTTAGACCCGTAGAGTTTTCTGTAAATTCTCCTAACAATGTGTTGGTTGGTATTAACACAAAATATAAGTTACCTTTCTTATCTTACCTTTACGGGCAAATCATCTTGGATGAATTTAGTTTAACAGATTTAGGGCAGGATAATGGATTCTGGGCAAATAAATATGGATATCAGTTAGGTTTTAAAATGTTTGATGCTTTTAAAATTGAGAGTTTAACTTTACAGACTGAATATAATTTAGTTAGACCATATACTTATGCACATCATAATCCTGAGCAAAATTATGCACATTATAATCAACCATTAGCACACCCTTTAGGTGCTAATTTTTCTGAAATGTTATTTTTAGTAAATTATAAGAGGAAAAGATTTGCTATTAATGGTAAACTGATTTTTTCAAAATATGGAGGTAAAATAAAAGAAGACCCTACTTCATACGGAAATGATTTATTTATGGCAACAGGAAATTATGCTTCTGAAGAAGGGTTATTTGGAATGGGAATTGGTAGACCCTCTGATATTGGGATAAATATGTATCAAGGAAATTTAACTAAAATTAATTATAGCTCATTTAATGTTAGTTATGTTGTTAATCAAAAAACTAATCTTCAAATTAACATCGGACTTACAATTAGAGATGAAGTAAATGATGAAGCAGAAATGCAAACTAATTTTATCAATTTTGGATTAGTTACCGATTTATTTAATTATTATTACGATTTTTGATGGCTTATATATTAGCAATTGAAACAACTACAAAAAATTGCTCAGTTGCACTTTTTGATGACGCAAAACAACTTGCACTAAAAGAACTAGTATCGGAAGGATATTCACATGCCGAACAACTCACAATATTTATTGAGGAAGTTTTAAGTGAAGTAAAAATCTCCATTAATAATCTTAATGCTATTGCGTTAAGCATGGGCCCAGGGTCATATACTGGATTAAGAATTGGAACATCAACTGCAAAAGGTTTGTGTTATACTTTAGACATTCCATTAATTGCTATTTCAACTTTAAAAGCTATGGCTTTAGGTATTTCTAAAAATTATGACTCTACATTATATTGCCCAATGATAGATGCTAGAAGGATGGAGGTTTTTGCTGGAATGTATGATTCAGAAAATAATGAAATTAGAGAGGTAAATGCAGATGTAGTAGATGTAAATACTTATGCAGAATATTTAAAAAATGATGTCCTATTTTTTGGTGATGGGGCATTAAAATGTGCAGATATCATTAGTCATGAAAATGCAAATTTTATTGAATCCTATCCTTCAGCAAGAGATATTCGGACTTTAGCATTTCAAAAATACACAAATAATGATTTTGAAGATGTTGCTTATTTTGAGCCTTTTTACCTTAAAGATTTTGTAGCAGGAAAGAAGAAAAGTTAGTCTTTTCTTTTCCTTTTTGCAGCAGCATTAAATTTTCCTTTAAATGAAGATCTTCCTCCACTGCTTTCTGCACCAGAACTTCTTCTTGATGAACTAACGCTATCTCTTCTTGATGATGATCCTCTAGAGTTAGAGTTTTTTCCGTTTCTTCCTCCACTGCTTCTTTTTCCAGCTCCTCTTCCTGAATATGAGCCACCACTTCTTGGTCTTCTACTCTCACCCCCTCTACTTGATTTTTTTCCGGGAGCTTGAGAAACTTCTACATTTACTCTATTCCCATTCCAATTTGCGTCTATTAGGCCGCTCAGGATATCAGTTTCAAAATCAGTTGGAACTTCAAAGAATGAGAATTTTCGCATAATATCAATCTTACCGATAGGAATATTTCTGTTACGAGTATACTCATTAATTAATCCAATTAAATTATGAGCTTGTAAATCTTTTTCTTGTCCTAAATTAATAAAAAATCTTGTATGTCCAGCCTCAGCATGTCCAGTTCTTTCTCCTCTCTTTTTATTACCTCTATCATTTCTATCATTCTTGTCGTTTCTACTATTTCCAGTAACATTTAAATCTTGTGCATTCTTGTAAAATACTAAGAATCTATTAAATTCTGTAGAAACAAAATGTTTGATAATTTCTTTTTTGTCAAGGTGCTCTAATTTTTCTTCAATTGACGGTAAGTATTTATCAATTTGATGATTTACGTTAGTAGCTACTACTTTGTCAATTAATTTCATTAATTGTATTTGACAAATTTCATCACCATTTGGTAATTTTTTAAGAATCAAGTCACGCTTAATCATTCTCTCGATTGATTTTAATTTTCTTCCTTCTCTACTGTGTGCAATAATAATAGAAATACCTTTGTTTCCTGCTCTTCCAGTTCTCCCAGATCTATGAACATAAATTTCATTATCGTCTGGTAGGTTATAGTTGATAACATGTGTTAATTCATTGATATCAATTCCTCTTGCAGCAACATCAGTAGCAACCAGTAATTGAATTTTCTTCCTTCTGAATTTCCCCATTACATTATCTCTTTGTGCTTGAGATAATTCTCCATGAATTGCATCAGCATTATATCCATCTTGCATTAATTTATCTGCAATATCAGCTGTTTCTCTTCTTGTACGGCAAAATACAATTCCATAAATTTCAGGGTTTACATCACAAATTCTTCTTAATGCTTTATATCTATCTCTTGCTTGAACCATGTAGTAATGGTGCTCAATATTTTTTGCTCCTTCATTTCTACTTGCAACCTCAATTGTTATTGGGCTGTGCATATAGTTTTTACTAATTCTCATTACCTCTTTAGGCATAGTTGCTGAGAATAATAGTGTTTGTTTTTCTTCTGGTGTTTCAGCTAAAATTGTATCCAAATCATCTTTGAATCCCATGTTTAACATTTCATCAGCTTCATCTAAAACAACAAATTCAATATCCTGTAGTCTAAGAGCTTTTCTGTTAATTAAATCAATAACTCTACCAGGAGTACCAACAACAACTTGTGTTCCTGATTTTAATGATCTCATCTGAGGAACAATGCTCGCACCACCGTATACAGGGGTGATTTTTAATCCTTTAATATATTTGGCAAAAGTATCCATGTCTTTTGAGATTTGAAGGCAAAGTTCTCTTGTTGGGGCTAAGATAATCGCTTGAGGTAATTTCCTATCAACTTCAACTTTATGAAGAACTGGAAGTCCGAATGCAGCAGTTTTACCTGTACCAGTTTGAGCTAATGCTATAAGGTCAGTTTCATTTTCCAATAAATATGGAATTGATTCTTGTTGTATTGGTGTTGGTGTCTCAAAACCTAAATCAGCAATAGCTTTTTGTAAGTTTTTGTTCAGTCCTATTTCAGAAAATGTCATACTTAAAATTTTTTGCAAAATTACTCTTATATAGGAGAATACTGTATTAAATATAAGATTTATGTAAATTATAAGTTTTCAACGCCTTAAAAACTAGTTATATTTTTGTTTTTTAATCTACTACAAAGTGTATTTTTGCAACCTAAATATTTTATAATGAGTACATATAGGTTTTCTGACAGACATATTGGCCCAAGAGCAAATGATATTATAGAGATGTTAAAAGAAGTAAATGCATCATCTTTAAATCAATTAATTGATGAGACAATACCAAAAAAAATTCATTTAAGAAGAGAAATGAATTTACCTGAAGCGTTTTCTGAAAGTAGGTTTGTTGAGCACATGCAAGCAGTAGCTAAGAAGAATAAAAATTATCGTTCATATATTGGAATGGGATATTTTAATACGATACTTCCTGGGGTGATTCAAAGAAATATTTTGGAAAATCCAGGCTGGTATACCGCTTACACCCCTTATCAAGCAGAAATTGCACAAGGAAGATTAGAAGCTTTGTTAAATTACCAAACAATGGTGAGTGAACTTACAGGAATGGAAATTGCAAATGCATCACTTCTAGATGAAGGAACTGCTGCTGCTGAGGCAATGGGAATGTTGTTGAGCAGTAGAAGTAGAGCTCAGAAAAAAGCAAATGTTGTAAAGTTCTTCATTTCAGAGTTGTGTTACCCACAGACTTTAGAAATTTTAAAAACTAGAGCAATCCCTTTTGGTATAAATGTAGTTATTGGTAATCATAATGAGGTTAAACTTGATGATTCATATTTTGGATGTTTATTACAGTACCCTGAAAAATATGGTGAAGTAATTGATTATTCTGAATTTGTAAAATTAGCTAAAGAGAATGAAATAGGAATAGTTGTTGCTGCAGATTTATTAAGTTTATGTCTATTGACTCCACCTGGTGAATGGGGTGCAGATGTTGTTGTCGGCACTTCTCAAAGGTTCGGTGTCCCTATGGGTTATGGTGGGCCTCATGCTGCTTATTTTGCAACATTTGATAAATATAAAAGAAGTATTCCTGGACGAATTATTGGGGTTTCAGAAGATGTTGATGGGAATAGAGCATTAAGAATGGCANTGCAAACAAGGGAACAACATATTAAAAGAGAGAAAGCNACTTCAAATATTTGNACTGCACAGGTTCTTTTAGCGGTAATGGCTGGGATGTATGCTGTTTATCATGGAGAGGAAGGTTTGAGAAGCATGAGTAAAAAAATTCATTCGTTAACTGCGACTTTAGCTGAGGGTTTGACTCAGTTAAGTTATCATCAACTGAACACAAACTATTTTGATACTTTAAAAATTGGAATTGGAAATGTCTCAATGGAAAATATCAAAACCTATGCTGAGGACGCAAAAATTAATTTAAATTATATTGATGATGAAACATTATCCATTAGTATTGATGAAAAAGATGATTTAGAAAATATAAATGATATTTTAGAAGTATTTGCAAAAAGTTGTAATCATTCTGATTCTGCTGATTTGATAAAAGAAGTGTTGAGTGGTGATTATACTGAAGCAACTGCAAAAATTCCTGAAGCACTTTATAGAAAATCATCATTTATGCAACATGAAGTGTTTAATAAGTATCATTCCGAAACAGAGATGATGCGCTACATGAAAAGTTTAGAAAATAAAGATTTTTCATTAACTCATTCAATGATTCCATTAGGGTCGTGTACTATGAAGTTGAATGCTGCATCAGAATTATTTCCATTGAGCTGGTCAGAATTTGGAAATTTACATCCTTTTGCGCCCTCACACCAAGCTAGGGGGTACCATATTATGTTTCACGAACTAGAAGAAATGCTTTGTGAAATTACTGGATTTGACGCTATGAGTTTACAGCCAAATTCTGGTGCGCAAGGAGAGTATGCTGGGTTGATGGTTATTAGATCTTATCATGAAAGTAGAGGTGATGAGAGTAGAAATATTTGCTTGATACCTTCTTCAGCACATGGTACAAATCCAGCATCAGCAGTTATGGCAGGAATGAAAGTTGTGGTGACTCAATGTGATAAAAATGGAAATATTGATATTGAAGTTTTGAGAGAAAAGGTGGAAGAACATAAAGATAATTTATCTTGTTTGATGATTACTTACCCTTCTACTCATGGAGTCTATGAAGAGGAAATAATGGAGATTACAAAGATTATTCATGATAATGGAGGGCAAGTTTATATGGATGGTGCTAATATGAATGCACAGGTTGGAATCACAAACCCTGCGATTATTGGAGCAGATGTTTGTCATCTAAATTTACATAAAACTTTTGCAATCCCACATGGTGGAGGTGGACCTGGAATGGGCCCGATTGGTGTTGTTAAGCATTTGAAACCATTTTTACCAAATCACCCTATAGTTAAGATGGGAGGAGAAAAAGGAGTGGCAATTTCTTCAGCTCCTTGGGGTAGCGCTCTGGTATTGTCAATTTCTTATGCATATATTAAGATGCTTGGTACAAAAGGGTTAAAGTCTTCAACAGAGATAGCAATTTTAAATGCTAACTATATAAAAGAAGTGCTTTCTGAACATTTTGACATTTTATATACTAATGATAATGATAGAATAGCGCATGAGATGATTGTTGATTTCAGAATGTTTAAAGTAGATGGTATAGAAGTGGTTGATGTAGCAAAAAGGTTGATGGATTATGGTTTTCATGCTCCTACAGTTTCATTTCCAGTTGCAGGAACTTTAATGATAGAGCCTACTGAAAGTGAAAGTAAGGCTGAGATTGACAGATTTTGTGAAGCTATGATTTCAATAAAATCAGAAATTGATGAGGTGGTAGATGGAAAAGTAAAAGTTGAACAAAGTGTATTGAAAAATGCACCTCATACTATTAACCTTGCTGTAAATGATAATTGGGACTTTGTGTATTCAAGACAAAAAGCTCTTTATCCTTTAAATTGGGTAAAGGAACATAAATTCTGGCCAAGTGTTAGGAGGGTTAATGATGCTTTTGGTGATAGAAACTTCATTTGTTCTTGTGCTCCAATTTCTGATTATATTTAATAGACAAGACTTTGATAATTTTAGTGTTGCTAATTGCGATACTTGTCTTATATTTGCATCCTATTAAATAATTAAAAAACAAAAAAATGAAAAAATTTCTTCTTTCTTTTTGTGCTATAGTAGTAGCAACTTCAACTTACGCGCAATCAAATTTGGTTACTATTCCAAATGACAATTTAACAAAAGGGTATTCGACTATGTCAACTACTCCTAATTTTACGCCTGCAGCTTCAGCAGCAGCACCGGCTACAATTTGGTCAGATGATTGTTCTTCTGCTTCTACTTGGGTTTTTACTAATTCAAGTACATTGAATTTAGATTGGGCAATTGAAATGGATCCTAATGCTACTCCAGCTGGAGGTAATTTAACTCCAATGGCCTCAAATTCTGCATCTAATGGGTTTTTATTTATAAGTTCTGATGCTGATGGTGGCCCTGATGGAGATGGCACAACTATCTCTTGTGAGTTTACTAATGCTACTCCAATTGATTTAACTATGTATCCTAATGTGCAGTTAACATTCCAACATAATTTCAGATGGTGGAATGACACAAGAGTTGTAAGAATATCTCCTGACAATGGTGTTACTTGGATTGAGATTGATGAGATTTCTAATGACAATAGTTATTCTTATCCAAATCAATCTTCTGATAATCCACATTTATCTACTTATGATATTTCTTCAGTTGCTGGTGGAATGTCAGAGGTTTTAGTTCAGTTCTATTACAATGATAATGATATTTGGGCATGGTACTGGGCTGTTGATGATATTGCTATTTCTGAATTACCTGACAACTTAGTTGTTTCTTCTGAAGAAGTAATGGGTGGATGGTGGATTGGCTATCAAACTACTGGTGGTTTAGGTCAAGATTATACATTTAACACATTATCTCAAGCAACTGCTAATCCTTATTCTTTTGAGGCCGTTTTAAGAAATGGAGGGATAGGAACACAAGATGTTACTATGCATGTAGAAGTTACTGAAGATGCTTCAGGAACTAATGTATTATCAACAACGGCAAATGTATTAACCATTGCTGCGGGTGAGCAAGATACTGTTGCTGCTAATGCAACTTTTACTCCTACTGCTACTGGTTTGTATACTATGGAGATATATTCAGTTGCTGATTCAGCTGGTTTAGGTAATACGATAACTTATACTGATACTACAACTAAAATGTCATTTGTTACAGATTACCAATACGGAAAAGACTATGGTTCTGCTAATGGGTATTGGAGATTAAATAGACCTACAGGTGGTTTTGAAGTTTCTTCTACTTACGATATTTTTGCTGATGAAGACTTATATTCTGTAGACGTTCATATTTCTGATTGGTCAATAGTTGGTTCTGTAGTCTATGCAACTTTGTATGAAGAAGATATTGCTGGTGGGGATCCAATTCCATTAGATGTAACAGATGATTATACTATCACTGNAGCTGATTTAGGTGCNTGGGTTAATATCCCATTCCTTTCTTCTCAATCATTATTAGCAGGAACAGGATACAGAATTTCTGTTGGAGCAAATCAACATCCTACTGATACTGTTGGTATTGATATGTCAGGTTTAGGAGAGTATTCTTCACAAGGTATCTGGGATAATAATGATGTTTTTGAAGGAACAAATGGGGCTCAATGGTGGACTATTTCTGATATTCCAATGTTAAGAATGAATTTTAATCCTGCTACAACATCTATTACAGATGTTAATAAATCAATTTTTAATGTTTACCCTAACCCAACAAATGGTGAGTTTGTAATTGTATTAGATGCTACTGCAAAATATGATATAACTATTATTAATGTTTTAGGACAAACAGTTTACGCAACTTCAACTAACACTATGGAAACTACTATTGATTTATCAAACTTTGATAAAGGAGTTTATACTGTTGAGTTAAAGAATAATGATGCGACATTTACTGAGAAAGTTATTGTTGAGTAATTTTTAAATTAGTTTAATGAATAAGAGCCCGGTATATCCGGGCTTTTTTTCGCTTATTTTTTCATACATTTACACACTTAATAATTTTAATAAACAAATAATGAAAAAAATTTATATCTCTATTTGTGCTTTAGTCATTTCAGCTAGCACTATTGCTCAAGTTTCATCACTAAAAATACATCCTCTAGAATATTCTAAGGATCTTCATCAAGACGATATTGTTGTAAGCAATCAAGTTACTAGTTTAAATAATGCATCTTCAAATACTATGCAAAATGTAATTTGGGAAAGTGATTTTAGTGATCCAAGTGATTGGTTGCTAGATAATGCAATTGGCGGTGGTGGTGCATTTGGCTGGACTATAGATGCTATAAATGATGGTTGGTGGTCGCAAAATGGAATATCTTCATCTTCTGGTGGTAATTATGCGGAACTTTCAAATGGAGATGCAACTTCAGGAACACAATTGTTAAATGTAACTTATACTATGACTAGTTCGCAACCTATTGATATTGCAGGGCTATTAGGTAATAACTATGCATATCTTTCTTTTGAAGAGTTTGGTGCAAGATTTAATGATCTTCAAGAAGTTCAAATTAGTACTGATGGAGTTAGTTTTACTACTATTGCCGACAATTTAAATTATTCTGTTTTGTCTCAAAGCGGTGGCTCTGCCTATGCAAACCCTACTTTAAGAGAAATTAATCTTTCAAGTTACTTAAATGTTCCTGGAGCAAATCCTAGTACAGTATGGATAAGATATAGTTGGACTACAAATTACCCTCAGAGCGCTACTAACCCTAATGTTTGGATTGCTTATGGTTGGTATATAGATGATGTAAAGATTTATGGAGCCCCTGCTAATAATATCACAATGTATGATGAAGTTATTGGGGGTTGGTGGGTTGAATATTTAAACGCTGGAGGTTTGGGTCAAGATTATACATTGCTCCCTTTAGATCAGGCACAAAATAATCCCTATGCATTTGAGTCTGTTGTAATTAATGATGGATCTGCACCTCAGGATGTTACAATGTATGTTGATGTGCTAGATGCTGCTAGTAATATAGTTTTTAGTACTAATTCATTATCTCAATCCTTATCACCATCATCTCGAGATACTTTTATCTGTAGTAGTTTTTTCACACCAACATTAACTGGTTTTTATGAAGTAAGAATGTGGAGTGTTGCCGATTCTGCAGGTGCAGGTACAGTCATGACATATTCAGATACAGCTGTTAAGATGTGTGGGGTAACTGATTATGAGTATGGTAAAGATTTGAATAGTCCGAATGGAGATTGGCGTTTAAGTCGAAATTCAGGAGGTTTTGAGGTTTCTGCTACATATGATATTTACTCTGATGTTGATTTATATTCTGTTAAAGCATATATTACTGATTGGTCTGTACCTGGGGCACTTGTATATGCTGTTATTTATGAAGAAGATATTTCTGGTGGAGATCCAATTCCTTTAGATCAAACAGATGATTATACAATCCAAGCAGGTGATAGGGATAATTGGATTAATCTTAATTTCCTTAGTCCAACTAATCTTCTTTCAGGTACAACTTACAGAGTAGCTATTGGTGGTTATGTTCATCCAAGTGATACGGCTGGTATTAATATGTCAGGCTCAGGAACGTATTCTTCTGATGGGTTGCAAGATAAAGATGATTTCTATGGAGATGGTCAGGGAACCTGGTATACTATTTCTGATATTCCAATGTTAAGAATGAATTTTGATCCTGCCTCAGTAATAAGCGCAGTTTCTAATGCTAAGCAGACTATCTTTAATGTATATCCTAACCCAACAAATGGTGAGTTTGTAATTGCATTAGATGCTACTGCAAAATATGATATAACTATTATAAATGTATTAGGACAAACTGTTATTTCAACTACAACTAGTGGGATGAATACTTCTATTGACTTGTCAAAATTTGGCAAAGGAATTTATACAGTAGAATTGAAGAGTAATAGTTCTACTTATATAGAGAGAATTATTGTTGAGTAATTCTCAAATAATTTAAATAACAAAAAACCCACTCCTTAGAGTGGGTTTTTGTAAAAGTGGTGCTACCAAGATTCGAACTAGGGACACATGGATTTTCAGTCCATTGCTCTACCAACTGAGCTATAGCACCAACTATATTGGGCTGCAAATTTAATTCTTTTTTTTAGTTGAAGAAATTTTTAGGCTAAATCATCATATCGCATTGTAATTTTATATTTTTGACAAAAATTTACATTCTTTGAAACTAATTATTGACATAGGAAATACAACATCAAAAATTGCAGTGTTTGATGGAAAGGAATTAGTTAAGAATGCTACTTTCACTGGTTTAGATCTTAGTAAAGTGAAGTTATTTAGCAAAAATTATAAAATAACTTCATCAATTCTTTCCTCAGTAAAAGAGATTAATGCTGAAATATCAGATATTGTTGAGGTGTATTCTGCTGAAGTGTTGTCGGAAAAAACCCCACTTCCAATCATAAATAGTTACAAAACCCCACTTACTTTAGGTAAAGATAGGTTAGCTGCTGTTGTAGGTGCATCTGTATTGTATCCTGGAAAAGATGTTTTAGTTTTTGATGCAGGAACTTGCTTAACTATTGATTTTATAAATTCGAATAATGAATATATAGGTGGTAGAATATCTCCTGGAATTGAAATGAGATATAATGCTTTACATACTTTTACAGATAAGTTGCCGTTAATTAAAAGTGAAAAAAGTACATTAGTTATTGGATATGATACTAAAACATCAATAATTAGTGGTATACAGCAAGGAATTTTAGGTGAAGTAAAAACAATAGTATCAGAGTATAAAAGCCAAAATACTGATACTGTTTTTGTTTTTACAGGTGGAGATAGTTTTTACTTTGAAAAGGATTTAAAAAATAGCATATTTGCAAATCCTAATTTAGTGTTAATTGGGTTGAATGAAATTTTAGATTATAATGAATAAAATATTTAGTTTAGTTGTGATAATTAGTGGTTTAGCATTGCAAACTTCTGCACAAATTTCTACTAGTTCTCCTTACTCCCGTTTTGGTTTAGGTGATTTACATGAAAATATTCTTCCTGAATTTTTAGCTTTTGGAGGAGCTTCAACTGCATTTAGTAGTAGTTCAACTGTAAACCCGAATAACCCTGCCTCTTTTACTTCTTTTAAGCCAAATTCTTTTCTATTTTCAACTGGCGGTTGGCACAAGACTACCAGAATGCAAAATAAAACTGAAAAACATACGGTAAACAATAATGCTTTTAGCCATCTTATTGTAGGTTTTCCTTTATCAGAAAAATGGGGAGCTAGCATGGGAATGTTGCCATATAGTAGTGTGGGTTATGAAATAAATACTAGAGATGATGACTATAATGCTGATATGAATTACTTTGGTGATGGAGGAATTAGTAAAATATATTTTGGAGGTGCGTATGAACCTATTGAGAATATCTCTATAGGCTTAAAAGCTTCTTATCTTTTTGGAGGACTAAATAGGAGAAAACAACTTATTTTTGATGATGAGTCATTTATGAACAGTAGAGCAAATAGCAGTATAAACCTAAAAGGGTATTATTATGAGTTAGGATTATTATATACACATAATATTTCAGAGGAACAACAAATTTCTTTTGGATTTACTACTAACAATGATTCTAAAATTAGATCTAAGAGAACTGAGTTAGTAGAGTCATTTGAGTATTCTGGACTTTTTGAAACGCCTAAAGATACTTTTGTTAATAAGATAGAATGGGGTGATATTAACTTGCCTAAATATGCTTGTGGTGGTTTATCCTACAGGAACGGGAAAAAATGGCTTTTTGTTGCTGATTATAGTATCCAAAATTGGTCTGATTATAGTTTGCTGGATGAATCAGATGACTTAGCAAATAGCATGAAAATTACTGGTGGAATGCAATTTACGCCTGATTATAATTCAATTACTAAATATTATAAAAGGATAGATTATCGGATGGGAGCTTCTTATAGTAATACGCCTTTATTGTTGGAAGGTAATCAATTAAAGGAAATGAGTGTTAGTTTTGGTTTTGGTATTCCTGTTAAAAAATCAAGAACAAAATATGATTTTTCTTGTACTATAGGAGAAAGAGGTACTACTGATGATAATTTAATAAAAGAACAATTTGTTCGATTAGGGTTAAGTGTTTCTTATGACGGAATTTGGTTTGTAAAAAGAAAATATGATTAATAAAATGATGAAAAAATTTATAATTTTAGTTGTTGCTATTTTAGCAGTTTTTAGTGTAGGTGCTCAAAGTAAATATGGTGCAGATGAGCAAAAATGTAAAGAGAATCTTTCAATGTTTAGAGAGTACTATAAGCAAAAGAACTATGATGATGCTTATAATCCTTGGAGATGGGCTTATAAGAACTGCCCTCAGTCAAGTGGTAATATATTTAAGAATGCACCTAAGATTTTAAAAGCTAAAATGAAAGCTGATAAAGTAAATAAATCGGAATATGTGGATACTCTAATGATGGTTTTTGATGATAGAATTAAATATTTTGGAAAAGATGGATATGTTCTTGGAATTAAAGGGTATGAGTTAATTGGTATTGATAAAAGTAGAAGTGAGGAGGCATTAGGTTATTTGAAACGTTCAATTGAATTGGAAGGTAACAACGCTAGCGTACAAGCAGTTTTTGGCTATATGAAAGCAATTGTAAATCTTGAGAAATCAGGTGTTAAAGCAAAGTCTGATGTAATTGAGGCTTATTCAGTTGTTTCGGAAGTGATTGATTACAATATTGTTAACGAAACAAAAATGGCTGTTCACTTTGTTAAATATTCAGAGAAAGTTGAGAAATTATTTACTCCTTATGCTAATTGTGATGATTTGATTGCATTATTCTCAGTAAAATTTGATCCAATTACTGAAGATGTTAATTTACTTAAAAGAATTACTAAAGTATTAGATAATAAAAAATGTACAGATTCTGATTTGTTTTTCAATGCTTCAAGTAGATTGCATGAGTTAGAACCTTCAGCAGCCTCAGCTGATCAAATGTCAAAAATGAGTATCGCTAAAGGAAAATCATCAAATGCAATTACTTTTTCAAAACAAGCAATTGAGTCTGAAGAAGATGTAAATAAAAAAGCTATTTACTACTTAGGTTTGGCAGATGCTTATCGTAATAGTGGTTCATACGCTTCAGCAAGAAATGCAGTATATAGTGCGTTGGAGCTTAGAGATGGATGGGGAGAAGCATATATGAATTTAGGAAATATCTATGTTGCTGGTGCTAAAAACTGTGGTAGTGATTTTGATAAATCAACTGTTTATTGGGTAGCTGTTGATGCATTTAGAAAAGCTCGCTTAGATGAAGAAACTGGTGATAGAGCAAGTAAAAGTATTAATACTTATTCTAAGTATTTCCCTACAAAAGAAAATTGTTTCTTTAATGGAGTTGAGGCTGGTAAACCACATACTGTAGCTTGCTGGATCAATAAAACTACTACAGCTCGTACTAGTGATTAAATCATAAAAATGCATTTTTTATTTTTTCTTGTTCTTATTTTTGTTTCGTGTTCTAACGATCCTAAATTGGTGCAGGAATTTGTTTTCTCTGAAGTTTTGCCAATTGAAAAGATTGAAGGAGCTGAAATGTTACATACTGAGAATGGAAAACTAAAAGTAAAGATTGTTGCAACTACCATAGAACGATTCAATAACCAA
>JGI24539J26755_10000283_pt1 | contig 23434 bp, 21 predicted proteins | sample NorSeaMetagenome_2_FD_26755 | JGI IMG/M metagenome (IMG submission 26755) | reverse complement strand
GCTTCTGATGAATTGGAATAAGTAACATTATTGCATCCACAAACAGGATCGTATAATTGTATGTAATTATCGTTACATGTTTTTTCTTCGCATTCACCATCTTTATTGCAGGACACCGAAATAAATACCGAAAACAATATACTTAAAATGAATTGACTTTTGAATTTTGAAAATAATAGAGTTCGTATCATAAGTTTATTTTTCTAAAAGAGTTACTACTACTTAATGACTCTTAAAACCTTAAACGGTTGTGTAAATAAAAAAACGTAAACTCTTTTTGAAAAAAATTATCTATAAATAAAGGTCTTTTCATAAGTCCCATCGTCATAAAGAAGAATCATAATCTGATTTCTTGACTTTAAGGGGATTTCCTGACCAGTTATATTAAAAGCTTTAATGGCTATTCTTTGGGACGCCGTATTTTCCTCCTTAATATTTGTGATAATTTCGGCACATTTCTTCCACATAGACGTACTGTCATCTGAAGGTAATATTGTTGAAATATTTATCGCGTTTAAGTCCTTAACACATACATAAAAAGTACTATCATGACCATTGACATTCAGATAATTAAGTTTATGATCAAAATTTAAATTCAAATACTCCATTGATGTGGTGTTGCAGTTCAAGTGTGTTAATTCAGGTAAATAAGAAATGTCAACGTTATTAATTGGATTACTTGCGCATTCTAATGTTTGCAGTTTCAAATTAGTGCTGAGATCTAGTGTGTCTAATTGATTCCCAGAAACTTTTAAATCTGTTAAATTAGTACAGCCTGTTAAGTCCAGTTTTGAAAGCTTACTACTATACCATTGAACGATTAAAGAATTTAAAGATGTACAGTTTTTAATACTAACTTCCTTGATTGAATATGCAAAATTTGGATTCCACCAACCTTGAGGGAAATTAGTAAATTCTTCACATTCATTGATTTCTATTTTCTCTAATTGATCAGTCCTTATTTCATTAAATTTCGGACAATTGTTTACATTTAAATTTTTAACCTCGCCTCCGATAGAAAAAAGAGAGTCATTGGAATCTGCGATTACGGTATTAACATTTGACACCTCCAAATACTTAACACTTGCATTGTTTGAAAGCGTAAAGGTATCTAACTCGTTAAAAGATAGTGTTAGGGAAGACAAAGACTTGTAGTTATTTAAAAAATGATAATCAGTGTCCTTTATATTCGATACGGCAATCGCTTGAATATTAGTCATACCTTGAATCATATCAGATAACAACAAAGATTGTTCGCAATTGGGAATTTTTAGTTTTTTTATAGCATTACTATTTTTTAATGTGATTCCACTCAAGTCTAAATTAAAAATTTCAACTGTTTCTAAATTAGGACAGTTTTCGGCAATCAGGAAATTAAATCCATTTGAGTAAATAGTGAAATAAATTTCAGTTTGTGTTGGATGATTTGACATGTCTAATACTTTAACAGATTTGAATTGCCATAATGTGCTAGCTGTAATGTGATATCCGTAATTTGATCTTAAAGTATCGATATCAAGGTCAGCTCCAAAAGATTTTAAGTTTCCTAAACCTGTAAGATCTACTACATTTAAACCTGTTCCTTTTATGTTTAACTTCTCTAAAGCTTCAAGAGCTTTGAAGTCTAATGATAAAATCCCGGTGTTTTTTTCCAACGATAAATCTTTTAATTTATCAAAACCATAGAGTTGAATATTTGATAATTGATTGNATGATAAATATAACTTCTCAAGTAATGGGAGTGTCATATTGGGAAATAAGGTTAAACTATTAGAGCTTAAGTTTAAGATTTTAAGATTTTCAAATTTTTCTAATCCCGTAACTGAAGATATTTGAGAAGAATCTAAATCTAAAGAATCAACGAGCAAAGCTTCCGTAAAAGAAATTTCGCCATCTTCATTGGTGTCAAAATCATGCTCAAGAATAGCCTCTTTTAATTGCGAATCTGTAAAAAAAACATTTTGAGATTGAGACTCTGAAACAAATAAAAAAAATACAATTAGCGTTAAATATCTCATTTTTAATTTTTTTGTTTTAAATATACTGTAAAATTAAATGTTGTGTGCGGAACAAAATAGTTCTCTTATGCCCTTAAACTATCTTATTTTTTTTTGAATAGTATAATACCAGGGGGAATTGGATGAGATTCCCTCATTTTGTACCCTTATTGCAGTAGAAATCAGAAAATAAATTAGATCTCAATGTAGAGTTGCTAAAGTAATTGATTCAACAATACGTTTTAATAGTTTACAATTCTCCTTTTTTTTGTCGGTATTTCTTATAAATTTTAATTCCAGACATTAATAATAAAGAAACACCAACAAAACCACCTACACCAATTAACGCATTCATTTCGTTTTGAAGTTCGACAAGAAATACAATTGCGAAAAGTAGAATTGTAGCGACCTCATTCCATAACCGCATTTTTACTGAAGTATAGTTTACAATGTCATTTTTAAACTGATTATAAATAGCCCCTGACGCGTAATGATAAGCTACAAGTAATAGCACAAATACCAATTTTGCTAGCATCCAACCTTGTTTTAAAAGAATGGGTTGTGCAACCAACATCCACGCACCAAAAATTATGGCTAAAACCATACTTGGCCACGTGATAATATACCACAAACGCTTCATCATTATTTTGTATTGATTGGACAAAATCTGTTTTTCAACGGCCTCTTTATCTTGAGCCTCAGCGAAATAAACAAATAATCTTACCATGTAAAATAACCCTGCAAACCAGGTGACGATAAAAATGATGTGTAATGATTTTACGTACGCGAAGCCCTCTGCTGTCATAACTATTCGAAATTAATAACCTCCTTAGGGTTTAAAGGTTCTCCTTTAAACCAAATTTCAAAATGTAAATGTGGTCCAGTGGTGAAATTCCCACTGTTTCCTACAATTGCAATAACTTCCCCTGCCTTAACAATATCGCCTATCTTTTTGAGTAAAACAGAGTTGTGTTTATAAATGCTTATTAGCTCATTGTGGTGTTGAACAACCACCACATTACCTGTTTCGGCTGTCCAGGAGGCAAAAATAACTTTTCCGCGTAAAGTACTTTTTACACCCGCATCTTGTTCGGCAACAACATCAACCCCATAATGTTCTTCGTCCGTTTTAAACTCTTTGGAAATGATACCATCAATAGGCTGGAAGAAATGAAAGTACGCCAGCGATTTGGATTCATTAGAGATGGATAAGTTGATGAAATTATCGGGTAGAATTGTGCTTTTTTCTTGTTGGATTGCTCTTTTTTTAAGAGACAATTGATTGATCGAATCAACGGGTATCCCAAAATCATTTAATGTACTATCTAATTTTAAACTGTACGTGATTTCTCCATTTACTGTTTTTTGTAAATTGAATAATTGCTTTTGAAGTTCAATTAAATGTTGATGGTCATTGGCCGATTCATAACCTGGAATGATTAACGATTTAATTGGTGTAAAGGCAATTATGGCATACGTCATAAGTGAAACGGATAAAGCAATACCGGCAATCCATAGCATTAACCGCCCTCGTGAAATATTACGACTATAAACTTCGAGTAATAAGTTTTTATTGACAATAGAGAGGTGGTAGCGAACTTTTAATCGTTCCCAAAAGGTTCTTGTTTGATTGTCTTTTTTCTCTTTCATTAATACTACTGTTCAGCGCAAAATTAAGCATTTACTTTAAAAAAATATCGAATCCCGCACTAAGTAAGGATTCGTTAATTTTTATTCAAACAAAGATTTTAATTCAGGAGCTTCACTCGGCTTTAATTTTCCTGCCATTATTAAATTAAGTTGTCTTCTTCGTAAAGCAGCATCAAACCTTTCTTTTTCATCATCAGTTTCAGGTGTTAAAGCGGGAACCTCAATTGGTCTTCCAATTTGGTCGACAGCAACAAAAGTATAAATAGCTTCATTATGCATCGTTCGTGCACCCGTCATATGATCTTCAACCCAAACATCCATAACCACTTCCATACTCGAAGTAAATGCTCTTGAAACTTTCGCCTCAATGGTTACAATATCTCCCAGTCTGATTGCTTTTTGAAAGGCAACTTTACCAACAGAAGCAGTAACAACAACCCTTCTACAATGCCTGTGAGCACTAATAGCACCAACTACATCAAGCCAGTTTAAAAGTTGTCCACCCATTAAATTCCCCAGCGTATTTGTGTTGTTTGGTAATACAATATGGGATGCAGATGCGAAGGTTTTACTAGCCTGAGTTGCTTTCATAGATGCGAAGTTAAATAATCAAAAGTTCAATCTGTTATTTGAAATAGAAATTAAGTATTATTTAGCACCTTCAAATTTAGTAGATCGATTAACTTTTTTCTTCTTTTTAGGAATAGCATGTTCTTTTCTGGACTCTAAATATCTTGTGCGTTCTTTAAACTTTAGCCCTTTCTGATTGCGAATACCTCTGAAATAATACCATTTTTTATCAGGGTCACTTCTTTTATTTCTTTTTGACTTACTTCCAAATGAGTCTGTATGCTTGAAGTTTAAATTCCGCCCACTTGATCCACCATATGAATCTTTAAATCCAACTTGGTTTCTTTTTCCGCCACTACCTCCATAAGAATCTCTCCATTTTGGCGCTATAGATTTGTTGGTACTGCTACCTCCGTAGGAGTCTCTGAAATTTGTTCGAGATTGTCGACCACTAGCACCACCATAAGAATCCTTAAAGCCTAATTGTCTTTTTCTACCAGATGCACCACCATATGAATCCCGAAATTTTATTTTGTTCGCCCTGCCCGAATTCCCTCCATATGAATCCTTAAACCTTTCTTTAAAAGCCTTTCCTTTTCCTGCTGAATTGTATTTATCGTGAAAGCGTAATTTCAACTTTCTTCCTTCAGCTTTACCGCTGTAACTATCTTTAAAAGAGGGATTACATCCTAGAAAGAGAAAGGATGACACACAGATTAATAAGTATGTTTTAAATTTTTGCATTTTAATTCTCGAGTAAAATCGGACTCAACAACTTTTACGGGTAAGAACTAATTTAGTTTTTCTTTGTACATTTGCATTAATTAATGCCAAATAATAGCACAAATATCATTCAAATTAAAGCGACGATTTCTATCATCGCTATTGCTATTATTACCCCTATTGGGGTTTAATTTTCACATATAATATACAAACATCGTTATTTCTGATTAAATCATTATTTAATCACGTTATAATTCAATATTTTTGCGCCTTCGGCGCACAAGTCGAATAAATTAAAAAGAGAGAAATGAAAGTTCTAAAATTTGGAGGTACATCGGTAGGAACAGCGGACTCAATTATAAAGGTTGGTCAGATTGTAAAGGATGAATCAAAGGAGGAGAGAGTAATTGTTGTTGTTTCAGCAATGTCTCAAGTAACCAATAAGCTTTTAAATGCAAGTAACTTGGCAGCAACCGGCGATGAATCTTACAAAGAGATTACCAAAGAAATTGAGAATAAACACTTTGACGCGATTCGTACTTTAGTTGCGATTGATCAGCAAAGTGGAGTTATTGCAAACGTTAAAGTTCTTTTAAATCGATTAGAAGATGTTTTAACAGGCGTTTTCTTAGTTCAGGAACTATCTCCAAAAACATCCGATTTTATTGTAAGCTTTGGTGAGCAACTTTCATCTATAATTGTTTCACAAGCTTTAAAAGCTGAATTAGTAGATTCGAAAAGTTTAATCAAAACAGATAAAACGTTTGGTGGAGCTACTGTGTTACACGACACAACTTACCAGAACATTAAAGAATATTTCTCGGCAAATGATGCACAAATATTTGTTGCTCCTGGGTTTGTTGCCTCAACAGAGAATGGGATTACTTCAACTTTAGGTAGAGGTGGCTCGGATTTTTCAGCAGCGCTTTTTGCTTCGGGGGTTGATGCATCAGAATTACAAATTTGGACCGACGTTAGCGGAATGTATACTGCTGATCCAAGAAAAGTTAAATCAGCATTTCCTGTAAAATTTGCGTCCTACAGAGAAGCAATGGAATTATCACATTTTGGAGCTAAAGTAATTTACCCTCCAACGATTTCTCCAGTTTACAAAAAGGGAATTCCCTTAAAAATTAAAAATACGTTTGCACCACAGGATCAAGGAACGTTGATTACTGCAAGTGCAGATGAGGGAATGCCAATTAAAGGTATTAGCTCAATTGATAAAATAGCTTTAGCAAGCTTGAGTGGTTCAGGAATGATTGGAATCCCNGGGATTTCAGCTCGTTTGTTTGGNGCNTTATCNAGAGCATCGGTTAATATTATATTAATCACGCAGGCTTCTTCGGAACATTCAATTTCATTTGCGATTAGTCCGGATGATATCGATGTTGCTGTAGAAGCAGTAAAAGAAGAATTTACGTTTGAAATTCAAACAGGAAAAGTAAATAGCCCTCGTGTTGAAACTGGTTTNTCNATTGTTGCCTTAGTTGGTGAGAAAATGAGCGGACAAGTTAACGTGAGTGGTAAAATGTTTAATGCTCTTGGAAGTAATGGTGTCAATTTAAGAGCCATTGCGCAAGGGTCGTCAGAAAGAAATATTTCAGCTGTGATAGAAGAAAAAGATGTGAAAAAAGCACTTAACGTGTTACACGAAAATCATTTTGAAGGATCAAATAAAGTATTGAATTTATTTGTTGTTGGAGTTGGTAACGTAGGGGGAACTCTTATTGATCAAATCAAACAACAACAAAGTATTTTACTAAAGAATGCAAACATTGACGTGAGAGTTGTTGGTTTAGCAAATTCTAGAAAAATGCTTTTAGGAGATCAAGCGATTGATTTAAATGATTGGCAATCTAAAGTAGATGCTGCTGATGAAGTATTTGATAAGGATGCTTTAATTGAAAGAATCAAAGAGCTGAACTTAAGAAACAGTGTTTTTGTTGATTGTACTGCAAACTATGAAATCGCATCTGTTTACAAAGCGGCTTTATCAAACAACGTAAATGTTGTTACAGCAAACAAAATTGCATGTTCTTCGGATTATGAATCCTACCAAGAGTTAAAAGCAATTTGCCTTAAAAACAATGTGAAGTTTTTATACGAAACAAACGTTGGAGCTGGATTACCGGTTATTGGAACAATTAACGATTTAGTGAACTCTGGAGATAGAATCCAAAAAATTGAAGCTACTGTTTCTGGATCGTTAAACTTCATCTTTAATACTTACGATGGGAATAACACTTTCCATGATGTTGTAATGTCTGCAAAGTCTGAAGGTTATACTGAGCCAGATCCAAGAATTGATTTATCAGGAGTTGATGTTAAGCGTAAAATCTTAATATTAGTTCGTGAAGCTGGAATTAAAATGGAATTTGAGGACATCGAAGTAAAAGATATTCTTCCAAAGGCATGTTTTGAAGTTGANTCNGTAGATGATTTCTTTGAAGTACTTAAGAAAGATGAAGCTGTTTTTAAGAAAATGGTAAATGATGCTCAAGCAGAAACAAGAAAGTTAAGGGTTATTGCAAAGTTTGAAGATGGAAAAGCAACTGTTGAATTACAGGCTGTAGATTCGGCTCATCCTTTTTATAACTTACAAGGAACGGATAACACAGTTGCTTTATATACGGACAGATATGTAGCACAGCCAATGGTTATCCAAGGNGCTGGAGCNGGAGCAGGAGTTACTGCTGCTGGTGTNTTTGCTGATATCGTTAGACTTGCAAATTACTAAACAATGGATCAAGTAAAAGTTTTTGCCCCAGCAACTATAGCCAATGTGGCTTGTGGTTTTGATGTTTTAGGGTTAGCATTAGATTATCCTGGTGATGAGGTTTTGATTAAAAAAACGGATTCGAAAGAAATTATAATCACGGCTTGTCACAATGCTGAAAATCTTCCTTTGGAAGCGGATAAGAATGTAGCAGGGGTTGCGGTACAAGCATTACTTGATAAATTAGTATCTGATCAAGGTTTTGAAATTGAATTAACAAAAGGGGTGAAACCTGGAAGTGGGATAGGTAGTTCGGCGGCTAGTTCAGCGGCTGCTGTTATTGCAGTTAATCACTTGATGGGAGAGCCGTTTACCCGTAAAGAGTTAGTGGAATTTGCAATGCAAGGTGAGAAATGTGCCACTGGTGTTGCGCACGCTGATAATGTTGCGCCAAGTATTTGTGGTGGATTTACGTTAGTACGATCATATGAACCTTTAGACATAATTAAAATTGATGCTCCAGAAGAATTATGGGCTACTGTTATTCATCCTCAATTAGAGGTGAAAACAAGAGATGCTCGTAGAGTTTTAAAAGGTGGTATCGATTTATCTAAAGCAATTACACAATGGGGTAATGTTGGAGGTTTGGTAGCTGGTTTATATTCTAAGGATTACGATTTAATTGGACGTTCGTTAGTGGATGTTGTAATTGAACCGATTCGATCGATTTTAATACCAGGATACGAGAATGTTAAAAAGGCAACACTTGCTGCCGGTGCTTTAGGTTGTTCTATCTCAGGGTCTGGTCCATCTATTTTTGGATTATCTAGAGGGAAAGAAACAGCGTTAAAAGTGAAAGAAGCAATGGCTGAGGTATACCAACAATATGGGGTTGATTTTGAAATCCATGTTAGTCAGGTAAATTCAGAAGGCGCTAGAATAATCGAATAGTAAGGTCTTTACAGACTAAAAGATATATAAATGAAATATTACAGCACAAATAAAAAGTCAGAAGATTTATCGTTTAAAGAGGCCGTAATTAGAGGGTTAGCACCTGATAATGGGTTGTATTTTCCGGAAAGAATTGAAAAATTACCACAAGGGTTAATCGGTTCAGGTAAATCGATAGAAGAATTAGGTTTTGAAGTTGCAAAGCGATTTGTAGATGGAGAAATTCCTGATGCTGATTTAGAGAGAATTGTTTCCGAAACGGTAAACTTCCCATTGCCTATTGTTGAAGTTGAAAAAGATGTTTTTTCTTTAGAATTATGGCACGGACCAACGTGTGCTTTTAAAGATGTTGGAGGACGATTTTTAGCAAGATGTTTATCTCACTTTATACAATCAGGAGGAGAGAAAGTAACCATATTAGTAGCGACATCTGGTGATACAGGAAGTGCTGTTGCTGCTGGGTTTTTAGGGATTGAAGGGATTGATGTTGTGATTCTTTATCCAAAAGGAAAAGTATCCAAAATTCAAGAACAACAATTAACAACAATGGGTCAAAATATTACAACTTTAGAAGTTGATGGTACTTTTGATGATTGTCAGGCAATGGTTAAAGCGGCTTTTAATGATTCGGATTTAAGGTCTAAAATGAACTTATCTTCAGCAAACTCAATTAATGTAGCGCGTTTCTTACCGCAATCATTTTACTATTTCGGTTCATATGAGCAATTGGAAGACAAAAAGAAACCAGTTGTTTATTCATGCCCTTCAGGAAACTACGGTAACCTTACAGCAGGATTGTTTGCTCAAAAAATGGGATTACCAATTGCTAAGTTTATAGCAGCTAGTAATGCAAATGATATTGTTCCTAAATACCTAGAAACTGGAGTTTACAGTCCTAAACCGTCTGTTCCAACAATTTCTAATGCAATGGATGTTGGTGATCCATCTAACTTTGCAAGAATTTTAGAAATTCATAATGGAGATTGGGATGCTGTTAAAGCTTCAATAGTTGGTTATTCATATTCCGATGCGCAAACTAAAGTAGGAATGAAGGATGTTATTACGCGTACAGGTTATTTAATGGAGCCACACGGAGTAATTGGATATATGGCTTTAAAAGAGTACCAAAAACAACATGATGTTCAAGGTATTGTTTTAGAAACTGCGCATCCAGCAAAGTTTGGTGATGTTGTAGAACCCGTGATCGGACAAAAAATTGAAGTTCCGGAAAGATTACAAGAATTTATGAGAAGAAAGAAGGTTGCAACATTGATAAATTCTGATTTTAAAGAATTGAAAGATTACTTATTAAGTAAGTAGTTGCATGGAAATATAAAAAGGGAGCATCGATATCAATGCTCCTTTTTTGTGCAATTTAAGATTGCTATAGTAAGTTGAACTTAGCGAGTAATTCCTCTTTGTAAGATCCACCAATTGGAATGGACTTTTCAATCCCTTCTAATTGCACTCTTCCGCTTACGTGTTCGATAGATAAGATTTTATCTAAATTCACAATAAACGACCGATGAACTCTTGCGTAATATTTCTTAGGGAGTTTCGATTCAACATCTTTCATTGTACTGTGAATCGTGTATTTCCCGTGTTTTGAATAGAAGTTTACGTAATCCTTTAGAGCCTCAACGTAAAATAAATCTTCAACACCAATTTTTATCAAGCGGCTTTTATTTTTTACAAAAATGTAATCTTTTCCATTTTGCGTATCACTTACTAAACTTGAATAAACCTCGAGCTCTTTTTTGATTTCTACTGTCTTTTGATGCTTGTATAAAGCCATCTCGATTGTAGTGTGTAAATCTATCTCTTTAAAGGGTTTTAAGATGTAGCCATATGGTTCTGTTACCTTTGCCTTTGAAAGTGTGTTTTCATCGGCATAAGCAGTTAAAAAGATGACTGGTAAGCCGTAATTCTCTTTAACAAATTCAGCAACTTCTATCCCGTTCATATTTCCTTTAATCATGATATCCATTAGGAATATATCAGGGGTGATACCTTCGGTTAAAAGTTCTTTTACTTTTTCTCCTGAAGATGCTATTCCGACAACATTGTAACCCAACTTTTTTAAGCTTTGTTCAATGTCTTTTGCTACGATATTTTCGTCCTCTAATATGAATACGTTAGTATTTGCCATAACTAATGTTAATCTCGTTTAAAGTTAATAGTGAATTTGCTTCCATTAGTATATTCATATTTAATTTTGCCATCAATTTGTTCTACTAAAGTCAATACTAATTGTAGTCCAAGTGAATCATTTGTTTCAATATTTAAATCTTTGGGCAAGCCAACTCCAGAATCATGTACTACAAGTATTGTATTGTTGTTTTTTTTTGCAAGTGCTATTTTAATGTCACCTCTTTTTGAGTCCTTAAAAGCATATTTAAAGCAGTTGGAAACCAGTTCGTTAACGATTAACCCACACGGGATAGCTGAATCTAAAGATAGGGATATATCCTCGAAATCAAAATCGAGTAAAATATTCCTATCTGGAGTCATGTAGGAGTACTTTAAATTGTTGCAAAGGTTTTGTAAGTATTCTGGGAAATTGACTTCAGCTAAATCTACCGATTGATANAAGTTTTCATGAATNAATGCCATNGACTTGATTCTGTCCTGGCACTCTCTAACAATATTTAAAGTTCCTTCATCTTCAATGTATCCTGTTTGGAGATTTAAAATAGANCTTATTACTTGTAAATTATTTTTCACCCGGTGATGTACTTCTTTTAAAAGNACTTCTTTTTGATGAACATTTTCTTTTAAATCCTCCTCCGCTTTTTTTAAATCTTCCTCTGCTGCAATTCTTTCATCAATTTCCTTTTTAAGAAGCCTCGTTGTTTCTTCGGCAAATTCAGCTCTTAACTTTTCTTTCTCAGCTCTTTTTCTACTTGTAATATCATGAATCACCAGTTTCGCAACAGGTTTTTGATTATAGGTAAAGGGGACAGCACATATTTCGATATCGGTTATGCGATCTCCTGTTTTTATTTGAGATTCAAAAAATGGGGATTGTTTTCCATTAATTGCTTCTGATATCGCAAATCGTATCTGATCTTTTTTACCACTCGATATCAATGTTGAAATTGAAGCTCCAGTTGAAATTTGTAAAAAAGATTGCGCCTTAGGATTTAGGTATTCAATGCTGTTTTCGTTATGTAAAATAATACTGTCAGGCAGGATTTCTACTAATTTTCGGTAGTTCTTCTCACTGTCTTTTAATAATTTAGCCGACTGAATTTCTTTAGTTATATCCTCAATGGTACCTACTCGACCAACAACCTCACCAGCTGGCGACTTTAGTAAGTTTACTTGAACCTTAACCCATCTTTCATACCCTTTTTTAGGAATTATTCGATATTCGTATTGTTGATTATTCTCCTGTTCTTTGAAATTAATTTGTTTTAAGACTCTTTCTTTATCGTTGTCATGTACTTTAGAAAACCAATTATCCATAAAGCCATCAAAACTTGGGTATTGCGAAAGCTCTTTTAATTTATCGTTTATATAAACAACCTCTCCTTTTTGGTTGGTAAGATAAATTCCAATCGGAGCATGAGAAGCAAGTGTTCTAAAACGAGCCTCACTTTCTTTTAAAGTATTTTCATAATCAAGTCGTTCCGAAATATCCCTACCACTTGCAATAATTACTTCTTTACCAAAATAAGTTCCGGGGTGTAAAATCATTTCTAATGGAATTTTTTCTCCATTTTTTGTTTTACAAAGCCAATCAAACTTCTGCGGCTCGCCAGACCATGCTTTTCCTGTTTTTTGAAAATCATCATCGTTATCGATTTGTAGATATCCCAATTGATCAAAAGCAGTTCCTACAATTTCGGGTTTTGGGGAATCGTATTCTTTTAATACAGACTGATTTACATCGATTACTTTTCCTTGATTATTCACAATGAAGATTAAATCAGAACTTGAGTTAAATATCTCGAAGTAACTTTTAATGGATTGATTTTTTTGTTCTTCTGCAATTTTTCGCAATGTAATATCTCTTACAATTACTTGTAAAAAAACATCAGCTTCCACGGTGAAACTGTTAATACTTACTTCACTGTCAAAGTGGGTTCCATTTACTTTGGAATGTTTCCAATAAAAGAATTGTGAAATGCCTTTAAGTGCTTGTTGTATGTAGTAACGATAGTTAAGCAAGGAGTCTTCTCCACTTGGTTGTTTTTCAGGCATTAATTCGTGCAGCTTTTTCCCCGCAATTTCAACGTAACCAGACGATTCAAACATGGTTAATGTTTTCTCATTGCAGTCAACCATATCTATTCCCTTAAAGATCATAATCGCATCATTCGCTTCACTAAAAAGGAGTCGATGTTTTAGTTCACTTTGCCTTAGTAATTGATCAGCCTCAATGTTTTTTGAGATATCACGTATAATCCCAAAATTGGCATAATGAAGCCCTTCAGGAGAAACTTGAGGATATAGGGAAAGTTCTACCCAAGTAATTTTTTTATTTGTTGTGTTTTTAATTCTAAACTGGCATTTACCAGAATTTAAATTTGAATTTACGTTATTGATAACTTCGTTAATACGATTTTGGTCAGATTCTGCAGAGTAATGATGAGGTAGTTTGTTGCTTTGTTCCATTTCTTGAATGGAAGTACCCGTTATTTTTTCAATGCCGTTGCTAATAAAGCTTAAACGGGCACCATGTTTTTTAAATATTTTTTCTGTGTAAATAATTTCATCGATGTTATTAATAAAAAAGGAAAGACGTTCCTCAACGGGGTCTTTATCTTTTGTTTTTAAACGGTACAACAAGAAGGTAATACCTTCTAATTCAATACTTTTTTTGTTAACAATGATAAAATAGTTTAGTTCAAAAAGATCAAAACTTACTTCCGAATTTATTCCAGCATCAAAGTTAATGAAGCTCTCAAAATCCGATTTAACAGGTTGTTTTGGTAAGTTGGGAGCTTGTCTAAATATGCGATCGTTATAATATATTATTTCTCCAGGCTCGGTTGTAATTACAATCCCCTCAGTGGAGCCGTCGAAAAGCTGACTAAAATTGTTTATCATAATTACTGAGGCTTAGCTATACCTTCCAAAGGAGTGCAAAGTTTATTACGTAATAAGTAGAAAAGAGTTTTATTTTTGGCAAAGAAATTGTTAAAAGGTAATTAACTTAAAATGTTTGGAACTTTTAATGTTGAAATGCTTCGATATAAAAAAAATCTTTATTTTGTTCTTGTTGTAAAACAACTAATTCTTTTTTTATGAAAATATTACTCAGTAGTTTATTAATTGTAGTTTGTTCACTGGGTACTTTTGCTCAAAAGTATATGCAAACAACCTCTAGTATTACATTTTTTTCTTCTGCTCCTCTGGAGGACATTTTTGCGGAAAGTAAAAAGTCCAAATCTATTCTGGATATAAATAGTAAGGATATTGTCATCTTGATGAAACCGAATACGTTCATATTTAAAAATCCAATGATGCAAGAGCATTTTAACGAGGATTATATGGAATCGGCTACTTTTACAAAAGCTACTTTTTCCGGAAAAATTGAAGGAACTTTTGATGTATTAGAAGATGGCATCTACCCTGTGAAGGTGAATGGGAAACTAGCAATGCACGGGGTTGAGCAATTGAGAATAATTGACGGGAATATAATTGTTAAAAATGGTGTTGTTTCGATTGAAGCTAAGTTTGCTGTAAAAGTTGCCGATCATGGAATTAAAGTTCCTTCTATTCAGATTAAGAATATCGCAGAAGTAGTAGAAGTGAGCATAAAAATTACGTACAGAGAATTAAAAACTAAATAATGAAACGCATTTTTATTTTCGTACTTTTTCTATTTACAATTAGTACTTATGCGCAGGACGATCTTTTAGCTGCTTTGGAAGCTGAAGACTCATTGACTTCTGAAACTGTGGCTATTAATTCGACTTGGAAATCTACTTATTTAATCAATTTTCATACTTCTGAAACGGAGAAGAAAGGTGTGTTGGATTTTCGAATTGCACATCGATTTGGAAATGTTGATGGATTAAACGGTGGAGGGCACACTTTATACGGGTTGGATCATTCTTCTAATATTAGATTTTCTTTTGATTATGGTATAACTGACGATTTTCAAATTGGAATTGGAAGAAGTAAAATAGAAGAAAACATTGACGGTTTAGTGAAGTATAAGTTTTTAAAACAAAAGAAAAAAGGAATGCCACTTTCGTTATTAGGAATGGCGAGCGTTGCTTTTACTCCAAAAGAGGATGTGCTGGATTATTATTCAAATGCAGCTCACAGATTCTCTTATTATAATCAGATTATTATAAGTAGTAAGCTGAACTCTTGGTTCTCAGGATTATTAAATGTTAGTCATTTCTATCGAAATTTAATCGTTCAATCTGCAGATATTAGTTTACCAAGAGACGTTAATGGCATTTTTGGAGTAGGATTAGGGATTCGNACTAAACTAACGCGTAAACTATCTTTAGTAGGCGAATATGCTTATTCTTTTAATGAGCTTAGAAATAGTGAATACNAATATTCTCATCCATTATCTTTGGGTGTGGAAATTGAAACAGGNGGNCATGTATTTCATATTAATCTTTCTAATTCTGCAGGATTAATAGGGCAAGATTTAATTAATGAAGGTCCTGATAATTGGTTAGACGGAGAATTTAAATTAGGCTTTACAATTTCAAGAGTATTTGCAATTTAATGCTTGATGACCTTAAGAACATACGCGAAGATTTTGTAGATCCTTGGTTGGGAATTACTTTTTTAACTATGGGTGTTCTAATTGCGTTTATATCACACAATTTCCGAGCACATATTCGTACAGTTTTATTGGCCAATTTTGTTAGTAGAGAGCTTACTAATCATAAAAGAGATGAATCGAACAAGACTAGAAAAGCTAATATTTGGCTAAATAGTTTCTTTTTGTTGAACGTGACAATAATCTTCTATGTTTTTGCGCTTAAGACATCAATTTCTTTTGGATTAAGCAATGGTTTGTTTTTTTTAGTGTGTTTGGGTAGTGTGTTTGGGTGGTATTTTATAAAGTATTTAGTGCAGTATTTTATAGGGATAACATTTAAGATGAAAGAGTTAACGATATCCTATATTGAGCAATCCACGATAAAGGATAAAGCCTTTGGAATATTAATTTTTCCCCTAGTAATATTAACTGTTTTTAACAGAGAACTAAGTGATATTGTATTTTATGGAATTTTGATTATATCTGTTATATATCTGTTTTTTAGATGGATAAACGGGGTGGTTCTAGGAATAAGACAAGGAAACATTCCTTTTTTGTATTCAATTTTGTATATTTGCACCCTCGAAATACTGCCTGTAGTACTAGCAGTAAAGATATTTTTAGAGCCAACAATGAGCTCGTTAGCTTAGCAAAGAGATAGATATGGAGAACGAAATTAATACTATTCTGGTATCTCAACCGAAACCAGAAAATAATAAATCACCATTTTTTGCCTTAGAGGCAAAGCACAATATCAAAGTTGATTTCAGATCTTTTATCCACATAGAAGGGGTTGACTTGAAGGGTTTTAGAGACCAAAGGCTGAATTTACCAGATTTTACTGCAATTATTTTAACCTCAAGAAAAGCAGTTGATAATTTCTTTAGAATTTGCAAAGAATCTAAATATAATGTTCCCGATACTTTAAAGTATTTCTGTATTTCAGAAGCAGTTGCTCTTTATTTACAAAAGCATGTTGTTTACCGTAAAAGAAAGATTTTTCATGGACGTCAAAAGTTCATAGAATTGATGGAATTGATTAAAAAACACAAATCTGAGATGTTTCTTTTACCATCTTCGGATATTTTGAAGGATGTAATACCTACTTCACTAGAAGAAGCAGGAATCAATTATACAAGAGCAATACTCTATAAAACTGTTATCAGTGATTTGAGTGATTTAGAAAACGTTACTTATGATTGTTTAGTTTTTTATAGCCCTGCAGGAATTGAATCATTATTCAAGAATTTCCCTGACTTTAAACAAAAATCCACAAGAATTGCAGTGTTTGGTGATTTTACAAAAAAGGCTGCTGAAAACGCGGGCTTAATTGTTGATATCGGAGCGCCTGCACCCAATGCACCATCAATGACAGGTGCAATTGAAATTTATCTTAAATCAACTAATTAAAACGATTTATAAGGATCAAGGGTGAATTTATTCACCCTTTTTTTGTGCGTTATATTTTTTTAAAATAACTACTAATTTTTCTGCAATCTTCGTTTCACTGTACTCGCTTCTAAGTAAGTTTAGCGTGTTGATAGATAGTTTTTGAGCTAACTCAGGACTTGCTTTCAATCTTAAAATAGCATTCTTAATGGCCAACTTATTATTGGTGGTTAAAAAGATGTTTTCTTCGTGCTTAAAAATCTCTTTAATTCCATCAGATTCCATCGTGATGATAGGCTTACCCATCGCGGCATAATGGAATATTTTGTTAGGAATAACAAATTGTGCTTTGGGTGTGTCGCCAAATATTCCTAAACATACATCAAAATTATTAATGTGTTGAGGTAAGTCAGCATAGTTAATCCAGCCTTCAAATTTTAAGTTGGATAATTGTTTGTGTTTTGCCAATTGTTGCATTTCCTCATATTGAAATCCCGTTCCAAGTAATCTAAATTCAATACTCGATTCGTTTTTTAATAATTCAGCAGTTTCAATAATATACTTAACACCTTGTAATGGAATAAAGCCACCATAAAATCCAACAATAAACTTCTCGGTTTTTGTTTTAGTAGTCGGACTAAAGTCTGATACGCTAGCACCTACTGGGAGGACTTTTATTTTATCTAATTCAATATTAAAAGTAGTATGATAATACTTTTTATGCTCTTCAGTATCCGCAATTAATAAGTCTACAGCTTTAAAAGGTAGTTTGTCTTTTAAATAGTTTTTATAAGCTCTAGGAGACCATTTTGAAACACTTTTATAGTCATATACTTTTGTGAGGTAATTGGATATTAGTGGGTCAAATATAACTGGCTTTGAAGCTTTTTTGGTAATGAACTTTACAAACTTGTGTGAGAAAGAAGGACAGTAAATAAAATCGCATTCCGTTTGAAGCTTATTAAATTCGGTAAGGTTGAAATCCTTTTTTTTATTAAAAGGGAACTCACAAACAGTTAAGTCATCAAGTTTCCTAAGTCCTTCAAGAATAATTTTATTACGATTGTATTCAGGATTGTATTTCCCAACAAACAGAATATTCATTTCGTAAAGATATTGGAAGAAAAATTGGTTCCAAACAATTTTAGTAGTTTAAATTACGTTGAAATAATCCCGGCTTATTTTTTCAATTAAACACCAATTAGGCCTTTATTATAGCGGATTTTTCCTTTTAAAGATGAAATTAAGGTTTGCACTTTAGATAATTACAAACCTTTAAACTCAGATTCATAAAAGCAATTTTAGCGTAAGCATTCCTTAATATAGCAGTATGAGTATGCTCGAACACTTCTATAATCTCCATAATGTTTCCACCATGGATAAACTTGGCGAATTTTTTATTGAAGATTGCTTCCTTTTGGTGCAAACGATTTAATTCAGGATTTGCGTAATTATAAATCATACACTCTCTGAAAACCCGTAAACCATAATCTAAAAACTCTTTTTGTTTGATTCTACCCATCTTGTGAATATTCTCAATTAGTTTATCCAAGTTGAGAAAATCAACAACGTAACAAAGCCGCATCCAAGTTTGAAAAAGTTCAATAAACTTCTCGTCACCATCAGGGTTTTTAACCAACTGAAGCGCCTTGTTAAAGTTTCCGGCTGCCATCATGGCCAATGATTCCGCTAAATCATCCGGAACACCTTCCTTTTCTACAAGTCCAGTTATGATTTCCTTATCCGTAAGGTTATTTAGTTTAATGATTTGAACCCTAGATATGATTGTAGCTAACAACTCATCGGAATTATGGCCAACCAATAAAAATAAAGAATTTGGATTGGGCTCTTCTAAAACTTTTAAAATTTTATTAGAACAATCCGTATTCATTTTCTCAGGCCACCAAATAATAACAACCTTGAATTTTGCCTCGTAATTTTTAAGAATTAAGGATTTTATGATGTCCTGACTATCTAATTTGTTAATGATCGATAGCTTTTCACCAGCACCTATATAATCAGTCCAATCTGATAATTCAAAGTATTCTTTTTCTTTTGAAAATTCAATCCATTGTTTCGTCAGCTTTTTACTAGAGGGCTGGGTTTTTACTTCCTTAGATACCGCTGAAGGGAAAAAGAAATTTAAATCAGGGTGTTGAAAGTTTTGATATTTGCTGCAACTTGGACAGCCACCACAGGAATCATCTTCTTTTGGTGTTTCACAGTTAACATATTGTGCGTAAGCTAAAGCAAGTTGGTAGTTTCCGCCACCTTCACTTCCTAAAAACATTTGAGCGTGGCTAATTCGATTTTTCTTAACCCCTTCGATTAACTGCTTTTTGGTTTCACTATGTCCTACAACATCTTTAAATAACATTACCTTAAAGATAAAGCTATCAATTGGATAACAAAGCGTGTAGAGTACGGAAATGATTTATTCCAGTATTCTCCTTGTTTTTTTTATCGATTCCCGAACATAATCGTTAAATTTGGCCAGTACCGAAAGGAAGAATTTAAGAACGAAACTCAAAAGACATATGAAAACTGTAACAGATTACGATTTTTCAGGAAAAAAAGCGATTGTAAGAGTTGATTTTAACGTGCCGTTAGATAAAAACTTAGTCATTACTGATGATACAAGAATTAGAGCTGCTGTTCCAACAATCAAAACTATTTTAGAGAAAGGTGGAAGTGTAATTTTAATGTCACATTTAGGTCGTCCAAAAAGCGGTCCTGAAGACAAGTTTTCATTAAAAAGTATTGTTGCTAAAGTAAGTGAGCATTTAGGAGTAGACGTTAAATTTGCGAATGATTGTATTGGTTCTGTTGCTGAAGAAGCTGCTGGAGCGTTAAAAGCTGGAGAAGTTCTTTTGCTTAATAACTTAAGATTTTACAAAGAAGAAACTGCAGGAGATAAAGGATTCGCTGAGCAATTATCAAAATTAGCTGATTGTTACGTAAACGACGCTTTTGGAACTGCGCATAGAGCACATGCTTCAACAACTATTATCGCTCAATTTTTCCCGAATGATAAAATGTTTGGTTTATTATTAGCGAATGAGTTAGAAAGTATTGATAAAGCAATTAAGTCCGGAAAAGGGCCGTTAACTGCAATTATGGGTGGTTCGAAAGTTTCATCTAAAATCCAAATCATTACACAAATGTTAGATAAGGTTGATAACCTAATCATTGGTGGTGGAATGGGATATACTTTTTCAAAAGCGAAAGGTGGAAAAATTGGAAACTCAATCGTTGAGGATGATTTTTTAGAAACTGCTCTTAATATATTAAAAGAAGCCAAGGAAAAAGGCGTAAATGTTTATTTACCGGTTGATTCAGTTGTTGCTGATGATTTTTCAAATGATGCCAATACCCAAATAGCAACTGCAGGACAAATTCCTGATGGTTGGGAAGGTTTAGATTGTGGACCAGAATCAAGAGAGATTTTTGGGAAAGTAATCGAATCTTCGGGAACTGTTTTATGGAACGGACCAGTAGGCGTGTTTGAATTAGAAAGTTTTGGTGCAGGAACTAAAGCAATAGCAAACTCAGTTGTAGAAGCTACAAAAAACGGAGCATTTACTTTAATTGGCGGTGGTGATTCCGTTGCAGCAATTAACATGTATGGTTTAGCCAATGAAGTTTCTTATATCTCAACTGGTGGTGGAGCTTTAATGGAATTATTGGAGGGGAAAGTACTTCCTGGTGTTGATGCGATTTTAAGCTAATAATACCTTTTATAATATTGAACAGCTCGCTTTGGCGGGCTGTTTTTGTTTTGGAGAACTTATAACGCAACAAGAAAGTCAATTCATTGAAGCGACTTTAGATGATATTATTGGTAATATGTGAAGCATTTATAGTATCAAATTTTCAGCTAACGTGTGGATTAATATTTTCGGAGTAAACACCGTCTCCGTTGCTGTATGCTGAGTGTAATAGATTTTTATTTTGCGATAATTTTTCACGCTTTATCCTATATGATATAGCTGTCTAAATGGAAGTGATTTGAATTTTATGACGTAAAAGTCGTATGATTTTTACGAGAATATTCTTTTTGTTTAGAGTCCTATGTATTCAGTAGTAGAGACTTTAATTTTTTTGCGGAGACCTAAAGCAGAAGCGCGGACATAACCATCTAATTCAAGTTTTAATTTTCCTCCGTTAGTGGCCAATGAAAGCAAAGACATTACTCCACTACCGAGTAAGTTTTTAAACTTACTTTCTATTCCAATGTTTACAACACCATCACTCTTTTTAGGCAGTTTAACGGATTTTGTTAGTTTAAATGACCCAAGATTAACTCCATTCGCTTTGATGTTAATAGATCCACCGCTCGCTTTAATCGCAAACCAATTAGGATTGGCTAGTTTTACACCTAAGTTAATTTTCACACCTTTAAGAGAGAATTCTTCAACTTTATAATCATGAATTCCTTTAAACTTCAAATCCTTAAAAGGAGCACAGCCCTGAAGGCTAAGTATAACGGAAAGGATTAGTGAATATTTAAGGATAGGTTTCATATTTATTGTGGCGTAAAGTGTTTGTTAAAACAATTGAGAATTTAACGATAACAATTATTTTTTAAGAATAGAACGTAAGTTTGGTTTGAAATAGTTTGGACCTTTTAAAACTTTGCCATCTTCACGATAAATAGGCTTTCCGTCTTCTCCTAATTTACTCATGTTACTTCTTTGAATTTCTTCAAAAACTTCCACAATTTTATGTTGCATTCCATGCTTCATAATTGTTCCAAAAAGGATGTACATCATATCTCCTAAGGCATCAGCAACTTCAATTAAGTCACCTTCTTTAGCAGCCTGGAGATATTCTTCGTTTTCTTCTTTCAGTAAGTCGAATCTTAACTGAAAATCTTTTTCAGTTAAGTCAACTGTAGGTTCGTGGTTATTTGGAATTCCAAAAGAGTCATGAAACTGTTCAACATGACCAATTAAGGCGTGAATATCTTTAACTGAAGGCATAAGATCTATTGTTTATTTTTTACCAATTTTAATTTCTTTCAAGTCGTCAGGAAGATTTTCATAGCTGTAAAAAATTCCTATATCCTCCCCTTCATTCCAAAGTGGCTTATCCGGATGGAAAACGAAATCAAAAATTCTTTTGTCGCCATCTACGTCAGAAACTTTATCTTCTTTTAGTAAAGCGTTTTCAACAACAACGATAAAAGAATCATCCTCACCAATAAGTTCGATAACTCGGCAATCTTTTAATAAGATTCTTTCAGTTTCGTTATCGTCGTCATCAAAAAGAGGTAATTCAAAATCTTTCACTTCATCGTTAACANTAGTGATGTTAAAAGGAAGTTCTTCTTTAAATTCCCACTCGGCAGCGTGTATATTGATATTAATCGTCATAGTAATATNTTNTAATAGGGTGTAAAGATAACGTTTAATCAAATCTTATCCTTCTATTACAAAAGGATTGTGGATAGTTTTTTAAAACTTATTTAAAGGAAAACAAGTAAGTTTAATGCTTAGTTTATTAAGGATAGATATTCTTTTAACGTTTTTTCAGCAGTTGCTGTTTTTGTAAATGATTTTAAAATCTCTTGTTGAGATGCAATCATTGCTTCTAAGTCAATTTCGTTCTTAAGAATTCGGTTAACCTGAAATGCCAATTCTTCAGCATCTTTCACAGGAGCTAATAACCCACTTTTTTCATGTTTAACCAATTCTGGAATTCCACCAGCTTGAGTTCCTACAACTGGAACCTTACAAGCAAAAGCATCAATTACAGATGTTCCTAAGCCTTCAGTTTCGCTAGTAATAAGGAAAACATCGAGTTCAGGAAGTATTTCGGGTATATCGGCTCTAAATCCAGTGAATATTATATGTTCCTCCATTTTTTGCTTGGAAGCATATTCCTTTATTTCTTCTTCTAAAGGACCTGTTCCGATGATTATAAACTTTGCATTTACACGCATAGAAACAAGTTTCTTTACAGTGTTTACAAAAGTAAAATAATCTTTATGAGGAGAGATCGCTGCAATGTTTCCAATGATTTTCACCGAATTGGAAATGTTAAATTCTGCTCTTAATTTATTACAACTATTTTTTTGGAAGGGAAAGCGATCGATGTTGATTCCAGAATGAACCGTTTTAACAATGTTTTTATTCTTTATATCGGGAAGTGTTAAGGTCTTAATTGCATTCGATACGCAAAGAATTCGTTTAACGTTTTTATGATTGTATTTAAGCTTTGAAAACAGTGTTTGTTTAATCGAAAAATCAACTCTTCTACTAACTACAATTGGGGTTTTATTTCTATATAATATCGCAGATAAAACAGCAAATGAGTGCGCGTGCGAATCATGTGTATGAATTAAATCGATATTCCTTAAGTCACAAATTGATTGTACTTTTTTAGCGAAAACGGGATCAATTGCTGTTCGCTTTTTACATTCAATAATATTCCATCCTTTTTTCTTTCCTCGAATAGCCATTTCACTCCCTTTTCGGCATAAAATATACTGATTTATGCCTTTAGTGTTTAGCTCCTCGTACAAATAGGATAATTGTTGTTCACCTCCGCGCCAACTTTTTGGTGTTGAAATGTGCAATATATTGGGCTGTGAACTCATTTTGACTGTCGTAATTTCATCAATTTATAATACCTCAAATAAGTGGCGTGGGCAGATAATCTGCAAATGTGAAATCCCGTAATACCATCTAAAAA
>JGI24539J26755_10000281_pt1 | contig 23525 bp, 17 predicted proteins | sample NorSeaMetagenome_2_FD_26755 | JGI IMG/M metagenome (IMG submission 26755) | reverse complement strand
TTAATTTAGGAAGCAATATAAATTCTTCTTTTTCAGAAAATGGTCCCGCTATTACATCTGATGATTCNAAAATTTTATTTACCCGTAGACTCATAAATGATAATAATTTTTCTCAAGAAGATCTTTTTTATTCAGAAAGAAACGATTCAGTTTGGTCTTTAGCTAAACCTTTTACTAATTTAAATTCTAATTTAAACGAAGGAGCATTNTCATTATCTAGTGATAACTCAATCTTAGTTTTCACTGTTTGTAATAAGGAAGATGGTTTTGGCTCTTGTGATTTATATTTTAGTTCAAACAAATCTGATTTTAATGAAATTAAAAGTTGTGGTCCATTAATTAATTCTAAATATTGGGATGCTCAAGGATGTTTTTCATCTGATGGGAGATATTTATACTTCATAAGTAACAGACCAGGGGGATATGGAGGTACTGATATTTGGATTTCACAAGTACATGATAATTATTTTGGCAAACCTGTTAACGCAGGGCCTACAATTAATACAAGTAAGGATGAAATGTCACCATTTTTACATTCAGATAATAAAACATTATATTTTGCGTCTAAGGGACATGTAGGCATGGGAAATTTTGATNTTTTTTTATCAAGAAGAAGTGATGTTTTAAGTAATTGGAATGAACCTTTGAATTTAGGCTATCCAATTAATAATTATTTAGACCAAAATTCTCTTGTTGTTTCCCATAATGGAAAAACTGCATACTTTGCTTCTGACTTTGATGGATTTGGTTTTGAAGATATTTTTACTTTTGAATTAGACGATTTAATTAAAGCAAATAAATTAAATGAATTAGTAGTTAAAATTATTTCTTCTCAAAATGGAGATGAGATTATTTTGGACAATATTTATTTCTTAAATAATTCTTTTTCTNTAGATACAATTTCATTTAATTCNCTCGATATTCTTGCANAATATTTAATAAATAATAATATAATAATTTCAATTGAAGGTCATACTAATAATATTGGATCTACTTATGAAAATCAGATATTATCTGAGTTAAGATCAAAATCAGTATATGATTATTTAATTTTTCAGAATGTTAAAGAATCTCAGCTTTCTTATATTGGCTTTGGAGAGTCTAAGCCTTTATATAGTAATGATAACAAAGAGGGNAGGACTAAGAACAGAAGAACTTCCTTTAGGATCCAATAATTTCTAATAAATTTTTTGGCCTATTCTTATTGTTCCAAAAAAAGTCATTTAAAAATCTTTGCTTATCAGAGATATCTTTATATGGTGTTGTAATTGAATTTGGTATTTCTTTGTATGTTACATTATTCATTTTACTGTTTTTAAAATATAGAGTTAGGTTAGTTGATTGAATATAATTTAACCCAATTTTTTTTTCATCTTCCCTTAGATGATAAATGCTTTCACCATTTGATAAAACATTTATTTTTTTAAGCTTATTTTTTTCTAGATATCCAATCATTTTTTTACCTTTAATTTGATTATAATCTAATGAGTCAATCTTTGAAACAATCATAGGGTTAGATTTCAAATAAATTTTATCTATTTTTTTATTGTAAAATAAAAGTTTAATAGAGTCGGAACTAATTTGATAATCATCCATCCAAATAAATGGTTGATGAAACATTGAAATTAAAGAATCTTTTGACGAATAGACTATAGAATCGCAAATCCCTGACAAATCACTTTTAAAAAATTTAACATTATGAAATAGCTGAATTACTCTCTCTTTTTCATTATTAATATTTATTAATTTATCTCCTCTAGAAAAGAGTGAGTCTTTATCAAAAATCAAACATAAAATAGGTTTTCCGAAATAACTATTTTGTTTTCTTTTTCATACATTTCTGCATTCTCACCAAAAACATTAAAATTATTTATTGTGTCAATGATCTTTACATTGTAGAAAGCTTGAGCATATTTATTTTTTTTATCGTAAAAAATACTATCTGCAAAAATTAATCTTTTCTTGTCTTCAATTTTTGTTTTCTTGGAAAGAAAAGCTATTTTTTTTTTTGAATTAAAGATTCCCTTTTCGCAATAAATAATTTTGTTATCAATTAAAATTTTTGAGGGACCATTTAAAATATTTTCTTCGTTTAAAGAATTATATTTCATATTCTCAGTATTTATTGTATAGTCTTTAGCTTCTACAATTACTGATTCTTCAAATGTATAAATTTGTTTTTTTATTTGATAATATCCTTTTTTTGAAATTATCTTTTTTTCATTATCAATAATTTCACCATAATTTTTAAAATAAACTAAATCCTCTTCAATATTAAAATTTATTTCTTTCGTTTTTAAAGTATTAGATTTAGTTTTAAAATTAACATTTCCACTAATTGTAGCATAGCTAATATTAGCNTCATAATTAAGCCTTTTTCCAGTAAGAATTATTGAGTCTCCTTTATTAATCCTTATATTGTCAAATGCTATAATTTTATTAGTTTTAGAATAATGATATGCTGAATCGCATTTCATTGTGGTCTTATTATGTTCAAAGATTACATTTCCAATTAATCTCCAATAATCTGGGTGGATTTTCCCATTTATAAATGTATTATCTGTATTTATGATTTTTATTTGTTGTACTTCCTGAGCCTTTGTGCTAAGGCAAATAGCTATTAAAAATATTATTGATAATATTCTCAATTTTATCTAAAAAACGTTTGTTTTCTATCAGGTCCAACAGATAAAATTTTAATAGGAACTTTTAATTCATCTTCAAGGTAAGATATATAATCATGAACTTCTTTAGGAGCGTCTTCAATTTTTTTGAGATCCATAAGATTCATTTCCCATCCATTAATTTCTTTATAAATAGGAACTAAATTTTCATTATCTTCAAATGGAAGGAAGTCTATTCTTTTTCCATTAAGTTCGTAGTGTGTACAAACACTAATTTTATCAATTCCAGATAAAACATCAGCTTTCATCATCATTAGTTGGGTTACGCCATTAATATTAATTGCATATTTAAGTGCTGGTAGATCAATCCATCCACATCTTCTGGCTCTTCCTGTTGTTGCCCCAAATTCATTACCCACTTTTCCTAAATGCTCCCCTATGCTATCATTTAATTCTGTTGGGAAAGGGCCACTTCCTACTCTTGTGCAATATGCCTTAAATATTCCAAATACATCATTAATTTGATTAGGAGCAATTCCAAGGCCAGTACAAGCACCAGCTGTTATAGTATTTGAAGAGGTAACAAATGGGTAAGAACCAAAATCAATATCAAGAAGAGTACCTTGAGCTCCTTCTGCAAGGATTTTTTTTCCTTTACTTAATTCTTGATGAATGTAATGTTCACTTTCGATATGTTTAAACTTATTTAATGTATCTAAACTTTTAAACCAATTTCTCTCTAATTCATCTAAACTATATTCAAAATCATAAAACTTTAATAATTCAATATGCTTGTTTTTTAATTTTTCATATTTTTCATTAAAATTTACAGAATTTATATCTCCTACTCTTAATCCATTTCTACCAGTTTTGTCCATATAAGTAGGTCCAATTCCTTTTAGTGTAGACCCAATCTTATTTTTACCCTTAGCTTTTTCAGAAGCTGCATCTAAAAGTTTGTGTGTTGGGAGAATTAAATGTGCTTTTTTAGATATTAATAATTCAGAAATTTCAAGATTTAATTTTTCAATATCAAGTATTTCTTTTTCAAAAATTACTGGGTCAATTACAACGCCATTTCCAATTAAATTTATAATTCCTTTATGAAAAATACCTGAAGGTATTGTATGTAAAACATGTTTGATTCCATCAAACTCAAGGGTGTGGCCAGCGTTAGGACCACCTTGAAATCTAGCTATTATATCATAGTTTTTTGTTAAAACATCTACAATTTTCCCCTTTCCTTCATCTCCCCATTGTAAGCCAAGGAGAACATCTGCTTTAGTCATATATTTATTTTTTTAAACAGTCAGTTTCATCAAGACATCTTCCATATAAATTAAGTGAATGTCTAGAAATTTTAAAGTTCATGTTTTCTTCTACGAAGTTCATTATACCTTGAAGTCTAGGGTCACAAAATTCAATTACTTTATCACATCTAGTACATATTAAATGGTCATGTTGTTTATTTGAATAGGATTTTTCATATTGGGCTTGAGATTTACCAAATTGATGTTTTCTTATTAAATGACAATCAAGAAGTAAATCAACAGTATTATATAGAGTAGCTCTACTAACTCTATAATTTTTGTTTTTCATTTTAATATACATTGATTCAATATCAAAATGACCATCATAGTTGTATATTTCGTTCAATATTGCAAATCTTTCTGGAGTTTTTCTGTGTTTTTTTTCAATCAGAAAATCTGTAAAAATCTTAGTAACATTTTCATCAATTAAAATATTTGACATAGTAATTATTTATATGTAAATTTAATAAATTTGAAATGTTTATAAAGATTAAATTTTAATATTTTTATTATGTTTATAAGTTCTAGAAATTTCATCAATACCTTCAATTTTTTTTAGTTTTGACGTAACCTGATTTAGAAAGTTTTCATTATGAACTTTTAAAGTAATTTCTCCGTCAAATATACCATCATCTCCAACTACATTAATTGCTTTAATGTTTACATGCATTTGTTTCGAAATTATTTCTGTTATCCTGTTAATAAGTCCTACCGAATCTATTCCATTAATTTTAATATTTGCTAAAAAATCAAGATTCTCTTTTAAAGTCCATTTAGCATTTAAAATTCTATATGAGTAGTTTGCTCTTAACTCAATTGAATTTGGACACTGGTCTGCATGTACTTTAATTCCTTCCTCAACGCTTAAGAAACCAAAAATTTCATCTCCTGGAATTGGATTGCAACATTGTGCTATTTTATATTCTAATATATCGTCATCTTCATTGAAGACTATTAAATCTCCTAAAAATTTTGTCGAAGGAGTAAATTTATTTTTTCCGTAAATTTTATTTTTAATAGTTTGGTACCAACCAGAATTTTTTAGCTTGACGTATTCTTTAATCTCACTATTAGAAATTTCTCCGCTACCAAATCTATAATAAAGTTCTAGTGAGCTTCTACAGTTGAAAAATTTTGCTAGCTCATTTTCTGTTTGATGATTAATCTTGACCCTCAACTGTCTTAATTTCCTTTGAGCCAATTCTTTGCCTTCGTTTGCAATAATTTTTTTTTCTTTTTTTAACGCACTTTTTATTTTAGATTTTGCTAAAGAAGTTACCACAAACCTCAACCAATCTTTTTTTGGAGATTGTTTTTTAGAAGTGATGATTTCAACATGATCTCCACTATTAAGTACGTGACTTAAGGCTACAAGTTTTCCATTTACTTTAACTCCCATGCAATTGCTACCAATTTCAGTATGTATTTCAAATGCAAAATCTAAAGCTGATGCTCCTTTTGGAAGTGTTTTTAGCTCTCCAGCTGGAGTAAATACATAAATTTCTCCTAAAAATAGATTTAATTTGAAGTCATCAATAAAATCAATTGCATTTGAATCTGGATTTTCTAGTAATTCACTTATTCTTTTAATCCAACTATCTAAAGAGCTATCTTTTTCGTCTTTGTGTTTATAGTTCCAATGTGCAGCATATCCTTTTTCTGCAATTTCATCCATTCTCTTACTTCTAATTTGAACTTCAACCCATTTACCCTCATCACCTAAAACTGTTGTGTGAAGAGCTTCGTAACCATTTGGCTTTGGAGTAGAAATCCAATCTCTTAATCTATCAGGGTTAGGTTTGTAAAAATCAGTAACAATTGAGTAGATTTTCCAGCAATCTGCTTTTTCATTTGTAATGGAGCTGTCAACAATTATTCTTACTGCAAATTTGTCAAAGATGTTATCGAATGTTACTCCTTTATTAATAATTTTTTCTCTNATAGAATATATAGATTTTGGTCTTCCTTTTATGTAAGATTTTATCCCCTCCGCTTTTAAAACATTTTTAATAGGTGAAGAGAATTTATTTATATATTTATTTCTACTAAGTTTTGTTTCATTTAGTTTTATTGATATTGCTTTATAAACTTCTGGTTTTGTAAATTTTAATCCTAAGTCTTCTAATTCTGTTTTTAAAGTATAAAGTCCAAGTCTATGAGCTAATGGAGCATATAAATAAAGTGTTTCAGAAGCAATTTTTAATTGTTTCATTTTTGTCATAGCATCCAGCGTTCTCATGTTATGTAGTCTATCAGCTAATTTTATTAGAATAACTCTAATATCNTCTGAGAGAGTAAGTAACATTTTTCTAAAATTTTCTGCTTGTAAGGAAACATTTTTATCAAAAACCTCAGATATTTTTGTTAATCCATCAATAATTTTAGCTGTTTTACTTCCAAATAAATCTCTAATATCTTTTAATGTATAATCTGAGTCTTCAACCACATCATGTAACAAGGCACTTATAATAGATGTTGTTCCAAGTCCAATTTCTTTGGCACAAATTTGAGCAACAGCCAATGGATGAAAAATATATGGTTCACCCGATTTTCTTCTCACATCCTCATGAGCTTTTACAGCAAGATTAAAAGCTTTTCTAATAAGCTTTTTATCTTTTTGGCTTGTTTTTGAAGGGCACGATCTTAATAAGGTTCTATATTTATTAATTATTTCCTTTTTTTCTTTTTCTAATTCTAAAGGATTCATAATTTCTAATAAGAGAAGATTTTGTAATTACTCATGAGCTCATTAACTCGCTTTTTCACTGAATTTAATTTATCTTTATCTTGCCAGTTAATAATAGCTTCATCAATTAATTCTACAATAAGTGGAATAGTATTTTCTTTTACCCCTCTTGTTGTTATTGCAGGAGTACCAAATCTAATTCCCGAAGTAACAAAAGGAGATTTTGTATCGAAAGGAACCATATTTTTATTAGCTGTAATATCTGCTAAAACAAGTGCTTTTTCTGCATCTTTTCCAGTAATATTTTTAGAACTTAAATCAATTAAAATACAATGATTTATTGTTCCTCCAGAAATTATATTATATCCTTTATTTATCAACTCTTCAGCCATTACTTGAGCATTTAAAATAACTTGTTGACCATATTCTTTAAATGAAGGTTTTAATGCTTCTCCAAAAGCTATTGCTTTGGCAGCAATAATATGTTCTAAAGGTCCTCCTTGTGATCCTGGAAAAACAGCAGAGTTTAATATAAATGACATCATTTTATTTTCACCCTTAAGATTTTTTAAGCCCCATGGGTTTTCAAAATCATTCCCCATCATAATCATGCCTCCTCGTGGTCCTCTTAAGGTTTTGTGGGTTGTAGTAGTAAGTATATGACAATGTTTAGCAGGATTATTTAAAAGACCTGCAGCTATTAATCCAGCAGGGTGGGCAATATCAGCTAAAAGTAATGCACCAACTTTATCTGCAACTTCTCTAAATTTTTTATAATCCCAATCTCTTGAATATGCTGAACCACCGCAAATAATTAACTTAGGTTTTTCTTCAGATGCGATTTTTTCTAAAGAATCATAATCTATTATGCCTGTATCTTTTTTTACATTATAAAAAGATGTTTTATATAATTTTCCTGAAAAATTTACTGGTGAGCCATGAGTTAAATGTCCACCATGTGCAAGATTAAATCCAAGAATTTTATCTCCAGCCTTTAAACACGCCAGCATAACTGCAGCATTTGCAGATGATCCAGAATGAGGCTGAACATTTACATATTCTACACCAAATAGTTCTTTTGCTCTGTCAATAGCGAGTTGTTCAACTTTATCTACAACTTCACATCCACCATAATATCTTTTTCTAGGATAACCTTCAGCATATTTGTTTGTAAGACATGATCCTGCTGCTAACATTACTTGATCACTAACAAAGTTTTCTGATGCTATTAGTTCAATACCATTTTTTTGTCTTTCATCTTCTTGATCAATTAATTCAAATATCTCTTTATCAGCTTTCATTGTAAATTTTATTTTTAATTTAGTAGTAGCAACAAATATATATTTTTTATGAATAGATTAAAAGAACTTTTAAACATTAAATACCCAATTATTCAAGGAGGTATGATTTGGTGTAGTGGATGGAAATTAGCAAGTGCTGTGAGTAATAATGGGGGCTTAGGTTTAATAGGTGCTGGCTCAATGTATCCTGATGTTTTAAGAACTCATATTAAAAAATGTAAAAAGGCAACAGATAAACCATTTGGTGTAAATCTTCCTTTACTTTATCCTAATATTAAAGAACACATTAAAATTATTATTGATGAGGGAGTTAAAATTGTTGTAACATCNGCTGGAAANCCTAAGTTATATACAAGTTTTTTAAAAGAGAATGGTATTACTGTTTTACATGTGGTTGCTAGTAAGAAATTTGCTTTAAAATGTGTTGAAGCTGATGTTGATGCAATTATTGCTGAAGGTTTTGAAGCTGGTGGTCACAATGGTATAGATGAGATTACAACGATGTGTTTAATTCCTAAAATTAAAAAATCTGTTGATATTCCTATTATTGCTGCTGGTGGAATTAGTTCTGGAAAGCAATTTTAGCAGCTTTTTCTCTTGGAGCTGATGGAGTCCAAATTGGAAGTTTATTTGCTGTAAGTAAAGAATCATCTGCTCATTTAAATTTTAAAGAATATGTTACAAATTCAAAAGAAAATGACACTATTTTAACATTAAAAGAATTAACTCCTGTAAGATTATTAAAAAATGAATTTTACTATAAAATTGAGCTTGCTTATAAAAATAATGCTTCTTCTGAAGAGCTTAAGAAAATTCTTGGAAGGGGTAGAGCAAAGAAAGGAATTTTTGAAGGGGATTTAAAAAATGGTGAACTAGAAATAGGGCAAGTTTCCTCACATATAAAAAATATTCTTTCAGTTGATGAAATTTTTAGCAATTTAATAAGTGATTTTAATATTCAAAAAAATATTTTATCTAAGATTAATTTTTAAGCTTTATTATTTCTAAATCTAATATTTATATCTTTGTTCTAAATGTGATTTATCTATGAAAAAAATTTTTTTAATATTTTCTCTTTTTATTTTTTCTCAATCTACTTTTGCTACCCATTTAATGGGAGGTGAGATTACTTGGAAATGTTTGAAAAATGGTCCAGATATTGGTAAATATATATTTACTATGAAAGTTTACAGAGATTGTTCAGGAACTACAGTGGGTACATTTACTCAAAATATTCAAGTTTGGAATCACCCAACTATTACTAATATTCCAGTTGAATTTGTTTTGTCTCAAGATGTTTCACCACAATGTGATCCCATAAATAGTGGCAATACTGTTTTAAGTTGTGCTAATGGTGATGTAGGAGCTGTCGAAGAATATATTTTTGAAACTTTAAATCCAATAACTTTAACAGGAGTTCCTCCTGCTCAAGGGTGGCAATTTACATGGGATAATTGCTGTAGAAATGGTGCTATAACAAACTTAACTAATCCCTCTTCAGAAGGTTTTACACTAAGGGCTTCAATGTTTCCATTTTTAGATCCTATTACTGGAGTTGCAACTCCTGCTGACCCTTGCTTTGATTCCTCTCCTGAATTTAAGGAGCAACCAAAAACTATTTTATGCACAGGTTTTCCATTTTCATATAGCCATAATGCTTATGATGATGAATTAGATGAGTTAATTTATAACTGGGCTAGACCATTAGATGATTTTATAACTACATTTAATCCTCCTATTGATCCTATACCTCTTCCTTTTGACCCTCCATACACATTTAATAATCCACTTCCAGGTAATCCAACTCTTAATCCAGCTACTGGAGAAGTTTCTTACGATGCTAATCTTGCTGGTAATTTTGTTACTTGTATTCAGGTACAATCCTATAAATGTAATCAGCTTGTAGCAGAAATTTATAGAGAAGTTCAGGTTGTATTAATTGCTTGTCCTACAATGCCAAGTTCTGTTGCTCCAAATAACCCCCCAGTTGTTAGTGCTCCATTTATTGATCCTAGCTCTTTAATTTCTTCATATGATACAACTGTTTTCGCTGGAGCTTTAGTTGAATTTACTATTGATGGTGTTGATAATGATTTATATAACAATACTACTGCTCAAAGTTTAACCATGGAAGTTTCTGGAGGACAATTTTCTGATGATTATGTGAATACATTAAGTTGTTTAAACCCACCATGTGCAACATTTAACGATGCTATTGGACAGGTTCCTCCTTTTGCTAGCCCTGGTGTAGTTTCTGGAATATTTAGCTGGCAAACTGCCTGTACTCATATTGATGCCTCTGCTGGATGTGGACAAACATCTAATGTCTTTAATTTTTTAGTTAAAGTATATGATGATTTTTGTCCTGCTAATGGAATAAAGTTTGCAAATATTAAAATAACAGTACTTCCCTCTCCAGTGGATAATTCTCCTGACCTTAGATGTGTTTCAGTACTTCCAAATAATAAATCTGAGATTTCTTGGGATCATTTATCTGGAGCTCCACCAAGTACTGTGTATAGTGTTTTTCATTCTAATAATCCAAATGGTCCATTTGTTTTTTTAGATAGTGTAATGCACCCTATTAACACCTATATTCACAATAGCTCAAATGCTAATAATGCTTCACAATATTACTATGTTTCATCTCATTCTTCTTGTGCAAGTGAATCACTTCCTTCTGATACTTTAAAATCAATTTATTTGAACGTGAGTGCTATTAATGGTGATACTGAAGCGAATATGAATTGGAATAATATTCATATTCCTGGTTTAATTACATCATTGGACTTTAATATTTTAGCTTTAAATAGCTCATCCAATTGGTCTAATGTTGGTTCGACATCATCTAATGATTTTATTTTCCCTGCTCAAACGTGTAATTCTTTTCAATCATTATATGTTGAGTTACCTGATTTAAGTGGTTGTGTATCAAATTCTAATATTAATGGTGCTATATTAAAAGATACAATTAGGCCAGATAATCCAATAATCAATAATGTTTCTGTTGATATAAATGGAAATTCTGTTATAAGTTGGTCTTCTTCTTCTTCTTCAGATGTTGATGTATATGCTATTTATATTTTAGATGAATTTGGTTCATGGATTACTTTAGATTCTATTTTTGGTTTTTTAAATAATACTTATACATTTAATAATTCTAATGCTAATTCTATTTATGAAACTTTTAGCTTAAGGTCAATTGATAGTTGTGGAAATTCAAGTATTAGAAGTATTGAGCATAATTCTATAAATGTTAAATACTTATATGATGCATGTGATTTATCAATTAAGTTTAATTGGAATGATTACATTAACATTAATGATGGATTAAGTCACTATAATATAATAATCAGAGAAACTGATATTCAAAATAATGTTATTATGGATTCTGTAAGGATTGCTAATAATTTAGATTATGATCTTTATAATTTAAATCAAGGATCAACTTATTATTTTTATGTAAAAGCCTATAATAATGATTCATCAGTTATTGCAATTTCAAATCAAAATGAAATTACTGTTGATTATCCTAACCTTCCAAAATATAATTACATTGATTATGCTACAGTAAATCATGATAATGGAAATGTTGATATAAGTTGTTTAGTTGATAATAATATTTTAGTAAGTCAATACAATGTATACAGATCATTTAAAGATGATTCATTATTTAATATGATTGGAAAAGTAGATAATAGTAATTCTTCATCGATATTTTTCTCTGATAATTCTGCAGAAACATATAATTATTTTTATGAATATCAAATATATCCTATTGACTCTTGTGGGAATATCCTGAAAATTGGTTCAGTTGATCAGCTTAACTCAGATATTTCTTATGCTAAGACAATATTTTTAGATTCTGAAATTAATATTGATTATAGCGATAATTTATTATTTAATGAACAATACACAAATACTTTAACTTTTAATGAGTATGATAAGTGGTTAGGTAATGTAACAGAATATCAGCTTTTTAGGTCAGTAAATAGAGAGCCTTTTGATTTGATTCCTTTATATGTTTTTGATAGAGTAAATAATCCAAATGAGGAATTAAGTTATATTGATATTGTTACTGAATTTGGTGATGGTAATGGAAGATTTTGTTATTATATTAAAGCAATTGAAGGTAATAATAACCCATACGGTTCAGCAATCGAAGGTAGTTTGTCAAATATTTCTTGTGTTTCACAAACGCCTATTTTATTTTTACCAAATTCCTTTACTCCTAATGGAGATGAGCATAACGAAATATTTAAGCCAATAACTAATTTTGTTTCTGATATTGGTTACGAATTTTCTATTTATTCAAGAAACGGTGAACTTATTTTTACTACAAATGATCCTGGAAAAGGATGGGACGGTACATTCAATGGTAGTTTCGTTAAGAATGATAATTATGTATTTCATGTTAGTTATGTAAACGGTATTGCTGTACTTACTGAAAAGACTGGTTTTGTCTCATTAATAAGATAATTTTTTTATTTTGTTAATTTGTATCAATTGAAAATACTTTTATTAGCAGTATTTCGTTAATTTTGCACACTTTTAAATTTTTTAAATATGTCTATAAAAAATAAAATTTTAGCAGAGGGATTAACTTATGATGATGTTTTAGTAGTTCCTTCTTACTCAGAAATACTTCCTAAAGAAGTTACTACAGAAACATATTTTTCAAAGAACATAAAATTAAATATCCCACTTGTTTCTGCAGCTATGGATACTGTAACAGAATCAAAATTAGCTATAGCAATTGCTCAAGAAGGAGGTATCGGCGTTCTACACAAAAATATGAGTATTCAGCAACAAGCTTCTCAAGTTAGAAAAGTTAAAAGATCTGAAAGTGGAATGATTCAAGATCCAATAACTTTAAAGATTGATGCAACAGTTGGTGATGCATTTAAGTTAATGAAAGAAAATAAAATTGGAGGTATTCCAATTGTTGGAGATGATAATTTTCTTTTAGGGATTGTTACAAATAGAGATCTGAGATTTGAAAAAGATCATAACTTAAGTATTACAAAGGTTATGACATCTAAGAATATAATTACTACACTAATCAATGATCTTCAGAAAGCTGAAGAAATTCTTAAGAGTAATAAAATTGAAAAACTTCCTATTGTAGATATCAACGGAATTCTTGTTGGACTTATAACCTTTAAAGATATTATAAAAAATAGGATGCGTCCCAACGCATGTAAGGATAAATATGGCCGTCTTAGAGTTGCTGCTGCCGTAGGAGTTACAAATGATGTTATTGATAGAATTACTGCCCTTTACAAGGTAAATGTTGATGCAATTATTATTGATACTGCTCATGGACATTCCAAGGGGTTTTAAATGTTTTAAAATCAGTTAAGAAAAAATTTAAAACATTAGATATTATAGTTGGTAATATTGCGACTGCTACAGCTGCAGAAGACTTAATTAAAGCAGGAGCAGATGGTGTTAAGGTTGGTATTGGCCCTGGCTCTATATGTACTACAAGAGTAGTTGCTGGAGTTGGTGTACCTCAGCTAACAGCTGTTATGGATGTTTATGAAGTTACAAAAAAATACAATATCCCATTAATTGCTGACGGAGGAATAAGGTATTCTGGTGACATTGTTAAAGCTATCGTAGGTGGTGCTAGCTCTGTTATGTTAGGCTCAATAATTGCCGGAGTAGAAGAAGCTCCTGGAGAAACAATAATATTTGAAAGTAGAAAATATAAAACATATAGAGGAATGGGGTCTATTGATGCTATGCAAAAGGGGTCTAAAGATAGATATTTTCAAGATGAAGAAGACGATATGAAAAAACTTGTGCCCGAAGGTATCGTTGGAAGAGTGGCATTTAAAGGATCTCTTTCTGAGGTTATGCATCAAATGATAGGTGGGCTGAAAGCAGGTATGGGTTATGCTGGTTCAAAGGATATTAATAATTTAACCAAAGCTTCATTTATTAAGATTACTCAAGCCGGGGTAATTGAAAGTCACCCTCATGACGTAACAATTACAAGAGAAGCGCCTAATTACAGTCGATAACAATTAAATTTAAATTAAAAATGAAGAAGAGCATATTAATTATAATTAGTATTTTATTTACTACTAATATTTTTTCACAAGAAACATTAATGACTATAAATGATGAAAAAATTAGTATTAATGAATTTGAAAATATTTTCTATAAAAACAATGAAGATATTGAAATTACCAAAGGAGTATTTAGATGAATATATAGATCTTTTTATTAATTTCAAATTAAAAGTTAAGGAATCAAAAGAACTTGGGTATGACACACTTTCTTCCTTTGTTAAGGAATTAGATGGATATAAAAAACAATTGTCGAAGCCATATTTAAGAGATAATAATTTTAATGAAAATTTATTTAATGAGGCACTAGAAAGAATTCAGTTTGATATAAATGCTTCCCATATTCTTATAAAAATTGAAAATAATGACGCAAAATCTGCTTTGAACGAAGCATTATCAATTAGAAATCAAATTATAAGCAAAGAAATTTCTTTTTCTGATGCAGCTGTTAAGTATTCAGATGATGAATATGTTTTAGATTCAAAGGGTAATTTAGGATATTTTACTGCTTTTATGATGCTTTATGACTTTGAATCTGTTGCTTATAATTCTTCAATAGGAGAAGTTTCTGTACCAGTAAAAACTCAATATGGTTATCATTTAATTTTAGTTAATGATAAGAGGAAGGCTGTAGGTGAAAGAAAAGTTGCGCATATTATGTTTAAAACAGGAAAAGGTGCTAATACAAAAAAAATAAATGAGTCTTATAAAAAAGCTTCTGAAACATATGATTTACTCACAAAGGGAGACAAGTTTGTTGAGGTTGCTGAAAGGTTCTCTGAAGATAGATCTACTGCTGTTAAAGGTGGTGTTTTGCCATCTTTTGGTGTTGGAAAAATGGTTAGAGAGTTTGAAGAAGCAACATTTTCTTTAAAACTTCCTGGAGATTTTTCAAAACCTTTTCAAACTCCTTACGGATGGCATATTGTTATGCTATTAGAAGACAATCCTGTTAAGCTTGATGATGACTTGTTTTTATCTGTTAAGCAAAAAATAGAAAAGGACTCTAGAAGTAAATTAAGTAATGAGTTTATGATTACAAAACTTAAGGACTTGTATAATATTAAGATTTATAAAGAGAATTTTAATTTTTTAAGAAAAATTGCAGTTAAAGAAGTATCAAAGTCTGCATGGGATAATGAATTATTAATAGATGGGGATAAGAAAATATTTAAAATTGAATCAAAATCTTATTCCTTAAAAGAATTATCTGATTTTATTATTAATAATCAAAAAAAGAATAATGATTTTGATCAATTATATATAGAGTTTCTAAATTTATCTTTACTTTCTTATGAAGAGAGTCAATTAGAAAATAAATATCCAGAGTTTAAAAATTTACTTAAAGAATACAAGGAAGGCATACTACTTTTTGATATTACAAATAATAATGTATGGAAAAAAGCTGTTGAAGATTCTGCGGGCTTATCAAATTATTTTAACGAAAATTTATCTGATTACAAATGGAATGAGCGATTAGATGTATCTATATTTACTTGCTTAAATTATAATGTGTCTTATAAAGTAAGAAATCAATTATACAAACTTAAGAGAGGTTTGATTAAAGATATTGATGTTCTTAATAAAATAAATTCATCATCACCATTAAATGTACAGTTAGTTAGCGGTCAATTTTCTAAGAATGAAAATAATATTGTTGATCAAATAGTTTGGAAGAAAGGTATAAGTAAAAGTATTAAGAATGATGATGGTAGCTATACTGTTGTTTTTGTTCATGATATTTTAAATGCTAGGGCAAAAAATTTAAATGAAACTAAAGGAAAAGTTATTTCTGATTATCAGAAATTTCTTGATTTAACTTGGATCAAAATTTTAAGATCTAAGTATAAAGTCGAATTAAATAAAAATCTATTATACTCTTTGATAAGTAAATAATTTTGAGTTTTAAATCATTAATTTTTTTATTGCCATTTATATTTTTTTCTTGCTCAAACAATTCTAATTCTAAAGTATTAGCATCAGTTTATAACATCGATTTAAAAGAAAGTGATGTATTAGATAAAATGCCTGTAAATATTGAAGATTCAGCATTTTTCACTAGTTCTTATATTGATAAATGGATTAGAAGACAGATTTTACTTCATCATGCAAATATTAATATTAGAGATAAATCTGAAAGAATTCAAGAAGCAGTCAAAAGATATGAGGAATCTCTTATAATTAATGATTATCAGCAACAATTACTAAATCAAAAGTTTGACACATTAGTTGAATTGGATGAAGTTCTTAATTATTATGAAATCAATAAAAAAAAATATAGTCTTAATAAAAATATTTTTAAAGGAAGGTTTATAATTGTCGATAAATTTGCTCCTAATATTAAAAGGTTATATAAAATTTTTCGTTCAAATAATTTAGAAGATATAAACGAATTAACAAATTACTGTATTCTCTACTCAAAAGAATATTATTTAAATGATTCTAGTTGGATTTATTTTGATCAGATAAAGAAAAAGTTACCAGCTGATATTACATCCAATAATTATTTATTAAATACCAGATTTGATGTTTTTGAAGACGAAAAGCTATTATATTTACTTGAAATTAGAAATTATAAATTTAAAGGTGATTTGAGCCCTTTTGAAATTGAAAAAGAAAAAATTAAGTCTTTAATACTAAATAGAAAAAAAATTAAATATTTAGATCAACTTGAAAATGATTTAATTATTAATGCAAAAGCATTAAAGAAAATTAAAATAAAAAATAAATGAGAATCTTATCCTTAATAATTATCTTAATAAACATTCCTTTTCTATTATCAAGTCAATCTATTGATAAAATCGAAGCTATTATTGGAAGTGAAATGGTTTTAACTTCTGAAATTGAGTCTCAATACTTACAATATTTGTCACAAGGTTACACTAAATCTGATGAAGTTAGATGCAAAATAATTGATGATTTATTGTTTCAAAACTTACTTGTTCATCACGCTAAACTAGATAGTAATATTATTGTGAATAATGAAGATGTTTCTAACGAACTTTCAAAAAGAATTTCTTATTTTGAACAACAGTTGGGTTCTATTGAGAAAGTTGAATTATACTTTAAAAAATCGATTGATTTAATTAAACAAGAATTAACAAATATTGTAAAAAATCAGCTCTATTCTCAAAAAATGCAATCCTCAATAACTAATTCAACAAAAGTTACTCCTGCAGAAGTAAAGTTTTATTTTTCTAAATTAAAATTTGATGAAATTCCTTTTGTAGAAGAACAAATAGAATTAAAACAAATTGTTATAAAACCAAAAATTTCGGATAAACAAAAAGATTTAATTAGAGAGAAATTAAATAATTTTAGAAATAGAGTTTACAATGGTGAAGATTTTAAGGTTCTAGCTGCTCTCTACTCTGATGATCCTGGTACTTCAAATAATGGTGGTGAACTTGGTTTTATGAACAGAGGGCAATTAGTCGCTGAGTTTGAAAGAGCTGCATTTAAATTAAAAGATAATGAAATATCTGAGGTTATTGAAACTAAATATGGCTTTCATATTATTCAGATGATTTCTAGAAGAGGAGAAGAAATTAATGTAAGACATATTTTACTTAAGCCAAAAGTAACTTCTTTATCTTTAAAAAATGCTAAAGATGATATCTCAAAAATTAAGCTTGATTTAGACAGTAATTTAATTAGTTTCGAAGATGCAATTATTAAGTTTTCNGAAGATGAAAGCAAAAACAATGGAGGTTTATTGATNAACCCTTCAACAGGCTCTTCAAAGTTTACTAGCGAACAATTAAACCCATCAGTTAAATATATTGTTGAGAATATGAGTATTAATGATATTTCATTACCTACGCTAACAAATTCTGAAAATAATGAACAGTCTTATAGAATTGTTATGCTTTATGCAAAAACAGCTGCTCATCAAGCTAATATAATTGACGACTATACTAACATTCAAGAATTTGCTATNAACAATAAGAAACAAGAAGCTATTAATAATTGGATTTCAGATAATTTATCTAATACATTTGTTAAATTATCTGATGAATTTTATAGTTGTGAATTTTATAATAAATGGATTAAATAAATTATGGAAAAAGAAATTAATAATATTCAAAAAGTAGAATCATTTGTTAAAGCTTTTAATGATTTTAAAAAAGAAATCTCTAAAGTTATAGTTGGTCAGGAAGATGTGGTTAATCAAGTTCTTATTTCTGTTTTTTCTAATGGTCATTGTCTTTTAGTTGGTGTTCCTGGTCTTGCAAAAACTTTACTTGTTCAGACTATAGCAAATGTTTTAGGATTAAAATTTAACCGTATTCAATTTACTCCAGATCTAATGCCTTCTGATATTATTGGAACAGAGATTTTAGACGAGTCAAAGAATTTTAAATTTATTAAAGGTCCATTGTTTGCTAATGTAGTTTTAGCTGATGAAATAAATAGAACTCCTCCGAAAACACAGTCTGCTCTATTAGAGTGCATGCAAGAAAGATCTGTAACTAGTGCTGGAGAAAAATATATATTAGATGCACCATTTTTTGTTCTTGCAACTCAGAACCCTATTGAACAGGAAGGTACTTATCCTCTTCCAGAAGCTCAACTTGATAGATTTATGTTTAATGTTGTTCTAGATTATCCAAATTATGATGAGGAGTTAATGATTGTTAAAATGACTTCTTCCATCAATAAAGTAAATCTAGATAATATTATGAGTGCTGATGATATTATTAATTATCAAAAATTAGTTAATTCTATTCCAATAAACGATAATGTTTTAGAATATGCTGTTAAATTAGTTTCCAAAACTAGACCAAATTCTTTACATTCTACTGAATACGTTAATGATTATATTGATTGGGGTGCAGGACCAAGAGCCTCTCAGTATATTGTTTTGGCAGCAAAATGTCACGCATTAATTAATGGAAAATATTCTCCTGACATTGAAGATGTTAAATCTATTGCTAAGCCTATTTTAAGACATAGAATTGTAAAAAATTATAAGGCTGAATCACAAGGTTTAACAGTTGATGATATAATAGATAACATATTGTAGCAATGATTTTACCTATTATAGCATACGGAGCTAATATTTTAAGAAAGGATTGTATAGATTTAGATGTAAAATATGCAGATTTAAGTACTTTAATTTCTAATATGTATGAAACAATGTACCAAGCNCATGGAGTTGGTCTTGCTGCTCCTCAAATAAATAAATCTTTAAGATTATTTATAATTGATACACATCCATTTTTAGATGAAGAAAATCCAAAATTTGTTCCTGTTAAAAAAACATTTATAAATCCTAGAATTATTTCTAAATCAGGTGATTTATGGGTTTTTAATGAAGGATGTTTAAGTATTCCTGATGTCAGAGAAGATGTAATTAGAGAATCNATAGTTGAAATTGAATATTTGGATGAGAATTTTAACTCATGCAATGAAAAATTTGATGGNTTAAATGCAAGAGTTATTTTACATGAATATGATCATATTGAGGGTAGNTTATTCACTGATATGATATCTCCTNTAAGAAAAAGAATGGTTAAAGGAAAACTTAAAGATATTTCTAATGGAAAATTTGAACCGAATTATAAAATGAAGATTTTAAGATAATTTATTTCACTTTAACTTCAAGTATTTTTTTCTTTTCTATAAAGCCTGTTAAGACGTCTCCTTTCGATACTCTGTNCACTCCTGATGGTGTGCCAGTATATATTAAATCACCTGTTTTGAGCGTAATAAATTTAGAAACGTATGAAATAATTTCATCAAATGAAAATATCATATTATTACTATTTCCTATTTGTTTTGTAATATTATTATTTTTTAAACTAAAATTAATATTATTTAAAACCATTTCTTTTTTATTAAAAAATACATTAGAAATTTGAGCAGATCCGTCAAATCCCTTTGCTATTTCCCANGGAAGACCATTTCTTTTGCAATTNTCTTGAATATCTCTTGCCGTAAAATCTATTCCTAAACCAATTTCTTGAAAATAATTATGAGCAAACTTTTGATTTATATGTTTGCCATTTTTAGATACCTTTAAAANAATTTCAATTTCATGATGAATTTCATTTGAAAAATCAGGAATAAAAAATGGATGACCTTTTGGTTGTATTGCAGTATCAGGCTTTAAGAAAAATAATGGTTCTTTAGGAATATCATTACCTAGCTCTTTTGCATGGTTTTTATAGTTCCTTCCAATGCAAATTATTTTCATTTCTCAAATTTTCTTTTAAGTTTCATTGTACTGATAAATTCTCTCAGAATATTTTTTGTGAATTGAGGAAAGTCAGCTTGTATTACCCATGAGAAATATCCGGGGTTTTCTTCATAAATAGCTTCTAATGTTCTTCCTTTGTTTTTTCCAAAGGTTAAGACGAGCTGATTTTTTTCATTTAGCTTAATGAAACCAGCCATATCTATACTTTTTCCACCTCTTTGAGAAAATTCAGATAAAAAATTTGTATCATTTTTTAATTCTTTATATTTTTCTATTTGAGCAAGAAGTATCTCATATGTTGCTTGTGTATCTGCCTCAGCTGAATGAGCGTTTATAAGATCTTTATCACAGTAAAACTTATAAGCTGCAGAAAGAGTTCTTTGTTCCATTTTATGAAAAATATTTTGTACATCTATTGCTTTAAAATCAGAAAATTTAAAGTGTTTATCACATCTTAAAAATTCTTCAACAAGAAGAGGGATGTCAAATTTATTTGAATTATAACCAGCTAAATCACAATCTTTAATTAAATCAAATATTTCTAAATATAATTCTTTAAAATTTGGTTCATTTTTTACTTTTTCATCAGTAATCCCATGCACTTTGGTAGTTTCATTTGGAATTGGTATAGTTGGGTTGACAAGCCATGTTTTACTTTCTCTATTTCCGTTTGGAAATACTTTAAGAATTGAAATTTCTACAATTCTATCTTTAACAATATTAACTCCTGTGGTCTCAAGATCAAAGAAAATAATTGGCCTAGTTATGTTTAATGACATTTAATTATTAGTTAAATAGAGTCTTAAACTATAATATTTGTTATTAAACAATTGTAGTTGTATCAAATTGTTCTAAGTAATCAGCAACTCTTCTTACATACTGTCCACCAAGAGCGCCATCTACAACTCTATGNTCATAAGAAAGAGAAAGGAACATCATATGTCTTATAGCTATAACATCACCATCTTTAGTTTCTAAAACAACAGGTTTCTTTTTAATGACACCACATGCCATTATNGCAACTTGTGGTTGATTAATAATTGGCGTTCCCATAAGATTGCCAAATGTACCAACATTGGTCATTGTAATAGTCCCATTTTGTATATCATCTGGCTTTAAATTACCGCCTCTAGCTCTAGAAGCAAGATCATTAACAGATTTTGTTATTCCAACAAGATTTTTGTTTTGACATTCTTTAATAACAGGAACTATTAAATTACCATCTGGTAATGCAGCAGCCATACCAATATTTACATTTTTATGGATATGAATATTTGTGCCATCAACAGAAACATTTATCATTGGAAAATCCTTAACTGCTTTTGCCATTGCCTCTATTATAATAGGAGTAAATGTAATGTTTTGACCTTCTCTTGATTTAAAATCTTCTTTTACTGAATTTCTCCAGTTAACAATATTTGTCATATCAGCTTCAACAAATGAAGTGATATGCGCAGAAGTGGATTTAGACATTGTCATATGTGCGGAAATAAGCTTTCGCATTCTATCCATTTCAACTATTTCTGTTTCTCCTGTATTTTGAATANATGGGGTTGGAGATTTTTTAGTTGGAGTTTCTAAAGTTACAACTTTTTCAACTTGTTTGCTTTTGATTTCATTATTTGAACTAACTTCTCTATTTTCAAGAAAAGATATCATATCTGATTTTGTTACTCTACCATCTTTTCCAGAACCAACTATTTTTTGAAGTTCATCATTAGAAATATTTTCTTTTGTTGCCATGCTTCTAACAAGAGGAGAATAGAATCTATCTCCAGTATTTTTTATTATAGGTTGATCTTCTTGTTTTACAGAAAGAGGTTCGTTAATTATTTCTTTTGGTTCTTCTATTTTTTTATCAACTTTAACTTCATCAGAAGCTGTTTCATCTTCACTAGCAACTTCTAGAATTGCAAAGGGTTGTCCAACTTGAACAAGGTCATCTGCTTCAAATAATTTCTCAACTAATGTTCCCTCATGTGTTGATGGAACTTCTGAATCTACTTTATCTGTAGCTATTTCAATTATAGTTTCATCAAGTTCAACTATATCCCCAACTTCTTTTGTCCAAGCAATTACTGTTGCTTCAGAAACACTTTCACCCATCTTGGGCATAATCAACTCTACTCTAGCCATGTTTTAAATTTTTAGCAAAATTAATAAATCTATCTAAACTTTAAAGCCTTTTAATTAGTTTTAATATTATCAGAATACGGAAGTCTACTTGATAAAGCTGTACCTAGAGTAACTTCATCAGTATACTCAAGTTCGTCACCAATTGCAATCCCTCTAGCTATTGAAGAAACTTTTATTTCTTTATCTTTTAATTTCTTATATAAATAGTAATTTGTGGTATCACCTTCCATTGTACTACTTAAAGCAAAAATAACTTCTGTGATAATACCCTCATTTACTTTTTCTATTAATTCATCAATTTTTAAATCATTTGGNGATATTCCGTCCATTGGAGATATTAATCCTCCAAGAACATGATAAACTCCTTTAAACTGCATAGTGTTTTCAATAGCCATCATTATTCTTATATCTTCAACTACACAAATAATAGATTTATCTCTATTCTGATTAGAACAAACTTTACATAGGTCAGAGTCAGAAATTGTAAAGCATTCTTTGCAATAGTTTACATTATTAATCAAATTAATGAATGAATAACCAAATTTCTCTACCTGATCCTTATCTTTTTTTAAAAGATGAAGAGCTAGCCTAAGAGCTGATCTTTTTCCAACTCCAGGCAATGTGGATAATTGTTCAACAGCATTTTTTACAAGTTCAGAAGGAAATTCCATTTTGTAAAATTAATTAAATGTAATGATAACTCATTTCAATATTTAAATATTTTAAATTTGTAACAAATTAGATTCTATGAACCCGACTATTATTCTTAGCTGCATAGCGGCTTATTTTTTACTACTTTTTTTAATTTCATATTTAACTGGTAAAAATGATAGTAATGATACTTTTTTTCTGGGTAATAGAGACTCTCCGTGGTATGTGATTGCTTATGGAATGATCGGCACAACCTTGTCAGGAATTACTTTTATTTCTGTTCCTGGATGGGTTGCAACTAGTCAATTTTCTTACTTACAAATGGTTTTTGGTTTTTTTGTTGGTTATTTTGTTGTTTCTAGAGTGCTATTACCGCTATATTATAGATTAGAATTAACTTCTATTTATACATATTTAAGAGATAGATTTGGCTACAATAGTTATAAAACGGGCTCTGCTTTTTTTTTACTTTCAAGAACTATTGGAGCATCATTTAGACTTTTTTTAATTGCTACAGTTTTACAATTTGCTGTATTTG